>Ga0255052_10001147_pt1 | contig 20269 bp, 26 predicted proteins | sample JV7_2_21_MG_FD_188632 | JGI IMG/M metagenome (GOLD analysis project Ga0255052, IMG submission 188632) | Seawater microbial communities from Jervis Inlet, British Columbia, Canada - JV7_2_21 | ecosystem: Environmental > Aquatic > Marine > Inlet | place: Canada: British Columbia | collected... | reverse complement strand
TGATTGAGGACGGAAAGCTGCAGCCGGACAAACTGGTCCGCCAGACAGTCAGTCTCGAGCGCGCCGCAGAGACCCTTGGCAAGCCGGGCGATCTTCAGGTTGCTGGCGTGACCATCATCAACCGGTTCTGAGCTCGCAGATTTGGCCATGAAGTCACCGACTTACCAAACTGCGCTGATTTCCTTCATCGCCGCCGTCGTTCTCTTTCTTGTAGCTACGTGGTTCGAGGACGATTCGCGCTGGCTGCCGCCACAAGGAACGGAGCGAATCGATACGAGCTTGCAATCGACGAGGCCGGACACACCTGTGCGCGTTGCTACCGACGTTCTCAGTTGTTCGCAGGCGGAGGCAAAGTTGCAGGCAAGCGTTGATAGCGCACAGTACTGCTCTATTGACGACGATTGCACGTTATTTGACTACGGCTATCCGATTCAGTGCCTGACGTCGGTCGCTAAACTGGAAATCACTGCGCTGCGTCTTGAATACAGGAAGTACGAAGATAGCTGCGCGTATCGCGTTTATTATGATTGCCCGTCAGGTGAGATGGAACGGCAGGCTGTGTGTCGCAACAATCGCTGTACAGTCGAACTGATCTCAAATGATCCACTGCAGGATGCGACGCTGCAGCACCTGGGGATCAAAGATCCTTAGTGCCGGGCACTGGGTCACGCGACGCATGCTGGAAACGGAAAGACTAATATTGTCGGAATTGTCGTATGACGACTGCGAATTCATTTTTGACCTGGTCAATGAACCATCATTCAAACGTTACATTGGCGATCGAGGTGTTCGAACACTTGATGATGCGCAGGGGTACCTGCGCAAAGGTCCGATCGGCAGCTACGAAAATCACGGATTTGGGTTGTACCTGGTTAGCCTCAGGGATGATGAAATGCCATTGGGAATTTGTGGTCTCGTCAAACGAGAGGAATTCGATTACCCCGATCTGGGCTTCGCTTTTCTGGAACGACACTGGGCGAAGGGCTATGCATACGAATCGTCGGTTGCTGCGATCGAGCATGCCGGAAAGCAGCTCGGATTAACACACATTCTTGCTATGGTCGATGGTGATAATGCAAGCTCACGCAGGCTCCTCGAAAAACTTGGCTTCCACTTTGAACAAATGGTCCGAATGCCGGGCGGGTCGGAAGACATCTGTGGTTATGCGCTTGACATCAAGACCTGATACGGAGAAGCGACAATGAGAATCACTCCACGCAGAGCAGGGCGAATTCGCGATGAGATGCGCCTGTGGCTTCGAAGCCGGTATGGTCTTCGCGCAGAGTATTCACAAGAGGAAATCGACAAGGGTCGGGAAGATCTTGGTTTTAGCGGCGTCGAAGACGCCCTTGTCGCCTATACCCTGTTCGGCGGCGATCTGATGCCTGACCTACCCGTCTCCGCGGAAGAAATCGGTGAGGTTCTGGACGCAGCCGCCGATGGTGTCATGGATGTGGCAGATCTGCTTGTTGACGACTGAGAATTGATGCCCGACAAACAAACTGGCAATACGGAAACCGGAAAATGACAGAGATCAGCTGGAGTGATTTTGAAAAAGTCGAGCTTAGAGTTGGCACGATTGTTTCGGTCGATGAATTTCCGGAGGCTCGCACGCCTGCGTGGAAATTGACGGTCGATTTTGGCCATAATGTCGGTACGCGGCAGTCTTCTGCGCAAATCACCGATCGATATTCTGCTGAGAAACTCATTGAAAAACAGGTGCTTGCAGTCGTTAATTTCCCACCAAAACAGATCGGGCCGTTCATGTCAGAATGCCTGGTCACCGGATTCGTAACCGATGACGGCAGTGTGGTCCTGGCTGTTCCTGACCAACCTGTGGCCAATGGTCTTCGCCTCGCGTAGCTATTGGCAAAGGGCAAGCAGATGAGTAAATCAGCAGCAGAATGAGTCACTATGAAGCGACAATCTCTTGGCAGCGTGGCGATCAATCGTTTTCTGATAATTCCTACAGTCGCGGCCATGAATGGACGTTCGATGGTGGTCTGACAATTCCGGCATCGGCATCACCGGATGTCGTTCCATTACCGATGTCCGTTGCGGAGAACGTTGATCCGGAAGAGGCTTTTGTGGCATCGATTTCCAGTTGCCACATGCTGTTTTTTCTTTCGCTTGCCGCCAAACGCGGAATTGTGGTTGATCAGTACACGGACTCTGCATTCGGCCTCATGGAAAAGCGGGCCGACGGAAAAACGGCAATGACTCGCGTTGTCTTGCGGCCCGATGCCCATTACTCCGGCGAGGTGCTGCCCAACCACGAACAACTGGAAAAGCTGCATCATCGGGCACATGAGTTATGTTTCATTGCCAATTCAGTGCAGACCGATATCGTCGTTGAAATCGTCGCATGAGCAGCGAAACGACAGACTGGACAGAACTTCGTGAATTCAAGGCGGTAGACCTGATCCGGTCATTCGTCCTTTCATGGAGCACCGAAGCCGGTTCACTTCTGGTTGACGTTGACTTGTGTCTTTGTGCGGACCATGCCTTCTACGAAGAACCCCGGCCATCAGAAAAGGCCTGCTTTCGTCCTGCGCTGATTGATTTTCCGCATTGCGAAGAGGCGGGCGATTCCGCGAGTGCCGGCCATCTTGCTGACTCGATTCGAAAGTTGCGACCAGGAAAAATCAGCGGCCTGCAACGTACCGGTGAGGGGCGGTATGAAATCCATGGTGAATTCGGTACGGTGGTCATTCGCGCCGAACGTCCGATGATACGATTGAAGAGTCTTTAGAACCTGGCCCTCAAAGCTGGTCACAACGACGCAAGCTGAGCGATCAGACTTACAAACCAAAAATAGGCGGGAGCAAGATTTCATGCATGAGGAAATTACCCACCCCTGTGTTCAACACAAACTGGCACTCATTCGGGATGTCGAAACTGGGCATAAAGAATTTCGCGAGTTAGCAACCGAGATTACAATGTTCGTATGCTACGAGGCGCTGAAAAGCATCAGCGTCAAAGAAGTCGATGTTGAAACGCCCGTTGCTACAGCGAAGTGCCACAAGATCAGTGAAGACATTGTCGTTGTCCCGATCCTGCGGGCTGGCATAGGAATGCTGGACGGAATTCTTTCGCTTATCCCGTCAGCGCGTGTCGGATTCGTTGGCCTGTATCGGGATGAGGAGACAAAAGAACCGGTCACCTATTACGAGCGCATGCCTTACCAAATCAAGGATGGCATTTGTATCGTCATCGATCCGATGCTCGCAACGGGTGGTTCAACGGTAGCAGCGATCGATGTCCTTAAAGCGCAGGGCGCACAGCATATAGTCGTTGTCTGCATCGTCACTTGCCCGGAAGGTATCAAACGCGTCGAGGAGGCTCATCCTGACGTCTACATCTACGCGGCTAGCATCGATCAGGGTCTGAATGAGAAAAAATACATTGTGCCCGGGCTCGGAGACGCCGGTGACCGATTGTTTGGCACCAGCTAACGAGGAGCCCCGGTAGTTGATCAGTGCTTCTGATGAATATTTCCTGGCGGCCTTCGAGCAATGCACGCTGGCAGAAAACGAATGGACTCACATTGCTCACATCAGGGTCACGCGGTCGTGCCTGCGCCTGGCGCCGCCCGATGCGGCTCTTGCACGCATTCGAGAGGGAATCCTGCGATACAACACGGATGTAATGCATCGCAGGCATAAACACTCACGAGACGGTGACGGACGCCTACACCCATATCGTCGCGGATCGTATGCAGGACGGCGAAACCTGGACCGATTTTACGGCGCGTATCAATGACTTGCTGGACCCCGGGAATGCATTTCTCCTTAGTTATTATTCTGAGGATCGGCTATTCTCGGACGAGGCAAGAACGGTGTTAGTCGAGCCGGACTTGAAAGAAATTCCTCCCCTGGCTGGAAACTGACGGGGTCGCAATGGCTGAGCTCAAGACAAAAGAGAACAAGGCGAGTGTTACTTCCTTCCTCAACGCGATAGAGGACAGGCAGAAAAGAACGGACTGCAAAGCGGTCGCCAAAATGATGCGCGATGCAACCGGAAAGAGAGCGAAAATGTGGGGTACGGCGATCGTTGGTTTCGACAAATACGACTATAAGTACGCGAGTGGCCACTCCGGAACGTCCATGATCACCGGATTTTCGCCGCGGGCGCGGAACATTTCGGTCTACATCATGCCTGGGTTCAAAAAGTTTGATGCGTTGATGAAAAAGCTCGGTAAACACAAGACAGGCAAGTCATGCCTCTATATCAAACGCCTGGACGATGTTGATCAAATGGTCCTGTTTCGACTGATAAAAGAGTCAGTTAAAGAAATGCGCCGCATTTATAAGAAAAAATAGAGGGGTCAGCGAACATGACAAGCAAAGTTACCGCTCACAACCGGCGTCAATTTATTCGGTTTCTTGCGGCCAGTCCGTTGTGCACTGCATTTGGTGGAACGAATATCGCACATGCTGCCGGTCAGGCAATTGCTACGCCGGCTGATGCCATCGATATTTTCGATCTCGAAGCGACAGCACACGGAAACATTCCGATTGCCCACTGGGGATATCTCTCCACCGGCGTCAACGATGATTCAACCCTGCGTGCGAACAGGACAGCATTTGAGAAATACGACATTCGCGCACGTCGTCTCCGCGACGTGTCTGTTATCGACACGTCTGTCGAAATCCTGGGTACGAAGTGGCCGACCCCAATTGTCATCGCGCCGGTCGGGGGGCAAAGGGCCTTTCACGCCGATGGTGAGATTGCTGTCGCGCGCGCTGCCAAATCCCGCGATCACCTGCAGCTCTTGTCGACGATGACGTCAACTGCAATCGAAGAGGTCGCCGACGCCCGTGAGAGCCCTCTATGGTTTCAGTTATACACATTTGGTGGTTGGGAAGGCGTCAAGGCACGCTTGCGCCGCGCAGAGGCAGCAGGATGCCCTGTCGTCGTACTGACAGTCGATAACATCTTTGCCGCCTCTACAAGACATACGCTGGCACGGGCTGTGCGTAACGATACGCGTGACTGCAGCGTCTGCCATGAGGGCGACGGAATCGCCGCGCGCACCAAGCCCATGTTGGTTGGCGGTGAAGGCCGGCTACTTGATCTTACGTGGGAAGTCCTGGATCGACTCAAACAGGAAACCTCGATGAAGGTTTTCGTGAAAGGGATTGTCACAGCTGAAGATGCGGACCTTTGCCTCGAGCATGGAGCTGACGGCATCATCGTCTCCAATCACGGCGGTCGTGGAGATGATTCCGGTCGTGGCGCAATTGATAGCCTTGCTGAGGTTGCATCGGCCGTCCGAGGCAGGACAACATTGATGATGGATAGCGGAATTCGCCGGGGCAACGACATTTTCAAAGCCCTGGCCCTTGGAGCGGACGCGATTATGGTTGGCCGACCTTACATCTGGGGTCTCGGCGCGTTCGGCCAGCCAGGTGTCGAGCGTGCACTGGAGATTCTGACGGAAGAGCTGGAGATCGCTATGCGTTCGTTCGGCACGCCGACGATTGCCGACATCGGCGCCTCGAATATCATGATTGGCTAAGCGTTATGATCGAAGAACCCAAACCACCGCGAATTGAAGACGATGAACTCATTGTCGAAACGCAAAGTTCGACTGAAACTTACGACGCGAGGTATTTGGTGTCAGCGTTGTTGGTATTCGTTGCCAAAGGGGATGGCAACATCTCCGGACCGGAGACGGCGGAGATGTTGCAGCTGATCAATGATCATTTTGGCCTGCAAAGTTCAGAGTCCCTGGAGCTTCTGACCAACGCGATGGAGGACATCGCAGAAAACCCGGATTTCGAGAGTTTGCTAAAGGACATGTCGAAACTGATCGATGTCGCTGAAAAGGAAGAAGTCGCATTGATGATGTTAAAGGTCATCGCTGCAGACGGTAGAAAAGACGCCGAGGAAATGGAGAAACTTCGCATCGCTGCCGATATCATTGAAATATCGGCAGAGACAATGCACCGGGCATACGACAGGTATTTTGCAGAAACGATGACCTAATTGAGCTATCAACCGGCAGCACCGGCAACAGGCGCGCCTAGAACAACCCACCATTCAGGAAGATGTGGCTCCATACGCTGGCGCCGTAGCCAACGACAACCGCCCAGCTCCATTTCAAGTGACCGAAGAAAGTATAAATCCCCCGAGCCTGACCCATTACCGCCACGCCGGCGGCAGACCCTATTGCCAGCATCGACCCGCCAACACCCGCGGTTAGCGTGATCAACAACCATTGGCCCAGGGTCATTTCCGGATTCATTTCGAGTACTGCGAACATTACCGGTATGTTGTCAAAAATAGCGGACGCGAATCCGACAAGGATGTTCGCAGTCGTCGGGCCCAGACTGCCATATAGAAAATCAGACCCCGCCGCAAGATAACCGAATGCCCCGAGGCCGGCCACGCAAAGCATGATCCCGTAGAAGAACAGCAGCGTGTCCCACTCGACCTGTTGCAGGTTTCGGTAAATGTCATATTGCGCGTCTTCGGTGGCTGGCGTACTTGTCGGATCCCCCTCCAGCAACAAGGGGTTCTCCATCGCCACGCGCTCCGCTGCCAGTGCAAATCGGCCATCGCGGAGTCGCAGATAATAGCCAAAGACTTTCAGCAAGCCGAGTCCGGTCATCATTCCGATGACCGGTGGAAGTTGCAGCAACGTATGACTCGTTACTGCCAATGAAATTGTCGCGACGAAAAGCGCAACCACAATCCACGCCCCGTGCCGCAACTCTGCTTTCTCATTGATTGCGTCAGGCTGTCCGTGTGGAAGGAACAGGCTCATCAATCCTGCTGATACGAGCCAATTGATCAGGGAAGGGATGGCGAGCGAGAAGAATTGCTGAAACTCGACGAGGCCGGCCTGCCAGACCATCAAGGTTGTGATATCGCCAAACGGACTGAATGCGCCACCTGCGTTCGCAGCCACGACAACATTAATGCAGCCAAGAACCACAAATTTACGATTCGTCCCGCCGACGGCCATAACGACGGTCGCCATCAACAGTGCAGTGGTCAGGTTGTCCGCTATTGGTGACATGACAAATGCGAGTGCGCCAGTTACCCAAAATAGCTTTCGCAAAGAAAACTGTTGTGCCAGCAGCCAGGAGCGAAGCACATCGAACACACCTCGCTCATCCATCGTGTTGATGTAGGTCATTGCCGCGAGGAGGAACAGAAACAACTCGACAAACTCAAGGAGTCCATGGCGCACCATTTCTTCAACGAGTTCACCCTGGCCGAGCTGCTGATACGTGATCGCCACCAGTATCCAGATAGCGCCTGCTGCAACCATCATGGGTTTGGATTTGCGAAGGTGAATTGTCTCTTCACTGATAACCAGGGCGTATCCGATAACGAATACAACCAAAGCCAGCAAACCGGCCCAGTGCCCGGTCAACTGTTGTGCCAGGTCAGTATCTGCCGCGATCGCAGGCAAACTTGCCAGTGCGAGAAAAGCGACGCAGACCATAAGAATTCTTTTCAATGTGAGCAATTCAGTCACCAGGGATTCCGGGAATATTACAGGTTTGCCGATTCGCAAAACAAGCAACGACCGTGCATTTCAGGTCGAAACACTTTGCCACTCGAGTCGATTCGTGCCACAAAGTGGCATCAGGTGAGAAGTTATGAGATGATCATTTCCGGATAATATTTACCGGATAAGAATGTCGTGTAAAGATAGTCGCTAATCTAGCCGTAGTCAAGCACGACCTGTACGAAGCAGATCCATGTCGAAAGAAAAATCCGAAATACGCCATTCGTGGACATTTCTCAGTAACTACGCCCATGTGTTGGTCTGCCTCGCGGAGGATCCAACGGCGCGCCTTCGTGATGTGGCTGATCGTGTGGGGATCACCGAAAGGGCAGCACAACGAATCGTTGGTCACCTGGAAAAAGCGACTGTATTGACCAAAGAACGCACCGGGCGACGCAATCATTATCGAATCGACATGGAATGCCCGTTGCGACATCCTCTGGAGTCGCACAAAACCGTTGGTAGCCTGCTGAAAATGGTCCTGGATCGGTAGCAGATTCCAGCCCTCGGTGCGGTACAATCGGCGTACGCGGCTGGAGAAGAAAAATGCATAAGAGCCGACTGGCCGGTTTCATCATCGATTGCGATACCGAGGATCTGGACGGTGCAGCGCAATTTTGGGCAGCAGCGCTTGGCGCGCCCGCGAAACGTGCAGCCAATATCAATGACAGTCCGTATGTCGGGTTGGATATGCCGCCCGATGAACCCTATGTCGAGGTGCAGAAAGTCAGTCACGCGAGCCGCGTGCATATCGACATCGAGTCCGACGACGTGCCAGCAGAAGTTGAGCGTCTCGAAGCACTCGGCGCGAAACGAATCGACCAAATCAAAGGATGGGTTGTGATGGAGGCGCCAACGGGCCAGCGATTTTGCGTCGTTCCTGTGATCAGTGCCGAATTTGAATCCAGGGCCAATACCTGGGGTGAGTAAGCAAGAGTGGCAAAACCAGCCTGAAGAAGCCGGCGAAATCCAAGTAGTGGAGGAAAGACAATGATGACAAGTGAACTAATGAGCCTGACGTGGGTAGTCGCACTATCCGCGGTGATGTGGATGCCCTATATACTCAACACGATTGCAGTCCGCGGCCTGATTAATGCCGTTGGCTATCCGGAAAATCCCGCGCCGCTGGCGGATTGGGCGCAGCGAATGAAAGCAGCGCACTACAACTCGGTTGAGAACCTGGTCGTCTTTGCGGCGCTGGTTCTTATCGCCAATGCGGCGGGTATCAGCAACGAAATGACGGTACTGGCCTGCGAGATCTACTTCTGGGCGAGACTCGTGCACCTGCTCGCATACACCTTCGCTATTCCCTGGGTGCGCACGCTTGCATTTGCTGCAGGCTGGGTTTGCCAGATCCTGCTGCTACTGCAATTAATCTGATCGCCAGCTGCTACTTGCGGGATTGCTGATAACTCCGCACCTGGTCCTCGAGCGCGTTCCAGCGTTCGAGGGCCAGATCCAGTGATACTTGAGTTTCGGCGAATTCGTCGAGCACGGGTTTCGTGACTTCGTGGTCCTGTGAGTAGAAGTCACTGGCCGAAACCTGTTCTTCAAGTTTCGCAATTCGTGATTCGAGGTCCTCAATTCGTCCGGGCAACTCATCGAGCTCGCATTGATCCTTGTAACTCAGTTTTTTGACCGGTTCGGCTTCGACCGGCGCGTCCTGGTGCCCGGTCGCCGCTTTTTCAGCCGCATGCTTGTCTGCTTCCGCCAGTTCGTGACCTTGCCGTAGCCAATCGGTGTACCCGCCAACGTACTCACGCAATTGGCCGCCTTCTTCGAATACGACAGTGCTCGTGACGACGTTATCGAGGAATTGCCGATCGTGACTGACGACGATCAGTGTCCCGCTGAATTCTGCAAGGCGCGCCTCGAGCACTTCCAGCGTTTCCATATCGAGATCGTTGGTGGGCTCATCGAGAACCAGCAGGTTCGCAGCGCGCGTGAACAATTTCGCGAGGATAATTCGATTGCGCTCGCCACCGGAGAGCGATTTGACCGGGGTCATCGATCGCTTGGGACTGAACAGAAATCCTTTAAGGTAACCAATGATGTGCCGTTCTCCAGCGTTCATTCTGATATACGTCCGGCCGTCGCCGACATTCTCTGCAACCGACTTTTCAGCGTCCAGCGACTCGCGCAACTGATCGAAATAACCGATCTCAAGATTGGTACCGTGTTTGATCGTGCCCGATTGCGGCTCGATGTCGCCGAGCAGCAGTCGCAGCAGCGTGGTCTTGCCAACACCGTTGTTGCCGAGAATGCCAATCCTGTCTCCGCGCATGATCTTGATCGAAAAGTTGTCTATTAGCGGTTGGTCATCAAAACGGTAACAAACGTTTTTGGCGCGAATGACTTTGCGGCCGGATTGATCGGCCTCTTCAATAAAGATCTTCGCTGCGTTTTCGCGACTGACACGCTTCTCGCGCTCCTCGCGCATTTTGACAAGTGCACGGGCGCGGCCTTCGTTGCGTGTCCTGCGCGCCTTGATGCCCTGGCGGATCCAGATTTCTTCCTCTTCCAGTTTCTTGTCGAACTTGGCGGTTTCCCGGGACTCGGCTTCGAGCGCTTCGTCCTTGCGCCGAAGGAAATTCTTGAAGTCGCCAGGCCAGCTCGTGATCTTGCCGCGATCAATCTCGACGATGCGTGTTGCCAGGCGTTGGAGAAACGCACGGTCGTGAGTGATAAACAGCACGGACCCCTGGTAGGAGCGCACAATACTCTCCAGCCACGTGATTGTGACGATGTCGAGGTGATTGGTTGGCTCGTCCAGCAACAGAAGGTCCGGTTTTTGGACCAATGCCTTCGCCAGTGCTACGCGCCGCCGCCAGCCACCGGACAGTTCGTTCATCTTCTTTTCCGTGGGCAGGCTTAGCTCGGATATTGTTGTTTCGACGCGTTGTTCGATATGCCAGCCACCATGGGCATCGATCTGTTTATGCGATTCTTCGAGCTCGCGCAGGACGCCCCGATCCAGCTCTTGCTGCGATCGCTGGTGATATTCATCGAGCAATGCCTGGATACCAGCCAGTCCTGAACGCACGACCTCGTGAACCGGCAGGTCTTCTGCATCCGGCAGTTGCTGTTCTAGCTGACTGACGACAAGCCCGGTCTTTCTAATGATCTCGCCGCTATCCGTCTCTATATCGCCGGCGATCAGCTTGAACGTGGTCGACTTGCCTGCCCCGTTTCGTCCAATAAGGCACACCCGTTCCCCTGGCTCGATTGAGAGATCGGCCCTGGTGAGAATTTTCTGGTCGCCGAAGTCCAGCGACACCTCTTCAAAACGTATGAGCGACATATCTTGCCGGGTCAGGGGCGTTCAAGACGGCAAGGATACACGCTCAGGTGCTCCGGGGATTGAAGAATTGCGACGACAGCCGTAGTGTCTGCCTGTTGCGAGGGAGGTGCCGGTGTGACTGACGAACGACTAATCGATATCGAAACCAAGATGGCGCACCAGGAGCATACGGTCGCTGAGCTCAACGACGCATTGACGAGCCAGCAGGCGCAAATCGCCATCCTGGAGGTGCTGGTCAGGACACTGACTGACCGCGTCAAGGCCATTTCTGAGGCGGCTCCGGGGGGCGGAGACGACGATGGGCCGCCGCCGCACTACTGATCAGGAATCGTGTCCATGCAAAATCCCCATTTCCCCGATCTTATCCGCCAGTTGCCCGACTTCGAGGGTCCGTTCGACGCCCATCGACTTGAGGCGAGCGATTGCGAGGTCCTGTTCGCCTCGTACCCGGCCGGCACGTTCATCGATACTCACACACACACCACCCGTAATGTCGGCGTGATCACCGAGGGTGAACTCATCCTGACATCGGGTGGCAGTGAATCACGCTATGGCGTTGGTGACTGGTACCACGTTGACGCCAATGAAGAACATGCCGCCCGTTTCGATGTCGCAACCTCGGAAATCGAGTTCTGGTTTACTGTGTGAGAAAAGGTCGCCGGAGGTAGTACTTATGAGTTCTCAAAACACGTTACTTCGCTCTGTCTGGATTGTCGTATTCCTGGCAGTGCTGGTTTGGTCCGGCATCAATCCGCATGACTACCCGACCTGGTGGTTGGAGGTTTTGCCGGCGCTCATCGGAGGCGCCGTCCTTTGGTATACCCGCGACACTTTTCCGTTAACCGGACTGACGTACGTCCTGATCCTGATCCACTGCGTCATACTGATGGTCGGCGGTCACTACACCTATGCAGAGGTCCCGCTGTTCGACTGGATCGGTGAGATGCTCGATCACACACGCAACAACTACGACAAGCTCGGTCATTTCGTACAAGGATTCATTCCAGCGATTATTACGCGTGAGATCGTCATACGGAAAAATGTCTTCAATAACTCCAGCTGGCGCAATTTTTTCATCATCTGTTTTTGCCTCGGCTTCAGTGCCTTTTATGAACTCATCGAGTGGTGGGTCGCGCTTTTGTCTGAAGAAGCAGCCGAGTCATTTCTTGGTACGCAGGGATATATCTGGGATACGCAATCGGATATGGGCTGGGCATTTTTTGGCGCCATTCTTGCGCTTGTGTTGCTTGCAAGGCTCCATGACAGGCAGCTCGAATTAAACGGCTTCGTCGCCTGACGGTTGAACACACGGTGGCATCGATATCTGTCAGGCTTGCTGAAAGCCAGCATCTCGCTGAGATCCCGAAAATCGAGCTCGCCGCGGCGACACTGTTTTCCGAGGCGGATCTACCGCAGAGCATTCGCTACAAAGTCACCGGCTGGTCCGACCTGCAGGAAGCGTTGGGTCACGAGCGCTTGTGGGTCGCATTGCACGATGGCAAACCGGTTGGATTCGCCCTCGCCAGCGTGGTTGATGGCGTCGGCTACCTGGATGAACTAAGCGTACAACCAGAGTTCGGTCGGCAGGGTATCGGCACAGCACTGGTGTCGAGAGTCATCGACTGGGCCCGGGTCGAGGATTTTCGATGCCTGACTCTGGTTACATTCAGGCATCTTGCATGGAATGCACCTTTCTATGAGAAACTGGGCTTTCAGGGACTGGATTCGTCGGAACACGGCGCGGAGTTGGCCGGTCTGATTGAAGAAGAACGCCTGATTGGAATGAATATCGCCGACCGCATCGCTATGCGGCTGGTCCTCTAAAGCCTATGCAAAAAGCCACGCTTACAGTACTCGTTTCTGCACTGTCGATATCGCTGGGCGCCTGCTCAGATGCTGAGCCGGTCGCCCAGTCACACGCCCGCGAGTGTGTGATCCTCCTGCACGGGTTGGCCAGGTCATCGCTGTCGATGGAACGCATGAAATGGTTCCTGGAAGACAACGGCTACCAGGTTGCGAACGTCAATTACCCGTCCCGTGAGCATGAGATCGAACAGCTTGCGCCCATGGCCGTGGAGGATGGGCTGGCACAATGCGCAACGATTGAGAATGTGGAGAACGTGCATTTTGTAACGCATTCGCTGGGCGGCATCCTTGTCCGGTACTATTTTTCCGAGAACGAACTCGATTCACTCGGTCGCGTCGTGATGCTGGCGCCGCCAAACCAGGGCAGCGCTGCAGTTGACGAGTTACAGGAATGGCCCGGCTTCGAATGGCTGAACGGGCCTGCCGGTTACCAGCTTGGCAAGGGCGAGGACAGCATTCCCTTACAACTTGGCATGCCGGAATTCGAATTTGCCGTTATCGCGGGGGATGAATCGATTGACCCGGTGACCTCGGCCGTCCTCGATGATCCTGATGATGGCCGGGTATCAGTAAGCGATACACATCTCGCGGGTATGAAGGACTACCGACTCGTCGGTGCAAGCCATGCATTCATCATGCAGAAAAGCGATGTGTTCGCGCTCGTCAAGGGCTTTTTGGAGACTGGCGCGTTTCCCGACGCGGAAGAAGGCGCTGACGATGACAGGTAAGCGCTGTGCTTACCTGACCATGGAGAACACCGACGCCTGGTCCATCGATGCCGGTATATGCGCGCGTCGATTTCGTTCGGGGGCCGGACGGCCGCTTCCTGGTGATGGAACTCGAATTGATCGAGCCCTCAATGTATCTTCGAATGGATGCACAGGCGCCGCAGCGATTTGCCGAAGCATTCAACTGGTATGTGGCCACTGCAACAACAAGAGATCGTTAATGATCAAAACAGCAACAACATTCATTCTTTCCGTGTTTCTGTGTGGCGCCGCATGGACCGACGACGCTGTCCGAATCGTGATGTCGACCAGCGAGGGTGATATCGAAATCGATCTTTACGTTGATAAAGCGCCAATCACGGCAGGCAATTTCGTAAAGCTCGTCGACATCGGGCACATGGATGGTGGATCGTTTTATCGCGTCGTCAGCTACGAGAACGACAAAGGCAGCCCGAAAATTGAAGTTATACAGGGCGGCCGGGGCGACGCAATGGAAGGCGAGATTGATGCTATCGATCATGAGACCACTGAGCAGACCGGTATCCTGCACACGGATGGCGTGATCTCGATGGCACGTGGTGGCGTTGGCACAGCGAGCTCCGAGTTCTTCATCGTGATTGGTGATCAGCCGGGCCTCGATTTTGGCGATGTGCGTCATCCGGACAAACAGGGCTTTGCAGCTTTCGGCATGGTCGTGAGGGGCATGGATGTTGTGCGAACGATCCAGGGCCTGCCGGCAGATGTACCAACCGAATCTGATTACACGAAGGGCCAGATCCTGGCCGCACCGGTGATCATTTTTTCAGTACGCCGCGCGGAGTGAAACAACCGGGGTCAGAGCCGGCTCTGACCCCTTACTCTAACCGCGAATTATGCGGTCTGCGACTCGCGCGCTCCTGCCAGTAATGGCGCCAGGTATTCCCCGGTGAACGAGGCCTTGTTGGCCGCCACGTCCTCCGGTGTGCCGGTCGCAATGACCTCACCGCCACCGTCACCGCCTTCGGGGCCAAGATCCACGATCCAGTCCGCTGTCTTGATGACATCGAGGTTGTGTTCAATCACGACAACCGTGTTTCCCTTGTCACGCAATCGATGCAACACGGTGAGCAGATGTTCAATGTCGTGGAAATGCAGACCGGTTGTCGGCTCGTCCAGAATATAGAGTGTATTGCCGGTATCGCGCTTGGATAACTCTTTTGCCAGTTTGACACGCTGTGCTTCACCGCCGGACAGGGTTGTCGCATTCTGCCCCAGGCAAATGTAGGAAAGTCCCACATCAAGAAGCGTCTTCAATTTCTTTGCCAGGACTGGAACGTTCCTGAAAAATTCCGCCGCGTCTTCAACCGTCATCTCCAGTACTTCGGTGATGTTTCTGCCTTTGTAACGGATCTCCAGCGTTTCGCGGTTGTATCGTTTGCCACGGCAGACATCACAGGGCACGTAAACATCGGGCAAAAAGTGCATTTCAACTTTAATGACACCGTCACCTTGGCAGGCCTCGCAGCGACCGCCTTTGACATTGAAACTGAATCGGCCAGGCATGTAGCCGCGCGAACGCGCTTCCTGCGTGCCGGCAAACAACTCCCTGATTGGCGTGAAAAGGCCACTGTATGTTGCCGGGTTTGAACGTGGCGTTCTGCCAATCGGGCTCTGGCTGATGTCGATCACTCGATCGACCTGATCCAGACCGGATATCTCTTCATGAGGTGAGGGATTCTTGCTGGTGCGATTCAGTTTCTCGGCAACCGCTTTGTAAAGGGTGTCGTTAACAAGCGTTGATTTACCTGATCCGGACACGCCGGTCACGCAGGTCATCAGGCCCAGCGGAATGGAGACGCTGATCGATTTGAGGTTGTTTCCCGTTGCGCCGCAGATCGTCAGCTGATGCTTCATGTCAGCTTTGACACGTTTATCAGGCACTGCGATGGCGCGCCGACCAGAGAGGTACTGACCGGTCAGCGATTGTGGGTTCTGTCGAATGTCCTCAGGAGTGCCTTCCGCGACAACCCGGCCGCCATGTACGCCGGCGCCGGGCCCCAGGTCGATTACGTGGTCTGCTGCGAGGATTGCCTCTTCGTCATGCTCTACAACGATCACCGTGTTGCCGATGTCGCGCAGATGAAAGAGTGTGCCGAGCAGGCGCTGGTTGTCGCGTTGGTGCAAGCCGATGGAGGGCTCATCGAGAATGTACATCACACCAACCAGCCCGGAGCCGATCTGGCTGGCGAGACGGATACGCTGGGCCTCGCCACCAGAAAGTGTTTCTGCACTGCGGTTCAACGACAGGTAATCGAGGCCAACATCACTCAGGAAAGCCAGCCTGTCGCCGATTTCCTTGACGATCTTCTCAGCGATCGTCGCGCGCCAGCCTTCCAGTGCCATCGTTTGAAAGAACTCACGTGCGTGCCCGACCGAGAGATCGCTGATCTCCGGCAAAGACTTGTCTGCAACAAAAACATTTCTTGCCGCGCGGTTCAACCGCGTGCCGTTGCAATCAGGGCAAGGCTGGCTGTTCAGGTAGCGCGTCAGTTCTTCACGAACGGCATTGGATTCGGTTTCCTTGTAACGGCGGTCGAGGTTCGGGATCACACCCTCGAAACGGTGTTTTTGTTTGATCTCCATGCCACGCGAGTTGGCGTAATAGAACTCGACCCTTTCCTTGCCGCTGCCGAACAGAACAATCTGCCGCAATGCTTCAGGCAGGTCGCAATAGGGTGTTTCGATGTCAAACTTGTAATGAGCAGCCAGGCTCTTGATCATCTGGAAGTAATAGGTCGTCTTGCGATCCCAGCCACGGATTGCTCCACCCGCCAGCGACAGGTCGGAATTGACAATGACCCGGTCCGGATCGAAAAATTGTTTCACACCGAGACCGTCGCAGCCAGAACACGCACCGGTCGGGTTGTTAAAGGAGAACAGGCGCGGCTCGAGTTCAGTCAGGCTGTAACCACAGATCTTGCAGGCGAAGCGGTCAGAAAAGACCAGCTCTTCGGCGTCTGCGTCGTCCATCATTGCGATTCGTGCAACGCCATCCGCCAGTTTCAGTGCAGTCTCGAACGACTCGGCGAGACGTTGTTTCATGTCCTCTTTAACTTTGAAACGATCGATGATCGCGTCGATGTTGTGCTTGCGTCGCAAATCCAGTTTGGGTGGGTCGTCGAGCTCGTATACCTCGCCATTGATGCGTGCGCGAATGAAGCCCTGCGCCATCAGGTCCTGCATCAGCTGAACATGCTCGCCCTTGCGATCGACGACGACAGGCGCCAGCAGCATGAGCCGCGTTTCCTCCGGCAGCGCCAGGACCTGGTCAACCATCTCGCTGACGGTTTGCGCCTCGAGTGTGATGCCATGGTCCGGGCAGCGCGGCGTGCCGGCGCGGGCGTAAAGAAGGCGCAAATAGTCGTAGATTTCTGTAACGGTGCCGACGGTTGAGCGCGGATTGTGCGAGGTCGATTTTTGTTCGATCGATATCGCCGGTGACAAGCCATCAATATGATCGACATCCGGTTTTTCCATCATCGACAGGAACTGCCGCGCGTAGGCGGACAACGATTCGACGTAACGCCGCTGACCTTCTGCGTAGATTGTGTCAAACGCGAGCGATGACTTGCCCGATCCGGATAATCCGGTGAACACAATCAGCTTGTCCCGCGGCAACGTCAGGTCGAGATTCCTGAGATTGTGGGTACGGGCGCCGCGAATTTCGATGGATTTCATATAGGTGTGCAGTGAACGCCGAACAACCTGCTAATATACGCCGCCGCACGAAGGCTAGGCAAAGCCGGGTTAATGCGACGAATGGAAGCAGGCGTCGGAGCGAATTCTCCCACAGACTGATTCCTGGCCCGATCCCGTGAGAGATCAGCGTCTTAGCGCAAATCAATAACAGACAATGAGCAAACAATTCAGCCAAATATTCAGGGACATGCTGCCGCGCGAACGCCGTGCGGTTAGCGTCGTTGCGCTTATTGCGATCTTCCGCATGTTCGGCCTGTTCGCTTTGCTGCCAGTGCTCGCAATTTACGCGGGGGACCTGAAGGGTGCGACGCCGGCCCTGATCGGTATTGCCGTGGGCGGATATGGGCTGACGCAGGCGGCACTGCAGATACCCTTCGGCGCTCTGTCGGATCGTATAGGCCGCGTCCCGGTCATAATTCTTGGTCTCTTGATCTTCGCTGGCGGCAGCCTGATCGCTGCGCAAAGTGAGACCATTTACGGCGTTATCGCCGGAAGATTCCTCCAGGGTGCAGGTGCTATCTCGGCAACCCTGACCGCCTTACTCGCAGACGCTACCCGCGAAGAAATGCGTACACGGTCAATGGCCATCTTCGGCATCGGCATTGGCAGTTCGTTTCTGCTTGCACTGATCATCGGTCCGATGATTGCAGCGGCAAGCGGCGTGCGCTCGCTGTTCTGGGTGGCCGCTGGCATGGCGTTACTTGCCGGGCTATTGCTGACTCTCCTGCCCAGGGGCATCGAGCGTCCCGTGCAGTCCCCGAATCGCAGTGTGCGCCAGGCGTTCCGCCCTGACCTGCTCAGGCTTGACCTCTATATCTTCGTCCTGCACGCATTGTTGACGGCCAGTTTTGTCGCGCTGCCATTCCTCCTGAGAAACGAATTGCAGCTTCCGCTGGGTGGTCATTGGAAAATCTACATTGGTGCGCTGCTGGCGTCGTTGATGGGAACCGTGCCGTTGATCGTCGCCGATGAGCGCCAGGGCAAATCCTCGACGCTAGCCATGGCCATCTTGTTGCTGCTGATCGGGCAAGTGGTGCTGGCGCTGGCCGGATCTACCCTGGTCGCCGTTTTCGCAGGGCTTGCGGTATTTTTTGCCGGCTTCAATTTCCTTGAGGCGGGGCTGCCCGCGAGGCTGTCAATTCGAGCCGCCGGCGACATTCGCGGGGTCTCACTCGGCGTATTCTCCAGTTCGCAGTTTCTCGGCGCCTTTGCCGGTGGGCTGATTGGCGGTCATTTCCTTGGCGGGAGCAACCCTGTCGCCGTGTTCATCGTCTGTGCCTTGCTGTGCGCAATCTGGCTGGCTGTGCACCAACTGAGTCCGGACAGCGAATAACGCCCCAAAACGGCCCTAAATCGGACTGGTAATTGGCGTCGCAGAGCCTAAAATACTTACCCCCGCACGTAGTGCTGCGGGCAGATAACTTAGAAACAGGGGACCACTATGGCTCGCGGAGTCAATAAAGTAATACTCGTCGGGAATCTCGGAAACGATCCTGATACCAAATATATGCCCAGCGGTTCCGCCGTCACAAACCTAAGCGTGGCGACCAACGAATCGTGGAAGGACAAGCAGACCGGCGAACAGAAGGACCGCACCGAGTGGCACCGTGTTGCAATGTTCGGTCGCCTGGCCGAAATTGCTGCCGAGTACCTGAGGAAAGGCTCCCAGGTTTATATCGAAGGCAAGCTCCGAACCCGCAAGTGGCAGGACCAGCAGGGCAACGACAAGTACAGCACTGAAATCATCGCTGACGAAATGCAGATGCTGGGCGGCCGCAGTGGCGGTGGTGCACCTGCGATGGGTGGTGGTGGTTCCGGCGGGCCTCCTCCCGGGCCGCCTTCGCAAGGTAGCGGTGGGTCCAGTGGTGACTTCGACGACGATATCCCTTTCTGAAAACGCCTCATCTGGCGCGATACGGCGTTAGAAGCCGTCTCGAAATGCTCATGGACGTTCGTGTCCACTCCGCTTTCTCGACGACTTTTGCCTTGTCTCGCGCTCACATGAGACGTCTTCCGGATCAGCGGCGAGATGAAACCAATTCCCAGAGAGTCAGATAATCAGACATGACGGCCAAGCTCTACATCAAAACGATGGGCTGTCAGATGAACGAGTATGACTCGGAAAAGATGGCGGATGTGCTGCGCGCGTCACATGGCTATGAGCTGACGTCGTTGCCCGAAGAGGCCGATCTGTTGCTGGTCAACACGTGCTCCATTCGTGAGAAAGCACAGGAAAAGGTCTTTTCCGAGCTTGGTCGGTGGCGTGCCTTGAAGGAGAAGCGCCCCGAGCTGATGATTGGTGTTGGCGGCTGCGTCGCGAGCCAGGAAGGCGAGGGCATCAGGAAGCGTGCGCCGTTCGTTGACATGGTTTTCGGTCCGCAAACCCTGCATCGCCTGCCGGAAATGATTGACGAAGTACGGAACAACGGCCTGGGCGTCGTTGACATTTCTTTCCCGGAGATCGAGAAGTTCGATCGGCTACCGGAACCGCGCGCCGAAGGGCCCACTGCCTTTGTTTCGGTCATGGAAGGTTGCAGCAAATATTGTTCTTTCTGTGTTGTTCCGTACACGCGTGGCGAGGAAATCAGCCGACCGCTTGATGATGTTATTGCAGAGGCTGCAAGCCTGGCGGCGCAGGGTGTACGCGAAATCAATTTGCTGGGGCAAAACGTCAATGCTTATCGCGGGCCGATGCACGATGGCCGGATCGCCGATCTTGCGACGCTGATTTACTACGTTGCTGCGATAGACGGCATTGGCAGGATTCGATTTACGACATCACACCCGGTTGAATTCACAGACAGCCTGATCCAGGCCTATGCCGAAGTGCCCAAGCTCGCAAATTATTTGCACCTGCCCGTACAGAACGGGTCCGACCGGATTCTCGCTTTGATGAAGCGCGGGCACACAACGCTGGAATACAAGCAGAGAATCCGCAAACTCCGCGAGGTGCGCCCGGACATTTCGCTGTCTTCCGATTTCATCGTCGGTTTCCCGGGGGAGACTGATACGGACTTCACTGCAACGATGAATTTCATCGCGGAAATTGGCTTCGATCAGTCATTCAGTTTCATTTACAGCGCGAGACCGGGAACACCAGCGGCAGGATTT
>Ga0255052_10001146_pt1 | contig 20272 bp, 33 predicted proteins | sample JV7_2_21_MG_FD_188632 | JGI IMG/M metagenome (GOLD analysis project Ga0255052, IMG submission 188632) | Seawater microbial communities from Jervis Inlet, British Columbia, Canada - JV7_2_21 | ecosystem: Environmental > Aquatic > Marine > Inlet | place: Canada: British Columbia | collected... | reverse complement strand
GGATCGCTCCGACATAGTTGCCGATATGCGGTGTCCCGGTCGTCGTAATGCCGGTGAGATAGATTTCCTGACTCATAAAGTTGTTCGCGTGTCCTTAGTATCCGGCCGCGTGGCCATCCTTGCGAGACTCGGATGCGCCGTAGTAAACACGCTGTTTTTCGTCCCACATGATCGCCTGGTAGCCACCGAAGCTGCCATCGGATTTTCCCAGTGTGTGCCCCATCTTCTCAAGGGCAGCACGGGTTGCCTCACTGAATCCTGTTTCAAGATGTATGACCCCACCGGTCGTCATGATCGTGTCAGTCGGCTCCGACGACCCGCTGTGATTGAGACGAGCAGCATCGCCTGCCTCCTGAAGATTCATGCCAAAATCGATCATGTTGACAACTATCTGGGCATGGCCCTGCGGTTGCATGGCGCCGCCCATCAGGCCAAAACTGATCCAGGGCTTGCCGTCTTTCATGATGAATGCGGGAATAATAGTGTGGAACGGCCGCTTGCCCGGTTCGATGACATTGGCATGGCCCTCGGTCAGGCTGAACAACTCCCCGCGGTCCTGCAGAATAAATCCAAGATCACCTGGGGTCATACCCGAGCCCATGCCGCGATAGTTGCTCTGTATCAGTGACACCATATTGCCGTCACTATCCGCCACCGTCAGATAGATCGTATCGCCATCTTCCAATTGTCCATCTCCGGCCGGATAGCTCATGGCCGCTTTCCTGGCGTCGATCAGCTTACGTCGTTCGCTCGCATATTCCTTTGATACGAGTCTGTCGACGGGGACATCTACGAAATCCATGTCCGCATAAAATTTTGCCCGGTCTTCGAATGCGAGTTTCTTTGCTTCGACAAATGTATGAACGTACTCGGCTGCGCCAAACCCCATACTCTTGATGTCGTAACCTTCAAGGATATTCAGTATCTGCAGCGCCGCGATTCCCTGTCCGTTCGGTGGCAATTCGTATATGTCATAGCCACGGTAGTTCGTCGATACCGGCTTGACCCACTCCGATTTGTGCTCGGCCATATCTGCATATCGAAGGAAGCCTCCTTGCTCGGTCATGTAGGAATCGATCTTTCTCGCGATCTCGCCCTTGTAAAAGGCATCGCGACCATCATCGGCTATTGCCTGATAGGTTCTTGCCAATCTCGGGTTCCTGAAGACCTGGCCTTTCCTCGGCGCTTTGCCACCGGGCATGAACGTGTCTGCGAAGCCCGCGTAGTCTTTGAGGTTCTCCGAGTTTCTCGCCCACCCGTAGGCGATGTACTCGGATACTGGAAATCCATCAGTCGCATATGCGATTGCTGGTGCCAGCAATTCACTCATTGGCAAGCGTCCGTATCTGGCATGCAGCTCGAACCATCCGTCCACGGCGCCCGGCACGCTTACTGGCAATGGGCCTCGCGGCGGAATACTGACGAGACCCAGGTCTTTGAAGTACTGCAGACTGAGCGCTTTCGGGGCTCGGCCTGAGCCGTTGAGTCCGGTCAACTCTCCCTTTTCGGCGTCCCAGACGATAGCGAACAGGTCGCCTCCGATGCCGCATCCTGTCGGCTCCATGAGGCCGAGCGCTGCGTTAGCCGCGATAGCCGCGTCAGCGGCGCTGCCGCCGGCCTTCAAGATATCCAGCGCAATCTGAGTGGCCAGCGGCTGGCTCGTCGCAGCCATGCCGTGCGGCGCAATGATCTCCGATCGGGAGGCAAACGGCTTGCCCGTTACGCGATCGAAGCCCTGTGCTCCTGCGGACGCATTAACCATGACCGCCATCATCCATATCATTGCTCGCAATCGTCTGCTGTTCATGCATATCTCCGCGCCACTCTGGAAAAGCACGAATGATGCCTAGATTATGAGGGGATTGAAACTCTATGTGCGCCTGATCGGAAAGGAAACCGGGCATAGCGCCGGGGTCGCTGCGGCCGCCCGCTCCGGTTATGATGCAAGCCCATGAGCAGCAACTATGCAGAGCCGGGGGAGCTTTATCCGGCGCATATCGAGGCGATCAAAGCGCGGCACGACCATGCGCTTGAGAAAGCGGGAGCTGGCCACGCCGTCATATTTTCCGGTGCGCCAAAGCTCGTATTTCTGGATGACTCCTACTATCCGTTCAAAGCCAATCCGCACTTCGTGGGTTGGCTGCCGCTGACGGCGACACCATTTTGCTATCTGATTCATACGCCGGGCGAAGTGCCAATTCTTGTCTACTATCAGGACAAGGATTACTGGCACACGCCGCCTGCCGATCCGCAGGGATACTGGACCGATCATTTCGACATCAGAGTTGTGCACACGGTTGACGACATCGCCCGGCACCTGCCCCAGACTCGCGACAAATGCATTCTAATTGGCGACATTGGCGACGACGCACATGCGCTCAATATCGAGCGTGTCAATCCGACTTCGGCGATCAATATTCTCCATTATGCGCGGAGCGAGAAGACCGGCTACGAATTGGCTTGCATGCGTGCCGCCTCCCGGCGCGCCGTGAAAGGTCACCGGGCGGCCGAAGAAGCGTTTCGTGCAGGCAAATCGGAATATGAGATTCACCTCACCTACTGCAGGGCGGTAAAACACACGGAAAACGAACTACCGTACGCCAACATCATTGCGCTGAACGAGAACGGTGCAATCATGCACTACCAGCACCAGGCCCGGGAGGCCCCAGCCAAAACCCGATCGTTTCTGATTGACGCCGGCGCAAACGTGCACGGCTACGCGTCCGACATCACGCGGAGCTACTCTTTCGACGACAGCGAATTCCGCGAATTCATCGATCGCCTAGATGCATTGCAACTTGAGCTGGTGCGTGAAGTTAAAGCCGGTGTCGACTTCAAAGATCTGCATTTGCTGACGCATCGCAAAATTGCCGAATTGTTGGTAACTGTAGGCCTGGCATCCGGAACTATTGAATCTCTCATCGAAAACGGTGTCACCACGGCGTTTTTCCCGACAGGCCTGGGCCATTTTCTCGGCATACAGGTACACGACGTCGGCGGATTCATGGAGGATGAGAGCGGCCATACGATCGATAGACCAAGCGGCCATCGCTGGCTGCGGCTGACGAGAACGCTCGAGGTCGATCAGGTGCTGACAATCGAGCCGGGTTGCTATGTTATCGGCATGCTCCTCGAGAACCTGGAAGGAACCCCCGGCGCAACCATGGTCAACCGGGACAAGGTTGAATGGCTGAGACCATTTGGCGGCGCCCGCATCGAAGACAACGTGCGTGTTCTCGCAGATGGCTGCGAGAATTTCACCCGCGCGGCATTCGCTGAACCGTAAATTTTCCGCGTGGGCAGTGTCGCCCGTCCTGACGGACAAACTCCATGAAAAAGTTTACGTCGTCATTTCCCCGCCAGCGCGTTCATCTTCCTGGCCAGTTCCACATCGAGACTCGTGATTCCTCCGGCACTGTGGGTCACAAGCTGTACGCTGACTTTGCTGTAGACGTTGAACCACTCGGGATGATGATTCATTTTCTCGGCCTCGATCGCCGCGCTGGTCATGAAGCCGAAGGCTTCAACAAAATCGTCAAACTTGAAGTCCCGATTTAGTTTTCCGCTCTCGAGGGTCCAGCCGTCGAGCCCCGCCAGAGCATCTTCAATTTCGGTTTCTGTAAGCCTGTCAGCCATGAGTGGCCTCTTCCTGTGCGGGCGCTTCGAAGAAACTGCCGAACGTGAAAGCGTCCTGCGTTGGGCCGGACTGCGCCAGAAGATCGAGGCGATGACGGGCTTCCAATATTGTCGGAATCGTGCCGGCATTCTGCCACCAGAGTGCCAATATCGGCCTGTTCTGCGGAACGAACCAGTCGGCGCGCTTGCGCAGGATATCGACGTGGTCACTCTTGTATGCGAAGTTGCTGAGCGCTTCCTTCGTTTCCCAAAGAGACATATTGAAAATGAGATCCGGTTCGCCGAAAGTGGCCTTAGCCTCGGCGTCATCGTTAACGCTGACATGTCGCCAGACAAATCCGGGTGTGGATTCTGACAGCGCATAGATTCTGTCCAGATTATCGACGAAGCCCGCGAAACGCGGATCTTCGCGCGTGTACCTTGCGATTGCGATATTCACCTGTGCGAGGTGAAAGTTCACCCGCCCTGTTCCTCGTCCATTTGGCGCATCTGGGCTTTCAGTTTACGTTTGACGTTTCGGCCTTTTCGAATCATGAGCGGCAGAACCAGGCGCCCGAGCCGGGGAAAGAGATACATTATTGTCGTCAACAGACCGCTGATGGGCGGCATCGATCGTTCCCGCTTCTTGTTCGCCGTGAGATTCAGAATTTCCTGTGCGACTTCTTCTGCGGTGCTCATCGGCTGGGAAAACGTGACGTCCGTGACATCATCGATGTTGGACATGATAAAGCCGGTGTCGATCGGCCCCGGCGAGACAGCTGCGAGCTTGATATCACTGCCCCTCACTTCCTCGCCGAGGGCAAATGTGAACGCTCTCAAGCCGAACTTGGTCGCCGAGTAGGTCGCTGCACGGGGTACCGGTGTGCGACCGGCGAGAGATGCGACGTTGATGATGGCGCCGCCACCGGCCTGCTTTAGATACTTGATGGCGAGCTTGCACAGGATAATCGGCGCTTTGAGGTTAACATCGATCATCGCACTGAGATCTTCTACTGAGACGGAATCCACCGAGCCACGTTCGTGAAAGCCGGCGTTATTAACCAGGATGTTGATGTTGCCGAACTCGAATTCGGTCTTCTTAAAGAGATTGATACAGGCATCGGTGTCCGAAACATCCATTGCAACAATCTCGACGCGTGTTTTGCCGCGTAATTCTTCGGCAATCCGTTCCAGATTCCTTTTGCTTCGCGCAACCAGAACGAGATTGGCACCGTGCTCTGCAAACTTTCGGGCAGTTGCCGCACCGACACCCTCCGAGCCGCCCGTGATGATGACGGTCTTGTCTTTGAAGTCGTAATCCATCGGCGCAGTCTAGACGAACGCCGTCGCCCTTGAAAGATAATCGCTCGTCAGGATGAGCGTTCCTAAAACATGCTTATCTACGTCAATCGTGGGCTGTCGGAGTCGGTGCTGACAGGCAAATAAAAAGGGGCCGGATCAAAAGACGATCCGGCCCCTTTCTCGAATGTTTGAATCAGAATCCGAGATAACCCCGGATCTTCCTCCAGAACGACGACTCCCAGCCATAGACCTCGAGTTGCTCGGGACCCAGTACGGCCACGGGCATCGTCGTTGACGCCTTGCTGGTTGCATTGGCCACGTCATCCGGGCGCATTTCGAGCTTGCCATGGGCGTACTCGCCTGAGGTAGTCAGGCCATCGACGGCCAGGCTCAGAAACGGCAGGACCTCGTCGTCGACGATGTCGTCCAGAAATACGGCGTCAGGATCAAAGGCATCCCTTTCCAGCACAACGCATTCGTCAAAAGACTCTCGCTTGCTAATCGCTCGTCCCCATATCGAACCAGCCACAAGAGTAGAGTCATTGCCGGGGAAAGGCTGTGAGGCCCCTCACAAGACCCACATTTGTCTATATTATTACTATGAATCATGGTGTTATGAGCGAGGGACAGGAAACGATCGAGCCAGCGCCATCAATCGCGCGGTCACATACGGAACCGGAGACCTGCCCGACATGCCCAAGATATATTATGGTAAAAACACTGTTGGCGTGATCTGACGCCAAATTCACTGCAAGCCCAGACTAAAAAAGGGGTCAGGTTCATGCAAATAAACCTGACCCCTTTTTTTGACCCCTTTTTTTCTGTATCGCGTTAGCAGACGACTTTATTTTTCAGTGTCAGCGTCGTCCACGGGTCCATCGACAAGCTGCACGATAGCCATCGGCGCCGCATCGCCCGGCCTCGGCCCGGTTTTCAGGATCCGGAGGTAACCGCCGGGGCGGTCCTTGAATCTGGGGCCGATATCTTTGAACAATTTACCGACCGCTTCCTTGTCACGTAAACGGTCGAATGCCAGGCGTCGCTTGGCAACACCGTCTTCCTTGGCCAACGTGATCAGGGGCTCAACGACACGGCGCAACTCTTTGGCCTTGGGCAAAGTTGTTTTAATCGTTTCGTAGCGCAGCAGTGACGCAGCCATGTTGCGAAACATGGCTTTGCGATGCGAACTGGTGCGGCCCAAACGGCGGCCGGATTTTCTGTGGCGCATGGTTCTTGCCTTTCAAATATTGGGGTTCGACCCCGTTTTTCATACCATCCTGTTTTCTATCTCGAGCTCATGCTCCGGACGAAGACTTGCGGGTGGCCAGTTTTCGAGGCGCATGCCAAGACCGAGTCCGTGACCCTCAAGTACTTCCTTAATTTCCGTGAGCGACTTCTTGCCGAGGTTTGGCGTGCGGAGCAGCTCGACCTCCGTGCGCTGTACAAGGTCACCGATATACATGATGTTCTCGGCCTTGAGACAGTTTGCCGAGCGCACAGTAAGCTCTAGTTCATCAACCGGTCGCAGCAGGATCGGATCGATCAGATTCTCTGCCAATTGACCGGCACCTTCCTCCTGCCCTTGCAGATCAACGAAAACTGACAGCTGGTCTTTGAGGATGCTGCCGGCACGGCGAATGGCCTCTTCGGGATCAATAGTGCCGTTCGTCTCGATATCTATGATCAGCTTGTCGAGGTCGGTACGTTGTTCAACACGCGCCGCTTCGACATTGTACGTAACGCGATCAACCGGGCTGAACGACGCGTCTAGCTGCAGACGGCCGATGGGACCTGTCTGTTCTTCGAACGCCGGGCGCTGTGTCGCCGGCCGGTAACCACGGCCCTGCGCAACCTTCAGGATCATGTTGAGTTCGCCGCTCTTGGTCAGGTTGGCAATAACCATGTCCGGATTCATAATTTCGACGTCATGATCGAGTTGAATATCGGCCCCTGTAACGGCTCCCGGTCCCTTCTTGGAGATCCGGAGTTCTGCCGTGTCACGCGTATGCATGCGAACGGCGATCTGCTTTAGATTCAGAAGAATATCGACGACATCCTCCTGGACACCTTCTATGCTGGTGTACTCATGCAATACGCCATCGATCTCCACTTCGATAATAGCTGCTCCCGGCATGGATGAGAGCAGAATGCGGCGCAGCGCATTGCCGAGCGTATGGCCATAACCGCGCTCGAACGGCTCGATCGTGACTTTCGCATGTAAATTGTCTACCGGCGAGACCTTCACAACGCGCGGCTTTAGAAATTCATGTACAGATTCCTGCATGGGTAGTTACCCTCCTAACTATTTCGAGTACAACTCGACAACGAGGTTTTCATTGATGTCCGGGAGTATGTCTTCCCGATCCGGCAACGATTTCAATATACCTGCCATCTTTTTCGCATCCACATCAACCCAGTCCGGCATCCCGACCTGGCCTGCAATCTCCAGAGCATTCTGAATGCGAAGTTGTTTTCTGGCCTTTTTACGAATGCCGATAGCATCACCAGCATTCACCTGAAGTGAAGGAATGTTAACCACTTGGCCATTCACTTCGATACCCTTGTGGCTGACAAGTTGACGAGCCTCAGCGCGGGTCGAGGCGAAGCCCATTCGGTAGACAACATTGTCAAGGCGCGCCTCAAGAAGCCGCAGCAGGTTTTCACCTGTCGAGCCTTTGAGCTGAGCGGCTTTCTTGTAGTAATTACGGAACTGGCGCTCGAGCACACCGTACATACGGCGAAGCTTCTGCTTCTCTCTGAGCTGCAGACCGTAGTCAGAAAGACGCGGGCGTCGCTGGGCAGCACCTCCCGGAGGCACGTCCAGTTTGCACTTCGATTCCAGCGGCCTTAAGCCACTCTTCAAAAACAAGTCCGTGCCTTCCCGGCGGGAAAGTTTACATTTTGGTCCTAGATATCTTGCCATTGATTAGTCTCTATAAACGACGTTATTGCGTTCCTAAACGCGACGTTATTGCGTCCCTAAACGCGACGTTTGTGCGCCTCTAAACGCGACGTTTTTTCGGCGGGCGACAGCCGTTATGAGGAATCGGTGTTACGTCCTCAATATGTTGAATACGAAAACCCAAGGCGTTCAGGGCACGAACTGCAGACTCCCTGCCGGGGCCCGGACCGCGGACGCGCACGTCCACGTTTTTCACGCCGAAGTCCAGCGCAACACGGCCGGCCTTTTCGGACGCGATCTGTGCTGCGAACGGTGTTGACTTACGTGAGCCACGAAAACCACAACCGCCTGCGGTCGCCCACGACAGAGTGTTACCCTGCCGATCGGTGATCGTGATAATCGTGTTGTTAAAAGAAGCATGAATGTGCGCTACCGCATCAACGACATGCTTTTTGACCTTCTTGCGTTTTGGTGTATCTGCCATCTTTTAGTCCCGTAGTAGCGGCTTCAGCCGCAATTACCTCTTTATCGGTCGCCGCGGTCCCTTACGAGTACGCGCATTGGTTCGCGTTCGCTGTCCGCGCAGCGGTAATCCGCGCCTGTGGCGGATCCCACGATAGCAACCGAGATCCATCAGACGTTTGATGTTCATCGAAATCTCGCGTCTAAGATCGCCTTCGACAACGAAATTCGCGACGGCGGTTCTGAGCTTGGCGACCTCTGGTTCTGCCAGATCTTTGACCTGTATTTCCGGGGCAACGCCGACTGCACTGCAAATCTGCTGCGCTCGCGACTGCCCAATACCGTAGATCTCCGTCAATGCGATCACGATATGCTTGTTCAGCGGAATATTTATGCCTGCTATACGTGCCACTTATTTGTCCCTACTGTTAACCCTGACGTTGCTTGTGCCGCGCATCGGTGCAAATCACACGCACGACACCTTTTCGGCGAACAATCTTGCAGTTCCTGCACATTTTCTTAACTGATGCTCTGACTTTCATGAGCGTTCTCCAATGTCCGCTGAGCAAGCTCAGCGGATTGCGCCACTCCGTCCATAATTTCGAAGATTGGCCTTTTGCATCATGCCCTCGTATTGATGGCTCATCGCATGAGCCTGCAACTGAGACATGAAGTCCATTGTTACGACCACCAGAATCAGCAGCGACGTGCCGCCAAAGCTGAATGGTACTCCGGGATAGAACATTCTTACGAGTTCCGGCAGCAGACAGACAGCGGCGATATAAAGAGCGCCCCAAAACGTCAGTCGCGTCAGCACTTTGTCAATGTATTCAGCCGTGTGCGCACCCGGTCGTATGCCCGGCACAAATGCACCGGACCGTTTCAAATTATCCGCCGTGTCTCTCGCGTTGAAGACCAGCGCGGTATAGAAGAAGCAGAAGAATATGATCATCACCGCGTATAGCAGCACATAGATAGGCTGCCCCGGGCCAAGATTGACACCGATGGTCTGCAATGCCCTCTGCATGAAATTCGGCTCGGCTGCCTGGCCGAAAAACTGAGCGATAGTCGCCGGGAATAACAGGATGCTCGAGGCGAAGATCGGCGGAATAACGCCCGCCATGTTGATCTTGAACGGCAGGTGCGTGCTCTGCGCCGCATACTGGCGGCGTCCCTGCTGCCGTCGCGCGTAATTGACCGTTATGCGCCGTTGCGCACGCTCCATATAGACAACGAAAGTCGTTGCTGCAACGGCGCCAACCAGCATCAGGATTGCCGTCGCTGGCGCCATTTCACCGTTACGCACCAGTTCGGCAGTGCCAGCCACGGCGGCCGGCAAACCAGCAACAATGCCCGCCAGAATGATCATCGAGATGCCGTTGCCGACGCCTCGTTCGGTGATCTGCTCGCCAAGCCACATCAGGAACATCGTACCGGTGACAAGCGTGATACACGCTGTAATCAGGAAGCCCGGGCCCGTATTGACGACGACGCCGGGCTGACTTTGCAGCCACGTAGCAGCGGCAATCGACTGAAACAGGGACAAGCCAACGGTGCCATAGCGCGTGTACTGGGTAATTTTTCGCCTGCCAGACTCGCCCTCCTTGCGCAAGGCCTGCAAACTTGGCACGACCATGCTGGCCATCTGCATGATGATCGAAGATGAGATGTAAGGCATGATGCCGAGCGCAAAAATACCGAAGCGCGACAAGGCGCCGCCTGAGAACAGGTTGAACAGACCCAGGATGTTGCCTGCCTGCTGATCGAAGAACGCAGCAAGCGCCGCCGGATCGACGCCAGGGACAGGGATATAGGTACCGGCCCTGTAGACAATCAGCGCGCCCACGAGAAACATGATGCGAATTTTCAGCTCGCTCAGTTTGCTTGCGGATTTCGCTACGTCTGCCGGATTATGTTTAGGCTTCTTGGCCACCTTTGTTCCTGTCTCTTTCTCTCTACTTAGTCTTCAATGCTGCCGCCGGCCGCTTCGATCGCGACACGCGCGCCTTTTGTCACGGCAAGGCCTTTGATCTTCACCGCTTTCTCAATTTTGCCCGACAAAATCACTTTCACTTTGCTGGCATGCGCCGGCACCAGGTTTGCTTTCTTCAGGCTTTCGATATCAATCACGTCGTCAGCCGGTATCGCCAGCTCATGCAGACGAAGCTCGGCGGTCAAGCGCGCCATGCGTGACGCAAAGCCGACTTTCGGCAAGCGGCGCTGCAATGGCATCTGACCGCCCTCAAATCCGACCTTGTGAAAACCACCCGAACGCGAGTGCTGGCCTTTCTGGCCGCGGCCGCTTGTCTTACCCTGGCCCGCGGAAATGCCGCGACCGAACCGTTTTCCGGTTTTCTTCGAGCCCTTGGCAGGGGACAATGTGTTGAGGCGCATGTCAGATTTCCTCGACAGAAACGAGGTACGAGACCTTGTTGATCATGCCGCGATTCTCCGGCGTATCCAGAACAACCACGCTTTGATGAATTTTCCGGAGTCCGAGTCCTGCAACACACGCACGGTGGCTTTTCAAGCGGCCGAAGCGGCTTTTCAAAAGTGTCACTTTTATCTGTCTTGGCTTCGCCATCGTTCCTGTCCGTTTCTTTCTATCCAATCCGGCCTGCGCTTTCAGGCCAGAATTTCCTTAATTTTCTTGCCGCGTTTGGCCGCGATTTCTTTCGGTGAATGAATCTGTGAAAGCGCGCCAATCGTCGCGCGAACGACGTTTATCGGATTGCGTGATCCGTAACTCTTCGCAAGCACGTTTCTGACACCCGCGCACTCGAATACCGCACGCATCGCGCCGCCGGCGATAATTCCAGTACCTTCCGATGCCGGCTGCATGTATACATATGTCGCGCCATGACGCCCCTTCTTCGCATACTGAAGGGTCTCGTTCGTAAGGTTGACCCTGATCATGTCCTTGCGGGCCGCCTGCATCGCTTTCTGAATGGCAATCGGAACCTCGCGCGCCTTGCCATAGCCGAACCCGACCCGTCCGTTACCGTCGCCCACAACGGTCAGTGCGGTAAAGCCGAACTGACGTCCGCCTTTCACTACTTTGGCGACGCGATTCACCGTGACGAGCTTTTCCAGAAAGTCATCAGTGCTTTGTGATTGATCAATTCTTGCCATAGTCTGGTCCCGGCTTGCGCGAAAGCGCTGCCAAAAATCCCCTAATTAAAATTTCAAGCCTGCTTCACGGGCTGCGTCCGCGAGCGCCTTTACACGACCGTGATAACGAAACCCGGAGCGATCAAACGCAACGATATCGATGCCGGCTGCTTTCGCCTTCTCCGCAATACGCGCACCGACAATTACCGCCGCTGAAACGTTACCGGTTCCCTTCGTACCTTTGCGTACGTCCTTCTCGACTGTCGAAGCCGACGCCAGTACCGTTCCGCCGTCCGGAGCAATAATCTGCGCATAAATATGGCGCGGTGTCCGATGAACGCTCAAACGGTTTACCTCCAGCTCGCGAATCTTTGCTCGGCCCCTGCGAGCCCGGCGTAATCGACTTTGTTTCTTGTCCAGTTTCATATCTGTCTGTTCACTATCGAAGATTATTTCTTCTTCGCTTCCTTGATCGCGACGCGCTCATCGGCGTAGCGCACGCCTTTACCTTTGTAAGGTTCGGGCGGGCGGAAGCGGCGTATTTCGGCAGCCACCTGGCCTACCAATTGCTTGTCCGTTCCTTTGACGACGATTTCTGTCTGGCTCGGCGTCTCGACCGTTATACCCTCGGGCACGGTGAAATCGACCGGGTGCGAAAACCCGAGCGTCAAATTGAGCTTGTTGCCCTCGGACCGAGCACGGTATCCGATGCCGACCAGCTTGAGCTTCTTCTCGAAGCCTTCAGTCACACCCTGGACCATGTTGGCCAGCAGCGCCCTGGTCGTGCCAGCAATAGCCGTTGCAAAACGCGAACCGGAGCGGGCCTTCACCATGAGCGTGTTTTCGTCCTGTACCAGCTCAACCTCGGCATTCAATTGCAAAGAAAGCGAACCCTTGCTGCCCTTCAAGGCAACAGTAGTTCCGCTCTGGCTGAACTCGACGCCTTGCGGTATTTCAACAGGTTCTTTTGCTACTCTGGACATAATCGTATCTCGTTACGATCCCGATGAATTCTCTGGCATCAGGAAACGATACAGAGAACTTCACCGCCTATACCTTGTTCTCGCGCCTGCTTGTCACTCATGACACCGGCCGAGGTCGACACGATGGCGACACCCAGACCACCCAACACTTTCGGCAGGCCTTCCTTGCCACGATAAATACGAAGCCCGGGCTTGCTAACCCGCTGTACCCGCTCAATGACGGGAACGCCTTCAAAATATTTCAGTTCTATCGTGAGCGTCGCTCTAACGCCTTCTCCTTCCGCCGCATAGTCGGCAATATACCCTTCGTCTTTCAGCACTTTGGCAACGGCGATTTTTGCGCTCGACGACGGCATTGCAACGCTCACTTTGCGTGCTTTTTGGCCGTTACGGACGCGTGTCAGCATGTCGGCGATCGGGTCGGTCATACTCATATTTATTCTCCGCCTACCAACTGGCCTTCGTCAGACCAGGGATCTCACCGTTCATGGCCGTTTCCCTGAGTTTGCTTCTCCCCAGGCCGAATTTTCGGTATACACCGCGCGGACGGCCGGTAATCGCACACCTGCTGCGCAAGCGTGATGGACTGGAATCCCGCGGCATGGCATTTAATTTTGCCTGCGCCGCTGCCCGCTCCTCATCGGAACAATTTGCATTGCGAATGATTTCCTTGGCCGCAGCACGCTTTTTGGCATAACGCTTTACGAGCTTCACTCTCTTCAATTCGCGTTCAATCATCGACTTCTTAGCCATGAATTCTCTTCTCTATCTCTTAAACGGAAAGTTAAACGCTTCCAAAAGCGCCCGACCTTCTTCCGGCCCGCGGGCCGTGGTCGTAATGGTGACATCCATTCCGCGGATTGCGTCAATATGATCGTAGTCAATTTCCGGGAAAACGATTTGCTCCTGAACGCCGAGGCTGTAATTTCCCTGGCGGTCAAACGATTTCGGGTTCAGACCGCGAAAATCCCGCGTACGTGGAATTGCAATATTCACGAGCCTGTCCAGAAATTCATACATGCGTTCGCGCCGCAACGTAACTTTGCAACCAATCGGGTAACCGTCTCGAATCTTGTAAGCGGCAACAGACATTCTGGCACGCGTTATGACGGGCTTCTGGCCGGCAATTTTTTCCATATCGTTCAGGGCGTTTTCGAGCACTTTTTTGTCGGCCACGGCCTCGCCTACACCCATGTTCAGCGTAATCTTGGTGATGTGAGGCACCTGCATCAAATTGCCGAAGCCGAGCTTCTGCTGAATCTCGCCACGCAATTCCGTATCAAATTTTTCCTGCAATCTGGCCATTTCTAAACCTTCAATCGCGGCTAGAGCCGCTCCCTACGTAAGCTGTTTCCCAGCTAACGCCGCTTCTGTATTTTGCCAATCAGATGTCGACAGCTTCTCCGCTGGACTTGAAAATCCGCTCCATTGCTTTGCCGTCATCCGACAGGCGAATCCCTACCCGGTCGCCCTTTTTGGTCTTCGGGTTGAACACGAGCACGTTGGAAATATCCAGCGGCATTTCATGATCCAGAATTCCACCCTCGATACCAAGATTCGGATTTGGTTTCGTGTGTTTTTTCGCGATGTTGATGCCCTCGACGAGAACACGTTCATCATCCATAATATGAAGCACAGTGCCTCGCCGACCCTTGTCTTTGCCTGCGATTACGATAACTTCGTCGCCTTTACGTATCTTGTTCATCTCTCATACCGTTTTCGCTTAAAGCACTTCCGGCGCCAGCGAAATAATCTTCATAAATCGGTTGGTCCGCAGCTCGCGAGTCACAGGCCCAAAAATACGGGTACCAATCGGTTCGAAACGGGCATTCAGCAGTACTGCCGCATTACCATCAAAACGAATCAACGACCCGTCCTTGCGCCGGACACCTTTACGCGTGCGAACAACCACAGCGTTATAGATTTCGCCTTTCTTGACCTTGCCTCGAGGAATAGCGTCTTTGACACTCACCTTGATCACATCACCAATGGCCGCATAGCGACGCTTTGATCCACCTAGCACCTTGATGCACTGAACCCGCCTTGCGCCCGAGTTGTCGGCGGCATCGAGAACTGTTTGCATCTGAATCATGGCTGCATTCCAAAAATCATCAAATTCTTCAAATTTGTCTGGCGTCGTCTGCCGGTAACCGTCTACTGACCAGGGGCTCGTTGAACGACATTCACTACCTGCCAGGCCTTGTGCTTCGAGACCGGCCGACACTCGCTGATCGTTACACGATCACCGGATTTGCATTCGTTATTTTCATCGTGTGCAAGTACTTTGGTCGTACGGCGAATGTATTTGCCATAGACCGGGTGCTTGATCAGGCGCTCGATCGCTACGGAAACTGTTTTATCCATCTTGTTGCTGATTACACGGCCGACGACAGTGCGCTGCCCTTTTGTTTTAACTTTTTTCGCTTCTTCAGTCATTTGCTTTCACCTGCCTGATCCAGCTCACTACGCTCGAGTTCGCGGGTGATTGTCTTGACCCGCGCAACGTTCCGTCGCACACGCTTGTGTTCGTGCGGCCGGGCCAGCTGACCGGTCGCCTGTTGCAGGCGCAGATTGAATTGCTCTTTGCGGAGCGACAGCAATTCCTCGCTGAGCTCTTCTTTCGATTTCGACCTGAGATCACTAACCTTCATCACATCACCTGCCGTGTCACAAATGTCGTCGAAAACGGGAGCTTGGCTGCTGCCAGTCGAAACGCCTCGCGGGCAATTTCTTCGGAGACACCTTCCATTTCATAAAGAACACGTCCGGGTTGAATCTGGCAAACCCAATATTCGACGTTACCCTTACCTTTACCCTGACGAACCTCGAGGGGCTTTTTCGTAACAGGCTTGTCCGGAAATACACGAATCCAGATCTTGCCGCCACGTTTGACGTACCGAGTCATTGCACGACGTGCCGCTTCGATCTGACGCGCTGTCAGGCGTCCACGGTCGGTCGCCTTCAGGCCATATTCGCCAAAAGACACCGTGCTGCCGCGAATTGCGAGGCCGCGGTTCCGACCCTTCATCTGCTTACGAAACTTGGTTCGCTTTGGCTGTAACATCGTCCTGCTCCTTTAGTGTTTGCCAGCCGCTGCTTCCGGTGGCTCTGCAGACGATGCCTCGGGCTTGTCAAAAATTTCGCCCTTAAAAATCCAGACTTTGACACCGATGACGCCATAGGTCGTTTGCGCTTCGGCCAGGCCGTAGTCGATGTCGGCGCGGAGCGTATGCAGGGGCACTCGACCTTCGCGATACCACTCCGAACGCGCGATCTCGGCGCCGTTCAGGCGTCCACCAACTTTGACCTTGATGCCCTCGGCGCCAACGCGCATCGTATTTGTCACGGCCCGCTTCATCGCGCGTCGAAACATCACGCGCCTTTCAAGCTGCTGCGCAATGCCTTCCGCAACCAGCTGAGCGTCAAGTTCAGGCTTCCTGACCTCGCTGATGTTGATGCGCACGTCCTGAAGCTTCATGTCTATCATTCTGACAATTTCGGCACGCAACTTTTCGATGTCCTCGCCTTTCTTACCAATCACGATACCCGGGCGTGCCGTAAAGATCGTGATATTGATTTTTTTCGCCTGGCGTTCGATTATGATACGACTGACGGATGCATCTCTGAGCTTATTTTTTATATAAACGCGTAGCTCATAATCCGTGCGGACATACTCAGGAAACGTTTTCGTATCTGCATACCACTTGGACGACCAGTCTTTTACGATGCCCAGGCGAATACCGATCGGATGTACTTTTTGACCCATAACGTTCTCTTTACTCGTCGCCTACGCGAATCGTGATGTGGCTGTTTCGTTTGATAATCCTGGTACCGCGGCCTTTCGCTCGTGCGCGATAACGCCGAAACGTCGGCGCGGTATCGACCTCGATGGCCGACACCTTTAATTCATCAATATCGGCGCCGTGGTTGTGTTCGGCATTGGCAATTGCCGACTCAAGCACTTTCTTGACGATGCGTGCACTCTTCTTGGGTGTAAAGCTCAAGGTCTTCAGTGCATCATCGACGTTCTTACCACGGATGGCGTCCGCTATCAGCCGGCATTTCTGCGGCGAAATACGCGCATATCGTAGTTTTGCTGCTACTTGCATGGCTGCCGTGCTCCTTAAACCTTTTTGGTCTTACGGTCACCCGAGTGGCCTCTAAACGTACGAGTCATCGCAAACTCTCCAAGCTTGTGGCCCACCATATTTTCAGAAATCAGCACAGGCACGTGTTGGCGGCCGTTGTGCACGGCGATCGTCAATCCAACCATGTCCGGCAATACCATTGAACGGCGCGACCACGTCTTGATTGGACGACGGTCATTTGTTTTCACGGCTGCCGATACTTTCTTTGCCAGATGAGTATCAACAAAAGGCCCTTTCCTAACTGAACGCGGCAATGCTCTCAATCCTTAATATCTGTTACTTTCGTTTTCGTCGACGGCGCACAATCATGTTGTCCGTACGCTTGTTTGAGCGGGTTTTGTAGCCCTTCGTCGGCGTGCCCCACGGGCTGACCGGATGACGGCCACCGGAGGTGCGTCCTTCACCACCACCATGTGGATGGTCCACCGGGTTCATCGCGACACCGCGAACGGTTGGCCGAACACCTCTCCATCGCTTTGCGCCGGCTTTACCGAGTTTGCGAAGGTTATGTTCGCCGTGTCCCACCTCGCCAACAGTGGCCCGGCAGTCGACGTGTATTTTGCGCGTCTCGCCTGAGCGCAGGCGAACCGTGGCATACGCTCCTTCGCGAGCGGCCATTTGCGCCGAACCGCCGGCAGATCGAACAAGTTGCCCACCCTTGCCTGGCTTCATCTCTACGTTATGTATGAGCGTGCCCACCGGAATGCTTCTTAACGGCAGGGCATTACCGGACTTGATTGGTGCGTCCTCACCGCTGACGATCGGCGCGCCTTCCCTGATGCCCTTCGGCGCCAGGATATAGCGGCGCTCACCATCCAGGTACTTGACCAGTGCGATGTGTGCGCTGCGATTCGGATCGTATTCAAGACGCTCGACAACGCCCGGAATACCGTCCTTGTCGCGCTTGAAATCCACGATGCGGTAACGCTGCTTATGGCCGCCACCCTGGTGACGAACCGTTATTCGGCCGGTGTTATTGCGGCCGCCGGACTTCGACTTCTTGTCGACCAGCCCGCTATACGGCTTACCCTTGTACAGCCCATCCGTATGCACCGAAACAGCAAATCTGCGTCCCGGCGAGGTTGGCTTGGCCTTATGCAATGACACGACTGTTTATCCTCTTATTCCATACCGAGGAAGTCGATTTGACTCCCTTCGGCAAGCTTCACGTAGGCTTTCTTCCACGCAACGCGACGACCCGAATTCAGACCGCGCCGCTTGATCTTGCCGCGACAATTGACGACCTGCACTTCGTCGACGCTGACCTCAAACAGCAACTCAACCGCCTGACGAATTTCTTTCTTTGTTGCATCTGTTCGTACTTTAAAAACGACCTGGTTGTTCTCTTCGGCAACGACCGTGCTCTTTTCCGACACGTGCGGGCCTTTCAGCACCGTCATGAGCCTTTCCCGATGTTGGTAACCGTGAGTCGCACTCACAACAATCGCTCCTCAATCAGCTTTAACGCAGGCAGTGTTATCAACACCTTTTCAAATCGCAGCAGTACGACCGGATCAATTGATGCAGCATCGCAAATGCCAACGTCCCGCAAATTTCTCGCCGCGAGAAATACGGTCTCGTCGAAAGCTTCGTTGACGATCAATACATTATCCAGGCCGAGCTTTTTGAGCATGTCCGCCAGTTCTTTGGTCTTCGGCGCCTTGAGAGAGACAGATTCCGTGACAATCAGCCGATCTTGTCTGACAAGCTCCGACAAAACTGATCGCAGCGCGCCACGATACATTTTCTTATTCACCTTCTGGTCGAATTTACGCGGCCTGGCAGCGAACGTGCGCCCACCGCCAACCCAAATCGGACTCCGGATCGTGCCGGCCCGCGCCCGCCCGGTGCCCTTCTGGCGGTAGGGCTTTGCCCCGCCGCCGCGCACCCTTGCACGGTTTTTTTGCGCTTTTGTGCCGGCCCGGGCCCCGGCGAGGAACGCCGTAACGACCTGATGAACCAATGCTTCATTGAAGTCGGCGCCAAACGCCCTTTCGGCCACGTCGACCGTGCCACTGCCCTGCATCTTCAGCTTCATGATGCGTCTTCCTTCCTGGCCTTGACCGCCGGTCGTACGACAACGCGGCCACCGCTGTGTCCCGGGACTGCTCCTTTGATCAGCAGCAGGTTTCGTTCCGCGTCGACACGAACCACTTCGAGGTTTTGCGCGGTCCGGCGGACATTGCCCATGTGGCCGGACATTTTCTTGCCCTTGAAAACGCGACCCGGCGTCTGATTCTGACCGATGGAACCCGGTGCGCGGTGTGCTAACGAGTTGCCGTGTGTCGCACCCTGCATGTGGAAATTATGGCGCTTGATGGTGCCGGCGAAGCCTTTGCCTATAGTCGTTCCGATGACGTCGACTTTCTGGCCTTCTTCAAAGAGATCGACTTTGATCTCCTGTCCCAGCTCAAATTCACCGTCTTCCGGCCCATCAGCAGAATCAAGGCGAAATTCAGCCATAAGGTCCCCGGCTTCGACCTTGGCTTTCGCGAAGTGGCCGGCTTCAGATTTGGATACGCGGGACGCTTTTCTGCCGCCAGCAGCGACCTGCAGTGCGCTATAGCCATCACTCTCCACGGTTTTCACCTGAGTGACCTGGTTCGGCTGTGCCTCAATGACGGTGACCGGTATCGAATCACCGTCGTCCGTGAAGACGCGTGTCATGCCACACTTGCGGCCAACAAGACCCATTGTCATCTCAAAACCTCGCACCGACTTCGATTGGCCAGCGCCCAAAAATATGGTTTAACTGTCTGTATCATCTTCGCAACGACTACGATTGGCCGAAGCTGCCTGATTGAACGCGTCGTTCGCGTCTTTTCACGCATCTCTCAGACACACGAAAGGGCCAGCCATCGCCTGGAACATGTCTCGATGTTCCGCTGCTGAGGAGCTGACCCCAATCCGGTTAAAAACCGGTTTTCCGGGATTTGCCGAGTACGCCTTCGGTTTCCTGGCGACCTAACATCAGGCGCCACAGAGCTATGCTTTGTGACGCCTTTTCCGAACTTGGCCGACTCCCGGCCCGGCCAAGTCCTGTCCAGCCCGGTATTATAGCGCGAGATAGCAGCCTAGCAAGCAAAAAATGGCTTAAATATGCCAATGATTGCCCGATTCTGGCCCAGGCGAGGCTCGTCATCGCGTCAAGGGCCAATGCGGATTCGTTGCTTCAAATGATCCAATCCGCCTGCCTGGTGATTCGGGCCATTCGGGCCGGCGCGGATTGATCTTCAGTGCTTCGGTAAGTCGCTAGTTCAGCTTAATCTGAACATCGACACCTGCTGGAAGCTCCAGCTTCATGAGCGCATCGACGGTCTTGTCCGTCGGATCGACGATATCCATGAGCCGTTTGTGCGTCCGGATTTCGTACTGATCTCGGGCGTCCTTGTTGACATGCGGTGATATCAGGATCGTAAACCGCTCCATTTTCATGGGCAGCGGAATCGGACCTTTGACTGTCGCACCGGTGCGTTTTGCCGTGTCGACGATCTCACGGGCGGATTTGTCAATCAGCCGATGGTCGAAGGCCTTCAAACGGATTCTTATGTTTTGGTTGGTTGCCATTCTATTCAATTCCCGATGCCACTTGCTTGCCTATCGATTGTCAGATTACTCGATGATCTTTGCTACCACGCCTGCGCCAACCGTTCTGCCACCCTCGCGAATAGCGAAGCGCAGTCCGTCTTCCATGGCGATCGGGGCGATCAGGTTCACTGTCATCTGCACGTTGTCACCCGGCATCACCA
>Ga0255052_10001145_pt1 | contig 20278 bp, 20 predicted proteins | sample JV7_2_21_MG_FD_188632 | JGI IMG/M metagenome (GOLD analysis project Ga0255052, IMG submission 188632) | Seawater microbial communities from Jervis Inlet, British Columbia, Canada - JV7_2_21 | ecosystem: Environmental > Aquatic > Marine > Inlet | place: Canada: British Columbia | collected... | reverse complement strand
ATCAGCTTTCCTTCCTCGATAGAGAGCTGCATAACATTTTTTTGCAGGACTAGTTCCGAAGCAAAGCCGGGTGAGATAAAAATCAGCATAGAAAAGATGATAAGTAGAAAAAGGCATTTCTTGTTCGCAACAGATGACATAACTTCCTCCTTGCAGGCGTATTTATAAACTATGTCTCAGGTTTTATTTATATTTTATATTGAAGGATTCAAATTGCTCGATGTTCAGAACATCAAAAACAAGGACCTTCAAGGTGTGCACTTTTAATTCTTAAAGCGTGCACTTTTGAATTTTAGCTAACAGAAAGAAATATAGATTAAAGCCTAATATATTAAAATGATAGCATTTTTTGTCCTCAGGTAAATATATTCTTGACAGAAGGAGGAAAACTCATTTAAAGTTATTAAATTCCACCGCAAAAGGTAACCGTTTGCCGTGCAAAAAATTTCTTCCGGAATAAAGAGTTTTGACAGGCTCATTGACTACTATTGTATAGGGGATAATTCCCACCAGAGTATTATGAAATCAGTAAAAGACTTTTTCAACCCTGAACACAAAGATGAAATACCTTATTTATGGAAAAACAAGAAATACTTAAAGAGGGGGGAATAGAATATATTAGCTTAAAGCTATGACCTGAACAGTTTGTCATTCCGGGCTTGACCCGGAATCCAGGACTTTAAAAGATCATTCTGGATTCCCGCTCAACAGACCGCGGGAATGACAGATTTTAAGGACTGAAAAAATGCTCAATTTAGCTATAAGTTGGATAACATTTAATAGTTTCAGTTGTAAGCCATATTAATTATCTCAATGTAACCATAATAAAAAAGGAGGTGTTTAATGAGTTTCAGTAAGCCCAACTACAGCGCAGCAACATTGACAACCACAAGAGTTACACCTGCCCCGGTATCAGGCATTTGCGTGACCTGTATTGACGGATGTGAGGGCCCATGCGAAATCGGTAGGTCCGCCCTTAAAGGGAGAGAAGTTATTTATCCGGTACCCTTCGGCAAAATAACTGCCGGTTCTGAAAAAGATTATCCGGTAGATTTTTCTCACTTTAACATTCAGGGTACGGCTGTAGGCGCGGTCGGTGTTGAAGCAGACCCTGATATTGCACGGTTTCCGAATGTGGATACAAAGACTACTCTTGGTGCAGACAACAGCATAAAAATGGACTTCCCTGTTTTCACAGGCGCTGTCGGGTCAACTGACATTTCAAGGATCAACTGGGAGGAGGTTGCTGTAGGCGCAGCTATATCAGGGATACTTGTTATTGTTGGTGAAAATGTATGTGGCATGGATCCCCAGGCTGAGATCAAAAATGGAAAGATTGTAAAGTCACCGGAGATGGAGCGCAGGATCAATTCGTACAATCAGTGGTACGATGGCAAAGGAGGTGTCATTGTGCAGGCCAATGTTGAAGACACCAAACTCGGAGTGCCAGAGTATGTTATAGAGAAACTGGGCATTGAAATATTTGAGTTGAAATGGGGACAGGGTGCGAAAGACATAGGCGGTGAGGTCAAGCTGCGTTCAATCGAAAGGGCAATGCAGCTGCATGATAGAGGCTATATTGTTTTGCCTAACCCGACTGACCATGCTGCTTTGAAGGCTTTTGAGGCAGGTGGCATTACCGAGTTTGAACGTCACTCCCGACTCGGTATGGTGGCAGAGGAGTCTTTTCATAAATCAGTTGAGTACCTGCGGTCTATAGGGGCCAAAAAGGTCACTCTTAAAACCGGCGCTTATCGCCCTGCCGACCTTGCACGCGCCATAAAATACTCTTCTGATGCAAAGATCGATATGCTCACGATTGACGGGGCAGGCGGCGGGACCGGCATGAGCCCGTGGCGAATGATGAACGAATGGGGCATCCCCACAGTACAGCTTGAATGCCTTACATATCAGATGTGCGAAAAACTCGCGAAAAAGGGAGCGTATATCCCGCCGATTGCCATTGCAGGAGGTCTTTCACTGGAGGACCATATCTTTAAGGGTCTGGCCCTGGCTGCCCCTTATGTAAAAGCGATCTGTCTGGGACGTGCACTGTTTACCGCTGCAATGGTAGGCAAGACCCATGGAAAACTGATGGCCGAAAAAATGGAACTCGAGGGAGAGGATGTCTCTGAAGGCTATCTTAAATTATTTGCAGTCGGCAGTGAACTTAAAGAGCGGTTCGGTAAGGACTTTACGAAACTCCCGGCCGGGGCCATCGGACTCTATTCCTATGTAGACAGGATGAAACAAGGTCTCCAGCAGTTAATGGCAGGGGCGAGAAAATTTGCCCTCGAGCATATTGACAGAAACGATCTTATGGCTCTTACAAGAGATGCAGCAGAGGTATCAGGCATTGATTATGTCATGGATGCAGATGCAAAAGAGGTTGATGAGATTCTCGGTTAATTCCATAAAAACAAAGGAGGTATAGTTATGAAAAATACAATATGTAAACATAATTGCAAAGATTGTTATGCTCTGCTGGTCTGCGCCGTGCATGCTATCACAGATCAACATGGCTCAATCTTTGTTGAGACCGATGACTGCATTGGTTGTGGCTGCTGCAGAACCGCTTGCCACACATTCAGTATGGACGATGCGCTGAAAGACAAAACTGTTGAGTGGCTGAAGGGAGCAGCTTGAAAAATGAACGGATGGTTTGGCCGTTGCTTAAGAGTAAACCTGACGGAAGGTAAACACAGTATTGAGGAACTGAATCCCGAGCTCCTCGAAAAATATCTGGGCGGACGCGGTCTGGGAGTTAAGGTCTATGCGGATGAGGTCCCTCCCGGGACAGACCCCCTTTCACCGGAGAACAAGCTCATTTTCTCTTCCGGCCCTCTCGTCGGCACAGGTGCAGTTACCGGGGCATCATGCAATGTGGTTACAAAGTCTGCTTTAAGCGGCACTATCGCATGTGCAAAGATGCGTGGACATTTCGGGGCGGAAATGAAGTTCGCAGGATTTGATATGATCATTGTAGAAGGCAGGGCCGAAGCGCCTGTTATTCTTTCGATCATGGACGACAGGATAAAGCTTGATTCTGCAATTGAATACTGGGGACGGTCAACGTCTGAAACCGAGGACAGGTTTAAGGCAAGCCTTGACAATCAATGGATTGCTCGAGAGACCTTTCTGGTGACTATCGGGCCTGCCGGTGAACGCCTTCTCCCTATTTCAAATATTATCAGTGACCGCTTTCTTTCTGTGGGAGGGGCCGGCGTTGGTGCAGTCATGGGTTCAAAGAACCTCAAGGCAATTGCCGTAAAAGGGCAGCACTCTCTGAAGGTGGCGGACGGGAACCGTTTCGTGCAGGTTGTCAATACGATGATCAACAAGCTCAACAGCGCTCCCCTGACTTCCCAATCCTTGACCCAGTGGGGCACTGCATTTCTCGTTGGACTGTGCTACCCGAAGAAAATATTGCCCAATAACAATTTCCAGCAGGCATCCGTTTCTCTGAAACATCTTGGCACAGACGCCCTTGAGAGCGCTTTTGCCCTGAGAAGCCGGGGATGTTTTGCCTGTCCGGTCGCATGCATAAAGAAGACAGAGATGAAGCATCATGTATATGAAGGCAAGGGCATGGTGCCGACATACCTGGCAATCGGTTCGCTTGGCCTTAACTGCGGAGTGAGCGACCTTTCAATGATCGGTACAGCAAGTATGCTCTGTGCTGAAATGGGTCTTGATCCGGTTGCAGCCGGAGGCACACTTGCAACGGCAATGGAGCTGATTGAAAAGAAAGTAACAACAACAGATGAATTAAAAATAGATCTTCAGTTCGGAAATGATAACGGTTTACTGGAAGCCCTGCAGCTGATTTCAACAAAGAAAGGGCATGCAAAGAGACTGGGGGTGGGAGCTAAGGAGCTTGCTGAATCATTTGATAGGCCTGACCTCTTTATGGGTGTCAAGGGCATGTCAATGTCTCCCTTTGATCCCCGTGCACTCCAGGGAATGGGGCTTCATTTTGCCACCTGTAATTACGGGCCGCATCATCTTTACGGTTACACATTTATAGATGAGCTCCTCAATGTGAATGAAAACCTGGACCCCTCGGCAACAGAGGGCAAGGCTGCCTTAACAAAACTCTATCAGGACACTACAGCTGTTATGGATTGTCTAGGGTTGTGCAACTGGCCTCTTATGGGGCTTAAATTCAAAAACTTCGTGCCACTTGTAAACAGTTGTCTGGGGACAAGCCATACTGCCGATGATCTGTTGTCTATAGGAGAGAGGGTCTGGAACACAGAACGCCTGTTTAATATGAAGGCCGGCTTCGACGGCTCACATGATCTGCTTCCAAAAAGGTTCACCGAAGAACCTCTTTCTGACGGAGACGAAGAAGGTCAGGTCAGTAGGGTCAATGAGATGCTCCCCGAATATTATAGCCTGAGAGGGTGGAACGGACAGGGTGAACCCATGCCCGAGACATTGAAGACCCTTGGATTGGAGGATTCATAATGCCAAGAATAAAGGTTGACCATGCCAAATGTACCGGATGCAGGCACTGCGAAATAGCCTGCTCTTTAAATCATGTGGCGAATACAGCAAATCCTCGCCGTTCCAGAATAAGGGTAATGAAAGATGAAAACCGTTATTACCCCGTGCTGTCAGGCCCCTTTGTGGATGCAGCCTGCACTTCAAAACAGTTTATTGAAATAGATGGTCATAAATACGACATGTGCGCATTCTGCAGGGCATCATGTCCCGAAAAGCCTTTCTTTATAGAGGCAGAAACCGGCATACCATTGAAATGTGATTTTTGCGGAATTCCGCCTGCACCGTCCTGTGTAAGGTGGTGCAATACCGGGGCCCTGGAGTTGGTAGAAGATTAAGAAAAATAATGTCAAATGACAACTGCCAATAATAACAAACCAGTAGGTGCCGTCATGGTCGTCGGAGGCGGCATCGCAGGAATACAGGCATCCATGGACCTTGCTGATCACGGGTTCTATGTTTACCTGGTTGAAAAGTCTTCAGCCATCGGCGGGCTTATGGCCGCCCTTGACAAGACATTTCCAACCAATGACTGCTCAATATGAATACTGGCGCCCAAGCTGGTGGAGGCCGGTCGGTCTCCAAATATTGAGATCATTACAAACGCCGAGGTTCAGGAGGTCACAGGTACTGCCGGAAATTTCAGCGTGAAGGTGCAGATAAGCCCCCGTTATGTGGACAATGCAAAATGCACTGGTTGCGGGTTTTGTTCGCCCTATTGTCCGGTAACAATCCCCAATCCCTATGACCAGAATCTCTCCCCCAAAAAGGCGATTGATATTTTATACACACAGGCGGTTCCCTCTACATATTATGTTGATCCTGAACACTGCCTGTTTCTGAAGAAGCAGGAATGCAAGCAGTGCACAAAGGCCTGCCAGGCAGAGGCTATCGATTTCAACAGGAAGCCCGAGGTAACGGACTATCAGGTGGGCGCGGTCATTCTTTCACCGGGCTTTAAGGATATTAATCCAGCTTTGCTTTCTGATTATCTTTACGGGAAATCCCCCAATGTCGTAACGGGGGTGGAGTTTGAACGTATTTCGAGCGCTTCTGGCCCTTATCAGGGAAAAATATCCAGACCATCGGACCTTGAGAAGCCTCAGAAGATTGCTATCATTCAATGTGCCGGTTCACGGTCGACCATTTCCGGAAACAGTTATTGCTCCTCGGTCTGCTGCAAGTATGCAGTAAAGGACGCGATCGTTGCGCTGGAGCATGAGCCCGATCTTGATATCACCATATTTTTTATGGACATGCGAATGTACGGAAAGGGTCTGGACGCTTTTTATGAGAGGGCGAGAGAAGCAGGGGTGAAATTCGTCCGCTCCAGGATATCGGAGATCGTTCGTGAAGAAGAAACAGAAGACCTTAACATTAAATATATTACCGAAGACGGAGCGCTGAAACAGGAGACGTTCAACATGATTGTTCTTCCGACCGGACTTGAGCCTTCGCAGGGGAGCTTTGCGTTGGCAAAGGCAAGCGGGATCACGCTGAATAAGTACGGCTTTTGCAGTACAGATTTATTCACTCCAGTTTCCACTCGGAGGGAAGGTATATTTGTTGCCGGCAGTTTCAGGGAACCCGTTGCCCTTCCGGACAGTGTCATTCAGGCAAGCGGGGCTGCTGCAGAGGCCGCGGAACTTCTGGCACAGGCCCGGGGCAGTATGATCAGGGAAAAAGAGTTCATTGATGAAACAGTGCCGGACACAGAAGAAAGACGTATCGGTGTATTCGTCTGTCGCTGTGGGAAGAATATAGCTGGTGTAGTTGACACTACAGATGTTCAGAAATATGCCGCAGGACTTCCCGGTGTTGTCATGAGCACGGAAAACCTCTATTCCTGCTCTGAAGACGCGCAGACCATTATCGCTGAAAGGATAGCGGCAGAGAAGCTGAACAGAGTAGTAGTAGCAGCCTGCACTCCGAGGACGCACGAGTCTCTGTTTCAGGAGACCGCCCGTGAGGCAGGACTGAACAAGTGTCTCTTTGAGATGGTAAATATCAGGGACCAGTGTTCGTGGGTGCACTCCCATGAAAAAGAGGAGGCAACGAAAAAGGCAAAGGACCTTGTCAGGATGGCTGTTGCAAAGGCACAGCTGATTCAGCCCTTAGATGAACTTATTATTAATGTTATCCCGACCGCGCTTATAATCGGAGGAGGACTTTCGGGAATGACCGCAGCGCTTTCCATAGCAGGCCAGGGATTCGAATGTTATCTGGTCGAGAGGAACAGGGAACTCGGAGGCAATTTAAGGAATCTTCATTACACTCTTAATGGAAATGATCCTAAGGCATATCTCAAACAGATTATTGACCGGGTAAAAGCAGATGAAAATATCAAGGTGTATACCAATGCAGATATAAAGAGCGTGGACGGATTTGTCGGCAATTTCAGGACGGTCCTGGCCACAGGGGATAGAGAAGAAACCATTGAACTGCAGCATGGTGCAATAATTCTCGCCACTGGTGCTAAACAACATATACCAGATGAGTACATGTTAGGAAAAAACAAAAAAAGCATCCTCCAGTCCGGACTTGAAAAGAGACTTGCCCTTGGTGAATTTGTCCCGCAGGACGATGATACGGTTGTCATGATCCAGTGCGTTGGTTCAAGGAACAAGGCACGGCAATACTGCAGTAGCATTTGCTGCGGCATGGCCGTAAAGAATGCCCTGAAGATAAAGGAAATGGACCCGAAGACAAATGTATACATCCTCTACAGGGATATGATGATGTACGGGTTTTTAGAGGAGTATTACACGCGCGCCAGAAACAGTGGGGTCGTATTTATACGATATGATCGTGACAACAGGCCGGAAGTTGTTGAGACCGATGGAAAATTGTCGATTACAGTCAAAGATAACATTCTGGGTGTTAACGTGACGATTGATGCTAGCCTGATTGCACTAAGTACTGCGATTGTTCCTGATAGAGACGAGAAATTAGAAAAGACCCTGTCTGTGCCGCGGTCTTCAGACGGTTTTTACCTGGAGTCTCATGTACAGTTAAAGCCTGTGGATTCATATATTGATGGAATATACATATGCGGCATGTCGCACTTCCCCAAAACTGTAGCCGACTCAATAGCACAGGCGAAGGCGTCCGCATCAAAGGCAGGGATGCTCCTGGCCAGAGGTCATGTGAAGGCCGAGCCGATAGTGTCTTCGTGTGATGTTGATAAATGTATTGGATGCACTTTATGCACACACTTCTGTCCATATAGTGCTATTCAGATGGTCAAGGCGGAAAAGGGAAAAAAGGCTGATATCATTGTCGCGGCATGCAAGGGGTGCGGTGTATGCGCTTCCTATTGCCCGACAAAAGCGATTTCAATGGGAAGGTTCACAGACGAACAGATCAACGCACAGATAGAGTCGTTCGGGGAGTCGGTGGAAAAAAATGAAGGAGTAAAAGTATGAAATATAAGCCAAGGATACTTGGTTTCCTATGCCACTGGTGCTGTTATGCAGCTGCCGATGCAGCAGGTGTAAGCCGGATGCAGTATCCGGCAAACATAAGGGTAATCAGGGTGATGTGTACAGGGAGAATAGAGCCCTCATATATTCTGAACGGGTTTCTAAACAGCGCGGATGGCATCTTCGTCGGCGGCTGACACCTTGAAGAATGTCATTACCGGTCAGGTAATTACGAAGCAATAAACAGATTCGAACTGGTCAATCTCATACTTGAACATATCGGTGTTGATTCAGGCAGGTTTACATATAAGTGGGTATCCGCTGCAGAGGGTGTCCGGTTTGTAAAAGTAATAACAGAGTTTGACAATAGTATTTCAGAGCTGGGTCCGTTTGGAGAAAAGGAGAAACTTGACCACCACGCTGCTATGTATAAAATGAAGGCCGCATTAAAGACTCTGGAGGGACGCACATTCCGTATGGTCTTTGCAAAACAGGCGAAACAGATGAAGGATGAGAAAACTTTCGGAGAGTTCCCTTCAAAGGACAAACTGCTTGAGATGTTTAAAAAGGAAATGACCATGTATCAGACCCTGCTCTATCTTGAGGAGAAGGAACGCTCAGCAACAGAGCTCACCAAACTTCTGGAAATCCCGGAAGAACAGGTGATGTTGTTCGTTGAGAAATTGAAGAAGAAGAATATCTGGAGTGGCGAGCTGTTATAAAGCAAATGGAAATTAAATGAATTCTGTGGACATAAAAAATACCGACTCGAATTTCAAGGATGTTGTTGCGGCTAAGATCGGGCTTGAGGCAATAAAGCCCTGCTATACATGTGGCTCCTGTACAGGTGTCTGTCCGGCGCGTGAGGTTGTAGATGATTTTGATCCCAGACGTCTGATACACATGATTGTACTCGGGATGAAAAAAGAGATACTCACATCTGATCTCATATGGTTTTGCTGTTTCTGTAATTCCTGTTACTATATCTGTCCCCAGGGAATAAAGTTCAGCCGGGTTGCAAAGGAGCTGCAGAAAATGGCGATTGATGAAGGATATGTAAAAGAAGATTTTCTAAAGGAAATGGAAGAAATAAACAGCCACCTGCAGGATCTTTGCAGGCGGACAATGTTTAAGAAAGTAAAACAGGGATTCTGGGGCCCGCACAAGATGCCGTGCTGGCAGAATACTACAAAGGTTAAATGAATATGGATTTTCAGTCAATCAACCTCATACTTGAAAAATATAGATACAGACATTCCGATATCATCGGGATACTGCAGGATGCACAGGCTCTTGAAAACTATTTGCCTGAAGAGGCATTGCGCTACATTTCAAAAAAGATGGAGATCAGCCTGACAAGGATATTTGATATTGTTACGTTCTATAAAGCGTTCAGCCTTGTGCCGAGGGGGAAATATACGGTCAGGGTCTGCTGCGGAACAGCATGTCATCTGGGGGGAGCGCCGCAGAACCTTGATAAGCTTAACCGTCTACTCAAGATCAAGGACGGGGAAACAACTGACGACCGGATTTTCTCTCTGGAGACTGTTAACTGTCTTGGGGCATGTGCACTTGCGCCGGTTGTGGCTGTGGATGAAGATTATCATGAAGCGGTCAATGCAGGCAAAATAGAAAAGATGCTGTCCGCTTATCAGGAAGAGGAATAAACATTGGAACAGATTACAGATATTTCAGGCCTTGAGGCACTTCGGGAGGAGATTCTTGCTAATCGTAATAAAGACAAAACCATACTCAGGACTTGCATCAGCACAGGATGCAAGGCGCAGAAATCATTGAAAGTCGTTGAAGCCCTTAAGGCCGCCATTAAAGAACATGGGCTTCAGGAAAAAGTTGAAATAAAAAAAACCGGGTGCCACGGTTTCTGCGAGATGGGACCGATTATGGTTGTCGAGCCGGAAAACATATTCTACCGTAAAGTAAAGCCGGAAGATGTAGGAGAAATTTTATCCACTTTAAATGGAAGCGGCGGAGTTGTTGAGCGGCTACTGTGGAAGGACCCGGTCACAAAGGAACTTGCTACGCATGAGCGCGAATTACCCTTATATTCGAAACAGAATAAGAATGTTATATCCAGGAGCGGAAAGATCGACCCTGCTGATATTGAGGACTACATAGCTTCAGGAGGTTACTCCGCCCTAAGTAAGGTATTGCACTCGATGAAGCCGGCAGAGGTTATTAATGCTGTTATTGCGTCGGGACTGAGGGGAAGAGGCGGCGGCGGATTCAGTACCGGTTTGAAATGGAAAATATGTAGCAATGCCCCGGGTGATATGAAATATATTGTTGCAAACGGAGACGAAGGCGATCCCGGAGCATTTATGGACAGAAGCCTCATGGAGGGTGATCCGCATAGTATTGTTGAAGGAATGGTCATAGGGGCGTATGCCATTGGTGCGTCACGGGGATTTATTTATGTAAGGGAAGAATACCCGATCGCTATTGAACACCTTTCGATCGCTATTAAGAAATCGGAAGAGTACGGCCTGCTTGGTAATGATATTATGGGCTCTGGTTTTGATTTCAGCGTTCAAATAAACAGGGGGGCCGGGGCCTTTGTATGCGGTGAAGAAACTTCACTTATGATTTCCTTAGAAGGAAAGAGCGGCACGCCGAGATCAAGACCTCCGTATCCTGCAATAGAAGGACTGTGGGGAAAGCCTACAATCATAAACAATGTTGAGACACTGGGCAATATACCTCTGATAATATCAAAGGGTGCTGATGAATATGCTGCCGTGGGAACGGAAGGCAGCAAGGGCACCAAGGTCTTTTCCCTTGTTGGCAAGGTCCAGAACACCGGACTGATTGAAGTTGAAATGGGGACCACCCTACGTGAAATTATATTCGGTATCGGTGGCGGGATCAGGAAAGGCAGGAGTTTTAAGGCAGTGCAGACAGGCGGCCCGTCTGGCGGCTGCATTCCTATTACCAAGATCGACATGTCCGTTGATTACGATAGCCTGAGGGAAGCCGGCGCGATTATGGGTTCAGGAGGCATGATCGTGATGGACGAGACGTCATGCATGGTGGATGTTGCCAGGTACTTTATTGATTTTCTCATGTACGAATCCTGCGGGAAGTGCGTTCCATGCAGGGAGGGTTTAAAGCAGATGCATCATATCCTCGAGAATATCTGCGAAGGAACCGGTGAAGAGAAAGACATTGAGACCCTTACCGGACTTGCACGGTTTATGTCGACCTCTTCTCTCTGTGGCCTTGGAAGTACCGCACCAAATCCGGTACTGAGCACGATCAGGCATTTCAGACATGAATATGAGTCACATATACATGACAGGAAATGCAGGTCAGGTGTCTGCAAGAATCTTTTTGAATATATAATTGATCAGGAGCTCTGTAACGGCTGCGGACTATGCAGGGTGAAATGTCCGGAAAAGGTCGTGTCGGGCGAAAAGAAAAAGCCCCACAGCATAGATAATGAAAAGTGCATAAAATGCGGGATCTGTTTTAACTCATGTAAATTTAATGCAATAGTTGTTAAATGAAAATCCAGATAATAATAGACGGCCATATGGTCCAGGTGGACAATGGAACATCGGTCCTTCAGGCCTCCAGAAAGGCGGGCATTGATATTCCTACGCTCTGTTATCACGAAGCCCTGAAGCCTTACGGCTCATGCCGCCTCTGTATGGTAGAAATTGTTCAGAACAAACAACGCAGGCTGGTAACGTCCTGTAATTTCCCTGCTGAAACAGGGATGGAAGTTTTTACGGATACTGACGGTGTCAAACAGGTGAGAAAGCATGTGCTTGAACTGCTACTGGCCCGCTGCCCTGAAGTTCCCATGATTCAGACTATGGCAAGGCGGATGGGCATTGAGAAAACAGGATTTAAGAAAATAGAGTCAAAGGAATGTATCCTGTGCGGTCTCTGTGTACGTTTTTGTGAAGAGGCGGTTGGTGCTGCTGCAATAGGACTTTCCAACAGGGGGACGGAACGTGAGGTGACAACTCCCTTTAAATCATCATCTGATACCTGCATAGGCTGCGGATCCTGTACATATATTTGTCCTACCGCCTGTATAGAGATGATACCGGATGAGAAAATCTCCGGTATAAGAAATATGAATATGGGAAGGTTGTCACTTGAATTATGCTCAAATGACTACAAGTGTACAGATTGCGATATTGAACAAACGTTTATAAAGGATATAAAAAGTGTGATCGCACAGTTCCGTAAAAAGGATAAAACACAATGAATAAAACAATGTTCTCTATTTTAACCGTACTTGACAAACAATCAGATATAATAGGCTCAAAAGAGATATCCAAACATCTGAAACTGCATGGAGTTGAACTCACGGAACGTACTGTTCGTTATCACCTCAAGATACTGGATGAAAGAGGGCTCACAAAGGTCTTCGGGAAAGCGGGAAGAAGGATTACACAAAAAGGCAGGGAAGAACTGACGCAGTCGCATGTATCTGAAAAGGTCGGGTTTGTAATAAACAGGATGGAATCTCTGTCTTACATGACAAGCTTTGATATGGACAGACAGGAAGGGGACATTATTCTGAATGTTTCCTATATTCATAATAAAGATCTGAAAGATGCTCTCAAAGTTATGAAGCCTGTTTATAAATCTCCCTACATAATGAGCGACAGGCTGGTTATTGCAGGAGAGGGAGAGAAGATAGGTGATGTTATTGTTCCCGAGGGAAAGACAGGGCTGGGCACGGTCTGCAGTGTTACCATTAACGGTATATTCTTAAAGGCGGGCATTCCTCTTGTGTCGAGATTTGGCGGGGTGCTCCAGATAGAAGGGTCCGAACCTTCAAGGTTTACAGCATTGATAAGTTATGAGGGTTCATCATTAGACCCTCTTGAAATATTTATAAGAAGTAAAATGACAGATGTTTCAGGGGCAGTAAAAAATGGTTCAGGTAGAATACTTTCGAGTTTCAGGGAAGTGCCTGTAGTCGGTGTGGATGAGGCAAAGAGTCTTGCTAAAAGAATATCAGACATAGGTGTTGGCGGTATTCTGCATATCGGCAACCCTAACCAGCCGTTACTTGAGATGCCGGTCGGTATAGATAAAGCAGGGATAGTAATAGTAGGCGGCCTTAACCCCATCGCAGCAGTTGAAGAAGCCGGCATTCCTACGGAAAGCAAGGCAATGTCGACGCTATATGAATATTCAAAATTAATTAGTTTTAAGGAAGCCCTGAAGGGATAAGCATGAAGAAGATTGAGGCAGTAATAAAACGGTTCAAACACGACAACGTGAAAAAAAGAGAAATTAAATACCTGCAGGAATATTATACATTCTATATCATAGAACGGACTATGTAATGCAGCTTAGAAATATTCCGGGAGGGGGAATACATTTATGAAAGCAAAAGAGGTTCTGGAGAAGGCAAAGAAAGACAAGGTCACTTTTTTAAATCTCCAATTTACGGACATTATGGGCTCTTTGAAACAGGTCACCGCACCTATCAAGAGCCTTCCCGATATAATGAAGTACGGCGCTTGGTTTGACGGGTCTTCTGTAGAGGGATTTGCACGAATTCACGAAAGCGACCTTTATCTGAAGCCAGTCCCGGAGACATATTCTATTATCCCCTGGCTTAGTTCTTCGGAAGGGAACACAGCAAGGCTAATATGTGATATTTACCGACCTGACGGGAATCCATTTCAGGGAGATCCGCGGTTTATTTTAAAAAAGGTACTGGAAAAAGCACGTAAAATGGGCTTTAAATATAATACCGGGCCGGAGCCGGAATTCTTTCTTTTTAAAAATGACTCTACTGATCTCCTTCCAATGGACAGGGATGGATATTTTGACCTAACAACTGATGACGCACACGCTATCAGGAGAGAAATAACAGCAGCGCTTGAAGTGTTCGGTATTGATGTGGAAGCCTCTCATCACGAAGTAGCACCGGGCCAGCACGAGATAGACTTCAGGCATGGCAATGCCCTTACTACTGCCGATAGACTATTAACTCTCAGAGTCACGGTCAAATCCATTGCCCAGAGACACGGATTAAAAGCATCATTTATGCCGAAGCCGATTATGGACATCAATGGATCGGGTATGCATGTTCACCAGAGCCTGTTTAATGAAAAGACGAAAAAGAATGCGTTTTATGACTCAATAGATGAATACGGTCTTTCAAAAATTGCATATAATTTTATTGCAGGCCAGCTTCACCATGTTAAGGGAATGATGGCTATAATTTGCCCAACGGTCAATTCGTATAAGAGACTGGTAAGTGGTTTTGAGGCTCCAGTGTATATTTCATGGGCAAGAATCAACAGGTCGGCATTAATCAGAGTCCCACACTGGTTTGATGATAAACCCAATTCAGCGCGTATGGAACTCAGATGTCCTGACCCGGCATGCAATCCCTACCTGGCATTTGCAGTTATGCTGGCGGCAGGGCTTGACGGTATTGAAAATAAAATAAAATTGTCTGCTCCTGTCGAGGAGGATCTATATAAGTTTGATAAAGAGAAGCTATTGTCAAGAAAAATAGATACGCTGCCCTCTTCTCTCTTTGAGGCAATATATGAATTAAAAAAGAACAAATTGATGCAGGAAGTTTTAGGCGACCATCTGTATCGTAAGTATATTAATATCAAAACACGGGAGTGGAACGAATTCAAGACTCAGGTGACAAAGTGGGAGATAGAGAAGTATCTTGATATTTAAGAAATATACGAATCCACCACAAACTCTGCAAATGCCATGGAGCTTGTAAAGGCTGGGGATACGGCGTTCAGGATGTGAATACTGTATTTTCTCACTTTGTTGAAGTTATCTTCAGTGCAGATTCACATCAACTGGTAAAAATTTCAATCGCTAATAAACACTCATTCTTCTAAATATACATTTTAAAAATTTTGCACATTTTGCATAATTTTTTGCATATTTGACATAACTTGATTTTTAAAACACATTTAAATCAACGAGTTCTAATTTGGCAAATAAATTGCTAATACATTATTGAAATAGTAGCTCTGAAAAAAAATATTGGCGGAATTAAAGAATTTATGCTTTTAATTCTCTTGGAAGGGAGCATATCATGATATTGCTTTTGGGGGTAGTAGCCACCATGATATTATCTGGTTTAATCTTCGCAATACTCCTGTATTACTTGTTAATTTAAAATGATTAATACCAATGAGAGGCAGATTGAAGCGGCGAGAGAGTTGGTTTCAAAAAGAGAATTGATATGTATTCTTAATAACGAACTTTCAAAATATGAGGAATGCAAGGATTGTCATTTTGATGGCATTCTGAAATACGAGGAAGAAGAGGGAGATGGACGTAATTGGTTAGGGGCGAATGTAAAGTTTAGATATAGCGGTGAACCTGATGAAAGATGTAGACCGTTTATTTCAAAAGTTTTGTCTGAAGCAGGAAAGAAATATAACATAAAAAAATAAAATAGCACGTGAGTGGAGCAATCCTGGGATTCAGGCGGTTTAGAAAGAAATTTAATAAATAGGCTCTTTTAATATAGGAAGTAACCTTAGGCAGAGTCATGCTTGGCTCTGCCTCTTTATCAATAAACCATTCACAAAGCTTTTATATCTAAGGGTAGAAGAGATGGACAGGCAGATAGAAGTAAATATCGGCGGAAAGGTCGTTATGATTGCTGAGGGAGCATTAATTTAAATTATTGATTTTCATTTACATGCTTTGATGAATTTAGTATTGTATTGCTAAGACACTTCTCTTATTAAACAAATAGTTAACAAATTAATTAGGGAGAGGCCATGAATAACTCATCAAAAAGATCCTCACATCTTTTTCCAATTATAACTCTGATGCCAGTTGCATTGATTCTCATATTTTTTTGTTTGGTATTTACACTGGCAGTTACAGGCTGCACAAAAAAGGCGGAAGAAAAAAGAACCACCATACATTTTGTCACCTGGAAACCAAATATACCGGAAGCGTGGGAAGAAATCTTCAGCATCTTTAAATCAGAACATCCGGACATTGAACTGTCGAGAGAAATCGGACCTCATTCGTCTTCAGCCTTCCATGACCTTCTGACACAAAAACTTAAAAACAAAAGCAAAGACGTTGATGTGTTTTTAATGGATGTTATCTGGCCCCCTGAATTTGGAGCAGCAGGATGGGCAATGCCCCTTGACGGAATGTTCCCTTCTTCTGAACAGGAAAAATTCATGGATGGTACAATTCTGGCCAATACTTTTAGAGGTAACATATACGGGGTCCCTCTTTTTATCGACAGTGGAATTCTTTATTACCGTAAGGACCTGCTGGACACATATGGATTCACCCCTCCTTCCACCTGGCATGATATGGTTTCTCAGGCAAGCGCAATCGTTGCCGGAGAGGCAGGAAAAGGCAATGAAATATACGGGTTTTCAGGCCAATTCAAACAATACGAAGGCCTTGTATGTGATATGCAGGAATATATTTTAAGTAATGGAGGTACGATCCTGAACCCCGACACAGGTAAGGCAGGACTTGCAGGGAAACAGGCAATCGAAGCAGTTGATTTTGTCAGGAGGGAAATTATAGGGAAGGCCGCGCCTGTCGGAGTGCTGACTTATCAGGAACCGGAATCCCTGGATATCTTTATACAGGGCAAGGCAGTCTTTCACAGAAACTGGCCTTATGCGTGGAGGGTATCAAACGATCCGGAAAAATCCAAAGTCGCCGGAAAGGTCGGACTTACAAAACTCCCTCACTTCAAGGGCAATAGAAGCTATTCGACTCTTGGCGGCTGGCAGATCGGAATCAGTAATTATTCTCAAAACAAAGATGCTGCCTGGGAATTCGTAAAATTCCTTTCGAGCGATCGTATCCAGAAGATCCTTGCCCTGAAAGCAGGACGCGCCCCAACGAGAAAGGCCCTTTACGAAGACGCTGAAATCCTGAAATCATACCCTCATTTTTCCAGCATGAACGATGTCTTTTTAACTGCATATCCAAGGCCGAGAACTCCACTTTATCCTGCTGTGTCAAATGTGCTGCAAAGATATTTCAGCAAGGCCATCTCATCACCGGACATAAATCTGGAAAAAGAAGCCATTGCAGCGTCAAAGGAGATAGAAAAAATTATTGCGATGGAGAAATAAAAAATTGTCGAGCGTTGAGCGTCGAACAACGAGCAACGGATACAGAATGTGAGACTATCCTTACTTACACGGGAAAGAATATTTGCTTCGTCATTACTGATCCCGTGCTTTCTTTTTGTCTTCGCTTTTGCCTTCTACCCTATCTTTTATTCTCTCTTTCTCAGCCTTCACAAAATAATACTCAGCCTTCCCTATCTGGGCAGTCCCTTCGTAGGCCTTGATAATTACAAAGAACTTCTTGGAGACAGAGTTGCTCTGCATTCCCTGATCAACACTCTGGTTTTCGTTTTTTCAACGACCATTCTCGAAATACTCTTCGGCCTGGTTATCGCCCTTGTTATCAACAGGCACTTTAAAGGAAGGGGTATTGTGAGAGCAGCGGTACTCATACCATGGGCAATCCCTACAGTTGTTTCTTCCCAGATGTGGAAGTTGATATTCAATGACAAGTACGGGCTGTTAAATTACATTTTATCCGGTTCAAACACATCGGCTTACACGGCCTGGCTTGCCCATCCTGCAACTGCCTTTATGGCCATTGTAGCAGCTGATGTATGGAAAACCTCGTCGTTTGCCGGACTCCTTATTCTTGCGGGTTTGCAGCTTATACCTGATGAATTGTATGAGGCAGCGGAAATAGATGGCGCTTCTTCATGGCAGCAGTTCAGGGAAATAACTCTGCCGCTGATTAAACCCGCTATACTCATCGCCCTTCTTTTCAGGACAATGGACGCCTTCAGGGTCTTTGATCTTGTATTTGTAATGACGCAGGGCGGGCCAGCAGACTCAACGAATGTGCTGCAGTTTTACGGGTATAAAAAGATTTTTGCCGAGGGGTTTATGGGTTACGGTTCCACAATCTCGGTGCTCGTTTTTTTTATAACCTTTACTGTATCGCTGATTTACATAAGAACGATCGGGACACGGCTTTTTCATGAGAAGAGATGAATAAAAGTTTATTTTACATAACAACATTCATAGTTGTTTCCCTGAGCCTTTTACCCTTCCTCTGGTTTGTAAATACTTCTCTGAAGACACCCATAGAAATCACTGCCATACCGCCTGTACTTGTTCCATCAGGCACACTTAATTCTTACCAGTCTGCGATTGAAGATTATAACCTTCTTCACTTTCTTAAAAACAGCTTAATTGTTGCCGGCATTACGACGATCATCACCATTTTAGTTTCGATAATTACCGGATACACTCTTGCACGTCTGAGGATTAAATATAAAGGCCTGATTATGGGAAGTCTTCTGGTTGTATCCATGTTTCCACAAATATCCATAGCAGGCCCTGTCTGGAAGATATTACAGGACCTCGGATGGCTCAACAGCTATCAGGGACTGATTATCCCATATGTAACATTAACGCTGCCCCTTGGCGTATGGATTTTAGCGAGCTTTTTTAAAGACCTGCCTCCTGACCTGGAGGCTTCCGCAAGAATAGACGGATGCAGTCACTTTCAAACACTTTTCAAGATTATTGTCCCTCTTGCAGCGCCGGGAGTATTCACAGCCGCCATACTCGTATTCATTTACGCATGGAACGAATTTTTCTTTGCACTCCTCATAATGACCCAGCAGGATTTCCAGACGCTTCCTGTTGGGATAGCATTATTTCAGGGACAGTATACGATGCCATGGGGAGAGATTGCAGCCGCATCGACAGTGTCCACGGTGCCCCTTGTACTTATGGTTTTTATATTTCAGAAAAGGATAATCAGCGGATTGACATCCGGAGCAATGAAGGGTTAGAAATGGCAGAGATCTCTTTTGAACATATTAAAAAGAATTTTGGCAGTGAGCTGGTCATAAAAGACCTGAACATTGAAATAAAGGACGGTGAATTTTTTACATTTGTCGGTCCGAGCGGATGCGGCAAATCGACGATTCTGAACATGATTGCCGGGCTTGAAGAGATTACGGACGGCGCCATAAAATTCGACGGCATCGCCGTAAATGAACTCTCTCCCAAAGAGAGGGATGTTGCCATGGTCTTCCAGAGCTATGCCCTTTATCCGCACATGACAGTTTATGGCAATCTGGCCTTTCCTCTCAAGATAAAGAAAATAAAAAAGGAGGTTATTGAGTCAGAGGTAAAACGAATCTCATTTTTACTTGGACTGGATGAACTTCTAAAGAGAAAACCCCGTGAACTCTCCGGGGGCCAGAGACAGAGGGTTGCACTTGGCAGAGCGATTATCAGGAAGCCCAGGGTATTTTTAATGGACGAGCCCCTTTCAAACCTTGACGCCAGGCTGCGTGTTGAGATGAGGGCGGAACTTAAAAGGCTTCATAATGAGCTGAAGATCACGACAATCTATGTCACCCACGACCAGGCGGAGGCGATGAGCATGTCCGACAGGATCGCTGTACTGTCCGACGGACTAATACAGCAATGCGGCACTCCACGTGAAATATACCTTAAACCCGAAAACACCATGGTTGCGGGTTTTGTAGGAAGCCCACCCATGAACTTCATACCCGTAGTACTTAAAAACCGGAATCCCGTCGAGGTTGATTGTAACGGTCTTATCATTTCACCTTTAACTGATAGTCCTCCGGAAAATAAAGGTGTCATTCTTGGAATACGCCCTGAAGACATAACCGTATCTTCCCATAAAGCAGAGGGGGGCAGTGAAGCAGTTGTCTCGATAATCGAGTCTGCGGGGCCGTTCAACTGGATTGATATTAAATGGGGGGACACACTTATAAAAGGCGTTTCGGACATTGATGAAGCGCTGATACCAGAGGACAAATGTTTCATTACATTTTCACATGATAAGGTTTTACTGTTTGATAGAGAAACCCAAAGGAGAATTTAAATAAAGTTCAGTTTGCTGCTATAGCACAACTTAGAATCAATCTGTCCACAGCTAGGGGGGGCCAAGAGCTGACTTACCTGAAAATTATGCCAATTACGCGAAGCCTTGGCGAAGTGTAATGGCGGGAGCGTGTGGGAATCGAACCATGCCTTTCTGTTAAATTATCGTTTAATTTCAATGTATTATGAGGAGTAAAATCAATCTGTCCACGGTCTGTCCACGTTTTAATTTTACTATTTCCATCATAACGTAAAGTCCGTCCTCATTATTCATTACCGTTTAACTTGCTCTTTCACGAGTTATTGTCAAATCTGGTGTATGCAAGTTGATTCAAGCGGCGGCCTGATCGACAGCTTTCACCTCGATTCCATCTTTAAATTTAATTCCTGTTACTAGCTTAGCCAGGTAATCGAACCCGCGTA
>Ga0255052_10001144_pt1 | contig 20290 bp, 22 predicted proteins | sample JV7_2_21_MG_FD_188632 | JGI IMG/M metagenome (GOLD analysis project Ga0255052, IMG submission 188632) | Seawater microbial communities from Jervis Inlet, British Columbia, Canada - JV7_2_21 | ecosystem: Environmental > Aquatic > Marine > Inlet | place: Canada: British Columbia | collected... | reverse complement strand
CGAACACCGACGTGATGCCCATTCGCAGCTTCAGCCCATGGACCATGAATCCTCTGAAGAAGAACTCGAGGGCCACGAACTGAACGGCGTAGAGACCCCACCATGCCCAGAGGAATGGCCACCAACTCTCACCACTGCCCAGCTTGTAGAAGGGGTAGGTCTCCTGGAAGTTGGTCTGTGTCGACGCCAGGACGATGAAGGGCACGGAGAGAGCAAAGAGGATCAAGTAGACCCGCCAGGAGCCAAAACTCCCCCTGATCCGTAGCCCGTAGTCACGCAGACGCTCCTTGAGCACAAGCTTCACCGCCACTGACGGGAGAACTACAAAGCCGGCGATCGTCACCACGGCCCACCAGGCGAGACGGTTGAACTCGGCACTGTCGGTCGACACCTGACCCAAACTCTGCTTGGCGAAGCTGATGAAGCCGAGGCAGAGGGCACTGGAGACCAGGACGACGATGGTCTTGAAGACCACCCTTCGTCGAGGCGTCGTTTCAAGATATGAATCAGACTCGGACTCGACGGTGTCTACGAGGTCTGTGACGTAGGTCTTCCACCAGGTCGGAGCTGACATGCGGCGGGAGGGTAACTAGGTGCTGTTACCCAACTGTCGGTCCGAGACCCTGCCTACTCCAGTTCGTCGAGAGCGGCCAGGTCGATGTTCTGCTGTTCAATCAGGGTCAGGGTTTCGTCAGAGGAAGCTTTGTACTCGTAGTGAAAACTGACGTGCCCACAAGCGTCGCATGCCTCCCGGTGCAGTCCCACGTTGTTGGTGATAGTGGTGTTGGTGTGCGGGCAGAGCAGTCTTCCTCGGCTGAGGGTCCTGGCATCGCGCATCGGGCTGAGTCCTCGTCTGGGTTGAAAGCTGTGCCTCATATCGGTTGATGTGGCATCTCGGTTGGGTGCCAACTCCAAACGGCCCGGAATGACTAGTACCCGCCGGCTAGGAGTCGGCGGGTACTAGTTGTTAGTCGATCAGAGGACCGTCAGGGTGTGAAGTTCACCGTGTGCGATACCGTGAGTACCTCGACCACCTCGTTCGCCTTGGCACACGGGCCCGCGTAAAACTCAGCGTCTACCGCGGCGGCGCACGGGGCATACCAGTGACCTACGAATTCGTGGTCACCGTCGCCCAGTCCGTCCTCAAAGTTGAACAAGAACCGTCGAGCCACGCCGTCGTCACCAAATGATTCGTTGACCAGTTGACCCTTGCCCTGGTCCACCCCATCGACTTCGAGGCTGAACGACCACTTGCCCACCGGATGGTGGACTCCCGGCTCCAGCCCAAAACCGTGGATCACATGGAACGAGGTGGCGGAATCGAACTCTGATGGGGTGGCGGATATCAGGTTGATCTGATCACCCACTGGATGCCGGCCACCCTTGGCCGCTGAAACCGGCGCCGCGATCAGCCCTATCAATACCACTGCAGTTAGCAGAGACAGCCATCTGCGTCTCATGAATTCTCCCCTTCTGGTTGCTTCGTCGCCACTCTACGCGGTCGACGAGCGCCGTGTCTGCCGGCTTATGCCTCGGCCAGGCGCTTGAGGTTCTGGAGGATCATCTCGCTCGACTTCTTGGCCATGCGTTCACCGAACCAACCCATGATCTTCCCAAAGAACCCGTAAGGGAACACCAGGGTGTCGTTGAAGGAGAACTGGGAACCAGTCGCCGTGGGCTTGATTTCCCATCGTTCGCTGTAGGCCTTGAAGAAGTTGCCCGAGGTCATCTCGTAGGCAAAGACTCGATTCTCCACCCATTCGGTGGTCTTGAAGTGGTTCGAGTAGATCTTGCCGCGAACATCTTCCTCCCAATAAAAGGTGGAGTCCGGCCCGCCCTCGCCGTTGGTGTACTCGAACTTCTTGAGCATCGTGTACCACTCCATGGCCTTCTCCGGCTCAACGAGGTATGGCCATACCTTCTCCGGTGGCGCCTCGATGTCAACAGACATCTGAACCTGCATGCAAACCTCCCAGGTGGGTGCGTCATCGAATAGTACCGGCGGCAGGCGGCCCGATTCAATCCACAATGAATATGGTTCTGAGGTGAGACCAATGAGAGAGCCATGAAGGCGATCGTTCGATCCGGGTACGGCTCAGCCGATGTTCTCGAACTCAAGGAAGTGGCCACACCTGCTCCCGCTGACAATGAGGTGCTCGTGCGAGTTCTTGCTTCAGCCGTGAACATGGCCGACGTGGATTACCTGCTGGGCCAGCCGAAGATTGCACGCTTGGGCACCGGACTCCGCAAGCCGAAGAACAGTCGTCTCGGGTTGGATCTGGCGGGGAAGGTGGAGGTGGTCGCCGCGAACGTCACCCGGTTCCAACCGGGTGATGAAGTATTCGGGGATCTCACCGAACATGGCTACGGGGCGTTCGCCGAGTATGCATGTGCTCCCGAGGATGCATTCGCTGTCAAGCCGGCCGGCTTGACATTCGAGGAGGCTGCTGCCGTGCCCCAAGCCGCGGTCATGGCAGTCCAGGGCCTCCGCGGTAAACGACAGATCCGCCCAGAACAAGAAGTGCTGATCAACGGCGCCGGCGGAAACGTGGGCCCTTTTGCGGTGCAGATAGCGAAGGCGTTCGGAGCCGAAGTTACCGGCGTCGACCGCCCGGAGAAGTTGGACATGGTGCGCTCCATCGGCGCGGATCATGTCATCGACTACACCGAGGAGGACTACACGAAGACGGGAAAGCAGTATGACTGGATTCTCGACGTCGCGGCGTATCGCTCGATCTTCGAATCGAGACGGGCGTTGGCTCCAGGTGGCACCTATCTCGCGATACCAAACTCCATCGGTGGGGTATTCCAGGCGATGCTGCTCGGGCCGTTGATCTCGATGGCCGGCAGCCAGAAGATAGGCATAGTGATGTGGAAGCCGTTCAGAGCCGAGGATGTGGCCTTCCTCACGGAACTACTCGAAGCCGGCAAGGTGAAGCCGGTCATCGATAGGACCTACCCATTGACGGAGGTCCCGGAAGCGCTCCGGTATCAGGAGGCCGGACACCCCCGAGGGAAGATCATCATCACCGTCTAGGCCGATCCTTCCAGCCTCTCCTCGATCCGGGTCGCAACCTGAGCGAGGTTGGAGATGATCGCCATTATCTCGGTGGGCGACGGCGGTTCTCCCAGGGCATGAAAAAAGGCACCTCCCGTTCCAAGTCCCAATCCACGGCCATATTTGCGAAGGTCCTTCGCCGGCTTGTCGGCGTTTTTCGACAGATAGTCCGCATTGATCCTCCGCAGTTCAGGATCGACGAACTCGGTTAGTAGATCGTCTTCTTGTTTTTTGGCCTTCTTGCGGTCCCGCATGCGGAAGTCGGCGTCCCAAAGCACGCCGGCACTCCACCACATCGGGTTGGACCCCGGATACCAGCAAAAGAATGCGCCGACGTGACCGCCGACTTCTCCCCGCACCTCTGTGTCGGTGGCCAATCGACCGGACTCGGTTTCGATCCCTCGAACCCAACCGAACTCGGCTGCAAACTCGGATAAGCGTGGGTGGGGTGACCTGGTCAAGATGGCGCCTGTCCGTCGTGGATGCTCTGCTGCAAGTGCCTCACCAATGGCCAAGCTCCGTCCGTTGTGTTGGAGACAACCGTCCAGGTCGAACGAGTGGTGGGGTCATGAGCACTGTGGAAGGACACTCCGGCGTCGCTCCCAACCAGCTTCACGGTGGGGCCGGTCTCAGCCAGCCAGAAGCCGAGGCCGTACCTCGCGTCCTCCTCAGGTACCTCACTGTGCGGTCGGGTCATCTCCGCGACCCACTGCTCCGGCACTATCCGGCCGTCGAAGAAGGCCTTCCAGAAGGTGTGCATGTCGGCGACTGTCGTGTAGATCCCCCCGTCGCCGTTGCCGCGGACCGGCAGGTGCAGAAGGTTGGTTCGAAGGCCGTCGAGATGCAAGTAGCCGAGGGCCATGCGGCCCGATGGCTCGTCCGACCGCAGGAACGCCGTGTCCGCCAAATCGGCCGGAGCAAGAACCTGTTCGTTGACCAGGTCGTGGTACGCCGCGCCGCCGGCACGCTCGGCGATGAGCGCGAGCACGATGTAGCCCCCGTTGCAGTAGGAGAACCGCTCTCCGGCCGCGAATTTCGTCGGGTGACCATCCACTTCTGTGAGGAAATCTTCGGTCGTGGCCAGCTCTTGTATCGGGGACACAAGCACATAGTCGTTCGAGTCCAGGTCTTCGTTCTCCTCGTCGAGGTAGTCGCCGATACCGGACCTGTGTGCCAGCAGGTGCCCGACGGTCACGTCATCGGCGATGTGCGGGAGGTCGGCCCCGAGAACCGAGCGAGCCGTGGTGTCCGGCGAGAGTGTGCCGTCCACGATCAAGCTCACGACGGCCAGGGCCGTGAAGCCTTTGCCTCCACTGGCGATGGCGAACTGTGTGTCGTCTGTGTTCGGCAGCTGGAAACCGCGGTGAGCTATCCCGTAGGCCTCGGAAAGTTGGGTGTCGTCGCCTTCATCGGCTCGGACGACTCCCGAGAAGCCGGTCTCGGAGGCGACGCGGTGGAGAGACTCGGTGAGATCGTGAGGTGGTGGGTGACTTGTCACGACCCGCGGACCTCCACAACGGCCTTGCCGACCACAGTGCCGTTGACCTGGAGTTCGATCGTGTGGGGGCCGGGGTGGATGGTCCGGATTGAGACGTGTTTGAAGGTGTGGCGTTTGGTGATGGAGGTCGGTTCGGGGCCGAGCGTGAGAGTCTTGAGTTTGAACACCTTGCCGTCCCTTGGACCGCGGACGCCCTGGTAGTGGATGATGTAGTCGATGGAGGCCTTGGTCGATCGTTCGGCGGCGAGCTCAGCGGAGATCGTTACTGCTTCACCGATGGCGATGGTGGGTGGTTCCACCGACAGTTCCGCCGCTACGGGAACGTCGGGGCCGAATCCGAGGACCTCGAGGGCATCGCGGCGACCCTGTTTCACAAGGCTCCGGAGCCCGTGGCGGATGACCCAGTCGCCGTGCGTGGAGTCGGCAAGCCAGCGTCGAGCGATCTCCACGGCCAGCTCGGGGTGGTCCTTGCTGATGTCGTTGAGGTGATTTGCCACTGACCGGCGTACGTACTCCGACTCGTCATCGAACAGCTTGTCGAGCAACTCGACGGCTGGCGATGGGTCCTCCATCAAGCCACGTAGACGACTCGCCCACGGCAGCCGGGGACGGGTTCCCTCCGAGACGAGTCGCCGGACGTGTTCGTCGGGATGCGCGGTCCATTCGTGCAAGTACTGGAACGTGATGTCGGGGTGGGCTTCGATGAAGAAGCGGATCGGGAACTCGCTGGAGAATCGTGGCGTCAGCCGTGCGAGCAGCGGAAGGGCGACATGGGGGTGGTCGATTCCGGTGTCCGCCACATACTTGCCGCACGGCAACGTCACCCAGCCGGTGAAGGACTCTGACGCAAGAGCCTCGTCAAGCACCGCAGCGCCGTCTGGGAACTTCTTAGGCAGGCACAGGGCGAGCACCTCTGCGAGATGGTTGACACGCTCGAGGAGTTCCAGGTCCTCCAGTCCGTTGCTGGCCAGCGTCATCCACCGATCTGTCGGGAAACCATCCGAGGCGAGAGTCAGCTCCGATCCCAACCGGTCGATCATGTCGATCGAGAACTCATCTTTGAATGCGGCCACGGACTCATCCTGCCACGAGAGTTGGGACACATGGCCATTCTGGGGGTTGGCGGAGGCGAACGGGAATCGAACCCGCCGACCGTCCCAACCGACGACCAATCGACCGGTTCCCCTCCCCGGCCTGACGCGAATCCCAGGCTTCAACCCGCTCCGTGCGGGCGAGCGCCCGCATATTGCGACCCGGTGGTGCGTTCAGGTGTGGGCCGTGACTAGGAGGGACCCGACTTCGGCTTGCCCTTGCCAGTCTCTCGCTTCGCTTTCTTTTCAGCGCGCTTCTGCTTAAGACTTCTTGTGGCCTGCTTTTTCGTGTTCCTGCCGCCTTTGTCCTTGTTGCCCATCATTGCCTCCAGACCGGCTAGCCCCGACAATACGCTCCCGAGGCCGCACATAGCGGCTGCCGGCTCCTCAAGTGGTCGTTGCAACGTTCCGGCGAGTTTGTCTGAGGGTTTCTCGGTGTAGGTTCGGCGGGGACCCAAAGGAGTCTGGATGGCTGCTCGTTGACCTGCCATCAGAGGTGATCTACGCCCTGTCGTTTGGCGTGGCAGTCCGCCTGATCGCCGCAGGGACCCAACTGAAAGACGAAGAGCTGGAACGTCTCGTCGAATCCACCTGGCGGGCCGTCACCCGCCCCCAAGACGGAGATTTGAAATGAACAACAACGGAAACTGGACTGCAGACAACATTGCAGATCAGAGCGGCAGAGTGGTCGTCGTGACCGGATCGACCAGCGGGATCGGTGAGGAGACCGCAAGGATCGTCGCCGGGAAGAACGCGACCGTCGTTATGGCAGTCCGCAACACTGTGAAAGGCGAAAAGGTTGCCGACCACATTCGTGCCGAGTATCCAGCCGCTGACGTCACGGTGCGTGAGTTAGATCTGTCGAGTCTCGACTCAGTGAGGAGTTTCGCCGACTCGTTCCTCGCTGATTGCGACAGGCTCGACGTGCTGGTGAACAACGCCGGGGTCATGATGCCTCCCTACTCAAAGACAGACGACGGTTTCGAAGTCCAGATGGGCACCAACCACCTTGGGCACTTCGCCCTCACCGGCCTGCTCAAGCCACTCTTGGACCGTACCGAGGGTTCGCGGATCGTCAACGTGTCGAGCCTTGCGCATCGTTTCGGCAACATCGACTTCGACGATCTCGCATGGGAGGATCGTGACTACAACACCCAGCGCGCCTACGGGGACAGCAAGCTGGCCAACCTCTACTTCACCTACGAATTCACGCGTCGGTCGAACGGTGGTGGGCTCATCGCCGTGGCGGCGCATCCCGGCTGGACCGCAACCGAGTTGCAGCGGCACTCGGGTTTGTTTCAGTTCTTCAACCCGTTCCTAGCCCAAACTGTCGATATGGGGGCTCTACCGACGTTGCGTGCCGGGTTCGACGATGACGTCTCTGCCGGCGAGTTCTACGGCCCGGCTAAGGCGAGACACTGGCGTGGTTACCCGGTGGCTCACGAGTCGAATGCCCGGTCCCACGACCAGGCGTCGGCAGAAAAGCTGTGGGAGGCCTCAGAGCAACTCACGGGCGTCGCCTTCTAGCCCCACCTTTCAAGCGACCGTGGTGGTAGAAGCCAACGGCTCGACCCATACAAGCCCAATCACCTCAACCAAGGCGGCGGGTTGGACCTGATCACTGCCTTCTACGGTCGCTGTTGTTTGAGACGTTGTTGGGCCTTTGGCCTCTAGGCGCAACCCTTGATGCAGAGCATGGTTGTGGTGGAGGCTTGTGTCTTGAGGAGCAGCTTGTTCAACGGTCACCGCCGAAGCCTGCCATCGGCAGGACTACTCCCGGCGATTCTCTTGGTGGTCTATGTACTCATCCGACTGATCGGCTCGTAGGTCAAAACAGAGTGGCCGGTGGACAGTCGAGGAGAGGAGACAGGACCTGCACACGGCAAGACGCTCGCTGACGCGGACTCGAAACGCGAGTTTTGCCAATGGTGGCGGAGGCGGACGGGAATCGAACCCGCCAGGGGCCGAATCGACCCCTCACCGGTGTTGAAGACCGGGGGACCCACCAGGCGTCCGTACGCCTCCATGGTGAGACGAGCAGATTAGATCTCTCCGGGAAACGCCGAGTCACCGGTACCCTGTTTGGTGGATGCCAGAGCGATCTTTCGGACGAACCGTGCGTTATCGACGCACCAGGCTCGGTCTGAGTCAGGCCAGACTTGGTGAGCTTGTCGGCCGCTCCCCGAGCACGATCAAGTCGTGGGAGCGTGATGCGTCGGTTCCCGACGATCCGAATGTCATCGCGACCCTTTCAGCTGTCCTCGACTTTGACGAGCGGTCCCTCTTCGAGAAGGCCGGTTTGCCGCCACCACAGCACGAAGAGGTCGCGGAGCAAACCATGGAGCAAGCGCTGGCCACCCTTGCCCCCGAAGAATTGTCCCAGCCCCTCGTGGTTGTTCCGCCGCCGCCAACCGAGCCCGGTCCCGAAGATGAGCCATCATTTGAGGTTGACTCCCTCGAACCAGTACTCGGAGCGGAGCAGGAGTCTCGACAGATCGAGCCCTTCTACGCCTATTCGACCGAGCAGTTGCTCAACGCGACGCCACCCCCGCCCAACGCGGAGCTCTCCTATATGGAGGACCGCAGTCAGCGCCAGCTCTATCGAGTTCGAAACCTGGCGACCATCGTGATCCTGGTAGGACTGGTGGTCGTCCTTCTCTGGTCCTACACCAACGCTTTCGACTCGTTCTCGGCCTGGTGGGATGACTTCTTCGGGTCGCTCAGACTCTGAACCCTCTAGCGTTGACCCAGGTCAGATGAGAACCGATCCTCTTCGCACTGCGGTCGTTGGCGGCGGTCCCGCCGGTCTCTATCTCTCAATCCTGCTCAAAAAGGCCCGACCGGATTTCGAGATCACCTTGTTCGAGCGCAACACGCCGCAGGATGCCTTTGGGTTCGGCGTCGTGTTCAGCGACGAAACCCTCGATCACTTCAATGATGCCGACGCTCCTACTTACGAGGCGCTGTCCAGCGTCTTTCGCCAGTGGGGCGACATCAGTGTTCACCACCCGGGAGGGCGGATATTCAGGTCCGGTGGTCACGGGTTTGCTGCGGCGAGCCGTCGTGATCTGCTGGAGATCCTGACTGATCGTGCCTACTCACTCGGCGTCGATCTGCGTTTCTCTGCGGACATCCCGGATCTCGACTCACTGCCCGATGCCGACCTGATCGTGGGCGCCGATGGCGCCAACAGCACAGTTCGCAACTCGCTCGAGGCTCATCTCAGGCCGACGATCGACGTTCGTCGTAACAAGTACGTCTGGTTTGGTACGCCGAAAGTCTTCGACGAGTTCAATTTCATCTTCAAGGACACGCCGGCCGGGCTGATTTGGGCTCACATCTATCCATACAGCGACCAGGGGAGCACCTTCATCGTTGAGGTGTCGCCGGAGACCTGGGAGGGTCTCGGTTTCGATGTGACAGCCGACCAGACGTTTCTCCCTGGGAGCAGCGACGAGTTCGCCCTGTCCAAATGCGAGGAGATGTTCTCAGAGTATCTCGACGGCGCCGGCCTGCTCGGAAACAACTCGAAGTGGCTCCAGTTCCCGACTATCTCATGCGAAAGCTGGCATCACGAGAACCTGGTGATGATGGGCGACGCGATTCACACCGCTCACTTCTCGGTCGGCTCGGGCACCAAGCTGGCGATGGAGGACGCAATCGCACTTTCGACCGCAGTCCTCGAGCACGAAGACCTCGAGGAGGCATTCGAGATCTACGAGGCGCAGCGTCGTCCCGAGGTCGACAGCCTGCAACGGGCCGCCAAGGCCAGTCTCGAGTGGTTCGAGGGTGTCGATCGCTATCGCAACATTGAGCCGGAGCAGTTTGTCTTCAGCATGCTGACCAGGAGCCAACGAATCACGTATGACAACTTGCGGGTGAGAGATGCAGCATTCATGGACGATGTCGACGTCTGGTACGCAGGGTCGTCGGACATGGATTCCGTCGTGCCCCCTATGTTTCACCCCTACCGGGTTCGTGGTGTGGAACTGGCAAACAGGGTGGTGGTCTCGCCGATGGATCAGTACTCGGCGGTCGCCGGTATGCCCAACGAGTGGCACTTGGTTCACCTTGGTAGCAGGGCCGTCGGTGGCGCCGGGCTGGTCATGACCGAAATGACCTGTGTTTCCGAAGAAGGCCGGATCAGTCCGGCGTGTGCCGGGATCTGGACCGATGAGCAGGCCGGCTACTGGGCGACGATCGTCGAATTCGTCCACGAGCACACCAACTCCCGAATCGGCCTCCAGATCGGCCATTCCGGGCGAAAGGGCTCGACAAAGTTGATGTGGGAGGGCGACAACCAGCCACTGGACGAGGGCAACTGGGAGATCATGGCCCCTTCTCCGATCCGCTATGGCCCCGACAATCAGGTGCCCAGGGAGATGACCCGCGACGATATGGATCTGGTTCGTGACCAGCATGTCGCGTCGACCGAGAGGGGAGACCGCGCAGGGTTTGATTGGCTCGAACTGCACTACGCCCACGGCTATCTGCTGTCTAGCTTCCTCACCCCACTCGTCAACCAAAGGGAAGACGAATACGGGGGATCGCTGGAGAACCGGATGCGATACCCGCTCGAGCTCTTCGATGCGGTTCGGGAAGCCTGGCCTGAGGAGAAGCCGATTTCCGTTCGGATCTCAGCCACCGACTGGGTCCCGGGAGGGTTCGACGGTCACGACGCCGTCACATTCGCGCGTGCTCTCAAGGAGCACGGCTGCGATCTGATCGACGTATCGACCGGGCAAACCTCAGCCGATGCCTCTCCGGAGTATGGGCGGCTCTATCAGACGCCTTTCAGTGATCGGATTCGACACGAGGCCGGTATTGCGACGATGACCGTCGGCGCCGTGTCCAGCATCGATGACATCCACAACATCCTGGTTTCAGGCCGGGCCGATCTGTGTGTCCTGGCCCGCCCCCACCTCGTCGATCCCTATTGGACTATGAACGCCGCCATTGATCTGGGATACGCCGACTTCCCTTTCCCCAATCAGTATCTGTCGGGGCTCGGTGCTCGCCGACGGGAACAAGTTCCGATCGCCCCCGAGGTGTTTCGCGGGCGCTAGCCGGTCGACGAAACGATGATAGTTACGATGACCTCACCTCCGAGGTCGGACGCACTGACGTTGTAGTTCGTGTCGCCGTCCTGAATCGACCAGGCGACGGACGGAGGCGAAGACGACTCGAAGGTGCTTAGTTCTTCTCCGGCGCTCGCGGCCCAGTTCGCGTAGAAGTCCTTTATGTCATTGAACTCCGTCGACGAATAGGTGAGGCTTAGCGACGTGTCTCCGGCCGTGGTGAACACGCCCATGACTGTTCCTCCACTGGGGACCGGCACCGGGAAGTCGGCGGGAACTTCGCCGCCCCCGAAGGTCCCTGAGCTCTCTCCCTCTTCGTCCTCGAATTCGATCACGACCGAGCCGGAGTTCTCGTCGATCTCGACGTTGCCGACACCATCCTGGGACTCGATGATTTGCTCGGTGATCGCTCCTCCGCAAGCAGACAACACCATGGCCAAGACAACTGATCCGAGAACGACTCTCTTCATACGCATGCGACGATCCCTTCGGTTGATCGAGAACATACACAAATCTCACCCGCGAGAGCCAAAGCTATGGCAAACTGCTTTCACCAGAGAAAGGAGGTGGTCCGGACTTGCATGAATGTTTTAGGACTCTGGAGGTGGTCGAGCGCTGAGCGGCGCTGACCGCACGCGCTGCTCGTCTTGATAGACAGGTGGCGACTCCATACTCGGACCACCCGGCTCTGGCTACCGCGGACCTAGTCCAACCATGGCAACCCCTTGGGTTGAGCAACGCCGGTGCTGTCAATTAGAAGAGCCCCCAACGTCTTGTTGGGGGCTCTTCAGTCTTTCGTGTGCCTAGATGTCGAAACTCTGTTGCTTCATCCAGTCGTCGTTGAAGATCTTGGACAGATAGCCCCGCCCCGAGTCGGGGAGGATGACCGCGACCAGGGCGTCGTGATTCTCATTCGCCACCTGGACCGCGGCGTGGGCGACCATGCCACACGAACCACCCACCAGGAGCCCTTCCTCCCTCGCCAACCGTCGGGTCATGGCAAACGACTCGGCGTCGGTCACCTGAATCCAGCGGTCGACCACGCTGAGGTCCATCGTTTCGGGTACGAAATCCTCACCAACACCTTCGACGAGATACTGATGTAGGTCTCCGCCGGGCTTCCTGCTGTAGATAGAGCCGGCCGGGTCGGCGCCGACGACGGTGACGTCTGTCTTCAGTTCCTTGAGGAACCGTCCGGCTCCGGTGATGGTCCCGCCCGTACCTACACCGGCAACGAGCACGTCGACATCCCCGTCGGTCTGTCTCCAGATCTCAGGCCCGGTTGTCTTGTAGTGGGCGTCGGGGTTCGCCTCATTCGAGTACTGGTCGGGACGAAATGAGCCCTCGATCTCCGAGGCAAGTTTCTCAGCGATTCCGTAGTACGAATCCGGGTGGTCGGGCCCGTACTCGGTCGGCGCCAGAATCACCTCGACTCCGTAGGCCTTGAGAAGATCCTGTTTCTCAATGGAGACCTTGTCGGGAACGGTGCAGATGACTCGATATCCCCGGGTGATTCCCATAAGGGCCAGGCCGACTCCGGTGTTACCTGATGTGGGCTCGATGATGGTGCCGCCCGGTTGAAGCAGCCCATCTCTCTCGGCTGCATCGATCATGGTCACAGCGATCCGGTCTTTGATCGACCCGCCCGGGTTCATGTATTCGACCTTGGCAACGAGGTTTCCGGGAGGGTGAAGTCTCGAGAGTCTGATCAGCGGGGTCTCGCCTATCGCGGCGACGACGTCCTCATAAATCTCCATGGTCAAAGGCTAGGCAGGAGTGGTTGGTCAGCCACATCGGGCGGTTCCTAGAATCTGGGGCGATGTCAGCTCTCGCCAAGTACGCATGGTTCGTCCTTGTTTTCAACGTGGGTGTGATCCTGCTTGGTGCCCTGGTGCGAGCAACTGGAAGCGGTGCCGGATGTGGGCGATCCTGGCCGACCTGTCAGGGCGAGGTGATCCCTGGGCTGGAGGGCGCAACTGCGATCGAATTCACCCATCGGGCGGTGAGTGGCGTGGCACTGGTGCTCGTGTTTGCTCTTGCTGTACTCATCTGGCGTCGTGTTCCGAAGGGTGAGGTGGCCCGGGTCGGCGTGACAGTTGCGCTGCTTTCGATCATAGGTGAAGCGGCGATCGGGGCGTTGATCGTCCTTTCCGAATGGGTGGCCGATGACACGTCTGTCGCCAGAGCGATCGCGGTCCCATTGCACCTCGTCAACACTCTCTTCCTTCTTGCCGCCTTGACGTTGACCGCGTTCTGGCTTTCGGGAGGACGTCGGCCCGACCCGGAGTCCAACCGAAGGATCTGGCATTGGATCCTTGCGGGGGCGTTGGCCATCATCTTCATCGCTGCTTCCGGTGCAGTCACAGCTCTTGCCGACACTCTCTTCGCCGACGATTCATTCGGCGCTGACTTCGATGGAGATGCCCACTTCCTGACGCGGATCCGGATCATTCACCCGGTATTGGCGGTCCTCGCCGCTTCCATTGGCTGGTGGGCGTCGACCAGGACCGAATTGGGTCGATCGAAAGCCACCCTCTCTCTTCCGTTTCTGGTGGGGGCAATGCTGCTCACGGGATCGCTGAACATCCTTCTTGGCGTCCCGGTGTGGATGCAGATCGTTCACCTGCTGCTGGCCGACACGCTTTGGATCGCTTACGTGCTGGCATCGGCGGAAGCCCTGCAATCTCCCGCGGAGCTCAGTTCACCGCGATCCGCTCATCTCCAAGCAGATACCTAGGGCCGGCGCCTTTTTCGGCGATAGCGTCGGATGGATTGAAGATCGCGCAAGATGTCAGCGATAGGCAGCCGCATCCAATGCAGTCGGTTAGGTCGTCCCTCAGGGCCTGGAGCTCCGAAATCTGGGAGTCCAACTTCCTTCGCCACGACCTGGAAAGACGACCCCAATCGCTCTTGGTTGGAGTCCGGCCATGGGGGAGGGAGGCCAGTGCCTCCGAGATCTCACCCAGCGAGAGCCCAACCTCCTGGCCGGCGCGAATGAGGGAAACACGTCTCAGCATCGGCCGGGGATATCTGCGCTGGTTCCCGGATGTCCGCTCCGATGAGATCAAGCCCTTGGTTTCATAGAAGCGGAGGGCTGACGTGGCGACTCCGGCACGTTCGGCGAGCTCGCCGATGGTCAGGTATTCCATCGACCGATGATATCCCTTTACTTCAAGTCAACTTGAAGTTGCAGCGTCGGTCCTGGCTCGAGGCGAGCGCAGCTAGGCCGGTTGTCATCCCCAGCGTTCGATTTCGGTATCGAGGTCGAGCGGCATCACGACACCTCTGTCGGCGTACTCCCCCCAGGCTTCGCGGGGGAGTGTCCACATGATCTCGAATTCGTTCCCATCGGGATCGACGCCATAAAGCGAGATCGTGACGCCGTGATGCGACTGCCCGGTCAGGGCGCCGGCTTCGAGGAGCCGATCCCGGTAGTGGGCCATGTCGTTGACGTCGCTGACCTCCCATGCCAGGTGGTAGAGGCCGGCAGATCGCCCCATGCCCTTGGGGGCTGAGCCACCAAAGAGCCCGAGGTCGTGATGGTTGGTCGAGCCGGGTGCCGTGAGGAAGACGGCGTTGAAGTCAGCCTCGTTGGACATCACCTCGAACTCGAGCACATTGGTGTAGAAGTCGCTGGCCCGGTGTGCGTCGGTCACGAAGAGGACGGCATGGTTCAGGTTCATCGTCGGCATACGAAGGTCAACCCAACTGCTCGGCCAGCGCTTCCACGGTTTCCACGGGGAGGTCGCATTCGAAACCCCGGCAGACGAAGGCGCGGGTCGCGCCCTCTTTGTAGCGGTAGGCGAGAAGCGGGATGGGCTCGGTCGCTGTGGCTGACCCCGCCAGAACCGTCTCGGGTCTGAATGCCTGCCAGTACGGGCTTGCCAGAGACTCCCACTCGCTCCCCACGACGGCCAGTTCCCGTGTTCCTGTCATCGAGTGTGCCACGGCGAGGTGACGTCCCACCATCGAGGGATACTGCTCCATCAGCAGGCCTGCCGCCTGAAGGGTTGCCGAGGCCAGATCGAGCAACTCGCCGTCGCCGGTGTATGAAGACAGCGTGAGTAGTGCTTCCGCGGCGAGGCCGTTGCCCGAGGGCAGCGGGTTGTCGCCTTGGCTCTTCGGTCTCTTGATCAACTTCTGGGTGCCGTCAGAGGTGTCGAAGAAGCCGCCGGCGGGATCGGTGAACCGCTCGGGAATTCCGCGGGTCAGTCGCTCGGCTGTCTGATACCACTCGTAATCCCCCGTAGCGGCATACAGGGCGAACATGCCCATCGCCACTGACGCGTTGTCTTCGAGGAATCCAGGCACGCTTGCCCTGCCGTCTCGCCACGATCTCAGAAGCGTTCCTTCGGTCGTGAGGTCTTCGTTGATGAACCGGGCGCAGTCGATGGCTGCCCGGACGTAGCGCTGTTCGTTCAATGCGGCACCTGCTTCGGCCAGCGCCCGTAGGGCCAACCCGTTCCAGGAAGCGACCACCTTGTCGTCGAGCCCGGGTCGGACTCGGGTGTTGCGATGAGCGAGGAGACGCTGTCGAATCGATTCGATCTGGTCGTCCCACTCTTCGGCGGTAGGCCGGTGCAGGATGTTGGTGCCCTCGAAGTTCCCGGACGGCGTTACGTCGAAGAAGCGGGCTCCACGTTCGGCTTCATCGTCTCCGAGTAGATCGACCAACTCCTGTTTGGCCCAGACATGGAACTTGCCCTCAACGCCTTCGCTATCTGCGTCCTCGGCCGAGAAGAAGCCACCACTCCTATGTCGGAGATCCCCCAGCATGTAGTCGAGTGTCGAGCGGGCCACTTCTATGAACCGCGGATTACTCAGTTCGATGCCCGCCCACAGATAGATCCTCGCCAACTGGGCGTTGTCATAGAGCATCTTCTCGAAGTGGGGAACCAGCCAGTGATTGTCCACTGAGTACCGGGCGAATCCTCCGCCGAGCTGGTCGTGGATCCCACCGTTGGCCATTTCGGTCAGGGTTGTCGTGAGAACCTCGTCGGCCCGGTCTGCCCATGGCTCCTTTCGAATCCGGAGCAGGAACTCGAGCACCGGCTGTTGTGGGAACTTGGGTGCACCGCCGAAGCCGCCATGAACTGGATCGAATGAACCGATCAGCATCCGGTACGCCGTTTGCAGTCCTTCTTCGTCGAGCACGGCGTCGGCACCGGGGGTGGAGCGGTCGATCGCCTGGGTGAGTTGTCCCGCTTGACCGAGAACCTCCTCACGATTGTTGGCCCAAGCGTCGGCGATGGCAGCGATCAGCTTTCGGAACGAAGGCATCCCGTGCCGGTCGTCCTTGGGGAAATAGGTGCCGCCGAAGAAGGGGCGCCCATCTGGCGTCAGGAAAACCGTCATCGGCCAGCCACCCTGCCCTGACATCGCCTGGACGGCCTCCATATAGATCGAATCCACGTCCGGGCGCTCCTCCCTGTCCACCTTTATGTTGACGAAGAGGCGGTTCATCTCGGCCGCGGTGTCAGGGTCCTCGAAGCTCTCGTGGGCCATCACGTGGCACCAGTGACAGGCCGAGTAACCGACGCTGAGCATGACCGGCACGTCCCTTTCGGCGGCCTCGTCAAAAGCGGCGTCACCCCATTCGTGCCAGTCGACCGGGTTGTCCTTGTGCTGGAGGAGGTAAGGAGACGTGGCGTCCGCTAAACGGTTGGGCATGGTTATGAAGGTAGCGTCGCTCCGATGTTGGTTGATCTGGCATACGTCGCATTAGGTTTTGTCGGGCTGTACGCCGGCGCCAGATGGCTGGTGCGGGCAGCCTCGAGCCTCGCTATTTCCTTCGGGCTTTCTCGGACGGTGACCGGTCTGACCGTTGTCGCCCTCGGGATCTCTGCTCCGGCGTTGGCCGTCAACATCACGGCCAGCCTCACGAACTCCGGCGAACTAGCGCTGGGCAATGTGATCGGGTCGAACATGGCCGGTATCGGCCTGGGGCTGGGTATCGCAGGTCTGGTCACGGCTCTGGTGGTCAACGATCTCAAGATCAAGTCGCGTCTCCGGGTGCTGGCCGTTCTGGCGTTTCTTGTCGCCCTGATGGCCTACGACGGTGAGCTCGGTCGGTCAGAGGGATATTTCCTGGTTCTGGCCTATGTCGGATACACGATCTACACAATTCTGTTCGCCAGGTACGACATAGCCGAGGGCGACGATGTCGGCGTGACGGTCTCCCGACTCCGAGAGACCGCCGTTCTTCTTGCTGGTCTTGTCGCCGTGGCGGCCGGGGCCCGTGGCATGGTGATCGGCGCCGATCGCATTGCTTCGGGCAACGGCATCGACGGGGTCCTGATCGGTATCACTTTGGTTGCGCTGGCCACCTCCCTGCCGGTGCTTGTTGCAGCGATCGGTTCGGCACGCAGCGGGAATCCGGAGCAAGCCGTTGGGAGCGTGGTCGGTTCCACTGTCTCCAATCTGCTTCTCGTCCTGGGGATCACCGTGATCATTTCTCCGATGACACTTGCTCCAGCCTCGATGAGGTTCGGCTTCGGGGCCACGCTGATTCTTGCTCTTGCCCTGTTGCCCATGTTGAGAGATCGACGATTCTCCCGGGTGGAGTCGTCGATCCTGGTGGTCGCCTACCTCGCGTTCGTCACCCTCGCGATCTTCGTGGTCTTCGGTTAGCCGTCAGCGACCGGCGAAGCAGAGTATTTTTCTGAGATGCTGGTAGCGACGAAGATCCTGCACATTGCTTTCGCCGCGGCATGGTTCGGCCACAAGCTCCTGATCCCACGTGATGTGCGCCAATCGGTCCATGACATGGCCGACGGTGACGGCTTGATCCGGCGCATGAAGCGAGCAGAGCGGCTCGGCATCGGATCGGGCCTCGGCACCCTCCTCACCGGGATAGGTCTGATTCTGCTCACCGTCGGGTTCGCCGACACTCCGATCGAGACCTACCTTGGGCTGGCCGCCGTGATCGCCATGTTTGTAGTGGGAGCAGCTGTGGGTCGACCAGCCTGGAACCGGATAAAGGCGAGCATCGAGGCCGGAGACGCCCCGGCGGCGGCGGCGGGGATCAAGGCGTTCACTCGAGCGCTGGCGCTGGAGAACCTTCTCTGGATTCTCGCCCTGGCAACGATGCTCATATGAGAAGTTGTCAACGTACAGGCTCGGCTAGGTTCGAGTGGATATGAGCGATTCCGACATCTCGGCCCTTTACCTGTCAGCGGAGCAGCGGTGGATGCAGAACTGGGTGGAGGGGCCGACACTCCAGTCAGAGCCATTGCGCCGAGGGCAGCGGGCACCGAACGTCGAACTGTACGAAAAGGACGGATCCGGGGTGCCGATGAGCTCTCTCTGGGAAGAGCGGGCGGTGTTGATAATGCTCTGGCGTCATCTCGGATGCGGCTGTGGAGTGGAGCGGGCAGGCCTCCTCCAACAGGAATATCAGCGATTCGTCGACTCGGGGCTAGACGTCGTTGTGGTGGCACCCGGTGATCCCGAGCGTGTCGCCGAGTACAGGGAGAGATACCAGCTCCCTGCGAGGACCCTTGCCGACCCCACCTATGAGGCTCACAAGGCCTTCGGCCTTTCGCATTGGTCGCTGGAGCAGGTTCTCTATGACGCCCCTGACGAGTACTGCGAGCTCAGCCCTGAAACTGGCGAGGAGTTTCAGAACTCGAGGCGTGAGCAGGGTCGTCCTCTGGTCGACGACCCCTGGATGCAGTCCGGTGAGTTCATCGTCGGCAGCGACGGGGTCATTCGCGTTGCCTATCTCTACAACTACTGCGAGGACTACCCCGACCCCAGGGTGTTCACGACCGCGGCTCGTCTCGCCGGCTGAGTCCAGTGAAGACGTTGCTGCTGATGCGGCACGCCAAATCGGATTGGGAGGCGGCATATACCTCCGATCACGAACGGCCGCTCAATGATCGTGGGGTAAGGAGTGCCAGGCTGGTTGGCGGATTGCTCGCAGACCGTGACGAGCAGCCCGATCTGGTGATCTCCTCGACGGCGGTGCGGGCCCGATCGACTGCGGAGTTGGCCGCAGGTGCCGGGAACTGGGCAGCCGAAATCGTCCTCGAACGTGACCTATACGGCTCTGGTCCTGAGGGAGTGCTCGAAGTGGCCGCTTCGGCACCCGACGTAGATCGGCTGATGCTGGTCGGTCACCAACCGACGTGGTCGATGGTCGTTGGACTTCTAATCGGCTCGAGAGTGGACATGAAGACCGCCAACGTGGCCTCAATCGAGCTGTTCATCGACTCATGGAGTGAGCTGCCCGAAGCAACCGGCACGCTCAACTACCTGCTCAACCCCAGGTTGTTCTTCGGATCGGAATTCGACCCGAAGGGCTAACCGCTGCATCGCCGTCTGTCTCATGCTGCCAGTATCGCCCGATGATGTGGAAGCTCAACTGTGGCGCGTACACCCTCTTCGTCATCGAGGACGGTTACTACTGGCGCGATACCGACGGTTATCACGACGAGGCAACCGACCACGACTGGCGGTTTCATCCTCGCAATGACAAGGGTCAGGTAAGGCTGAACTTTGGCTGCTATCTGATCACCGACGGCGACAGAACTGTGATGATCGACGCAGGCCTGGGTGAGCCCACAGCTTCGATGCCCGCCTTTGAGGCGATCGGGCAGATGCCCAAGGCTGTCGAGGCCCTCGGATTCGGGCTCGACTCGGTGGAGACGGTGATCTACTCCCACATGCATTACGACCACATCGGGGGGAGCCGCCGTCTTGATGGCTCCGTCGTTCTTCCCAAAGCCAGGCATATCTTCCACGAGAAGGAGTGGGCCCACTGGTCAAACGTTGACTCCGATCCGGGACGGGCGGCTCGCAAAGTGATCCAGCCATTTGTCGACACCGACGCCGTCGACTTCATCGACCGGGACACCGAGATCATCCCGGGGGTGACCGCTGTCGAAGCATTTGGTCACACACCGGGTCACCTGACCGTGAGCATCAACTCGCAGGGAACCCGGACGCTGATCGGTGGTGATGTCTCTAACCATCCCTTCCAGGTGCAACATCCCCACTGGTCACTTCCCGTGGATAACGACCCTGAGATGGCGGGGCGCACCCGCGACCGGGTCTTTGAAGAGCTACGTGAGTCGGGTGCAACCTTCGTCGCCGGTCACTATCCGATGCCCGGCGTCGGCAAGATCATCACCGACGACACCGTCAGGGTCTATCAGCCAGGATCAGCAGCGGTCGTCGATTAGTGGCCACCAAGCTCGGCGCTCGATTCGACAGGCTGTCAATCGCCGCCGGGGTCTCCAACATCGGCGATGGGGTCACCGGTGCAGCATTCCCGCTGCTTGTTGCTTCGCTGACCCGTGATCCGCTTCTGGTGGCGGCCGCAACGCTGATCGGTCGGCTTCCCTGGCTTCTCTTTGCGTTGATCTCGGGGGCGCTGGTGGACCGGATGGATCGGAAGCGGGTCATGGTCATCACCAATGTTCTCCGGGCACTTGGCATCGGGCTGATGGCATGGGGCGTGGCCACGGACCGGATCGAGTTGTTCGCGATCTATGTGGTCGCCTTCGGACTCGGTGTCGCAGAGACCTTCTTTGACACTTCGGCGGAAGCGTTGGTGCCCCGT
>Ga0255052_10001141_pt1 | contig 20347 bp, 17 predicted proteins | sample JV7_2_21_MG_FD_188632 | JGI IMG/M metagenome (GOLD analysis project Ga0255052, IMG submission 188632) | Seawater microbial communities from Jervis Inlet, British Columbia, Canada - JV7_2_21 | ecosystem: Environmental > Aquatic > Marine > Inlet | place: Canada: British Columbia | collected... | reverse complement strand
GGCTATTGCGACGAGACCGGTGAAGATATCGGGCTGAAACGCCTTGAGGCGCGTCCGGTCGCAACGCTCTGCCTGGAAGCGCAGGAACGGCGGGAACTCGCGGAACGGCAGTTCCGAGATCGGGACGATCGTTACCGCTAAGGCGACGAGCTCCGCCCCCTACATTGGTCGGTTTGCACCGTCACCAACCGGCCCCCTGCACTTCGGATCACTACTGACCGCTGTCGCGAGCTTCCTCGAAGCACGCCGGCACGACGGTCGGTGGTTGCTCCGTGTCGAGGACATTGACCCGCCTCGGGAACAGCCGGGCGCCAGTGAAGAAATCCTCAAAGCGCTTGAGCTTTACGGCTTCGAATGGGATGGCGCCATTACCTACCAAAGCGCGAGTCGTGGGGCTCACGATGAAGCCATTCAGCAACTTCTCGATGCCGGGAAAGCCTATCCCTGCGGTTGTTCGCGACGGGACCTGGCCGACGCGCCGCGGGGTGCACTCGGGATCATCTATCCGGGTACGTGCCGCGACGGCTCCAGCGCCAGTGAGTTTGCCCTGCGCATTCAAACGGACGATATTCCGATCGCATTCGAAGACCTGTTGCAAGGGCGGCAGGAACAGTCACTACAGTCCGAATCCGGAGATTTCGTCATCCTGCGGCGCGACGGGCTGATCGCCTACCAACTGGCCGTGGTTGTGGATGACCACCTGCAGAAAGTCACGGACATCGTTAGAGGTATTGACCTGATGGACTCCACACCCAGGCAGATTTGGCTGCAACAGCTGCTTGGCTACGCGACGCCAACTTATAGTCATTTGCCGGTCGCCGTTAACGAACTGGGCCAAAAACTGAGCAAAAGTCATGGCGCCGGTGGTGTCGACCTGCAACATCCGGAAGGCAACCTGGTCCTCGCGCTGGAGGCCCTTGGCCAACGACCGCCGCCTGAGCTCAGAGCGAACGGTATAATCGATATCTGGCAATGGGCTTTCGAGTCCTGGGACATCGCCGTCCTCGAGCAAATGACAGAAATACCAGCGCCTGTGCAGGCAATAGAGCCGTAACGACGTCGCGGAAAAGTTGTCCCAGTGGTTAACGACGAAACCGAAAAATTCCTTGACATCAGGGCCTTAGATGCCCTAGCGTGGAGCTTGCAACGGGGATACGCTCCCCCGCCCCCTGTTGCAAAGCCTGAAGGGGTTAACACTCCACGGCAGGCCCCCTGCGCAAGCGGGGGGCCATTTTTTTGTCCGCGATATGACCGACGAAAACACTGACAAACGCATTCTGCGGAGCACTTTCCGACCGGCCAGCTGGCTGAAGCACCGGCATTTGCAGACTATTTTCCCGTCCCTTCCCTGGGCCTGGCGTGAGCGCCCACCACTGCGCCGTGAAATCCTGCATTTACCGGATGGCGATTCGACTGCTGTTGACTGGGTCAGTGCTGGCGACGACCTCCCGCGCAGCGCGCCGCTGCTCGTTGTATTGCACGGTCTCGAGGGATCTGCTGAATCGTCCTACGCCCGTATGCTGATGCAGGCAGCCCTTGAGCGACAATGGCGACCCTGTGTACTGCATTTTCGTGACTGTGGCGACTACCGAAATCCCCTGCCGCGGCGCTATCACGCCGGCGAAACCGGCGATATCCGCCATTTCCTGCAAACCTTGCATGAACAGGGCCAGACCGGCCCGATTCTCGCAGTTGGCTACTCGCTTGGTGGCAATATCTTGCTCAAATACCTTGGCGAATCGGGGAGCAATTCACGCCTTCAAGCGGCTGGGGCTGTCTGTGTCCCCCTCAATCTGTATGTCTGCGCCGAAGCATTAAATGTCGGTTTTTCAAAGTTTTACCAGCGTATTCTACTAAAGAACATGAAGAGCTCAGTGCAACGGAAATTCGACCGTGACACGGCGGCTTTCGACTGGGATCGGGCAATGGCGGCGGAGAACTTTGCCGAGTTCGATGATGCAGTGACCGCACCGTTGCATGGATTTGACGGCATGCATGACTACTACGACAAGTGCAGTTCGGCCCAGTTCTTAAAGGACGTGGCCAGACCCACATTGGTCATCAACTCACTGGATGACCCATTCATGACGCCTGAGGTAATTCCGCACCACGAGAAGCTCTCAGAGCACGTTACGCTCGAGATCGCGAATGCCGGTGGGCACGTGGGATTTGTGGAGGGAGGTACGCCGTGGCGGCCTAGGTATTACCTGCCACGGCGTATGCTCAATTTCCTGGAATCGCATCTGTAGGAGCCCCTTCAGGGGCGAATATTTCGGGCCTAAAGGCCCTCCTACATCAGGAGGCGTCAACTTCCTTCATGGAGAGCCGGACGCGACCCTGACGATCAACTTCGAGGACCTTAACCTTAACCTCGTCGCCTTCGGCCAGCTTGTCGCTGACTTTCTCGACGCGCTCGTTGGAGATCTGCGAGATGTGTACGAGGCCATCTTTGCCCGGCAGAATCGTGACGAATGCACCGAAGTCCATCAGTCGAGCGACCTTGCCATCGTAAATTCGGCCGACTTCAACATCTGCGGTGATCAGCTCAATGCGGCGCTGCGCTTCTTTGCCTGATGCTCCGTCGATGGACGCGATACGAACCGTGCCGTCCTGATCGATATCAATCGTCGCACCAGTCTCTTCGGTCATTGCACGAATCACTGAACCGCCCTTGCCGATTACGTCACGGATTTTCTCCGGATCAATCTTGAATGCGATGATTGACGGTGCCCATTCGGACATTTCTTCACGAGGCGTACTCAGGACCTTGTTCATCTCGCCAAGGATATGCAGGCGTGCGTCGCGGGCCTGACCCAGCGCCTTATCCATGATCTCGCGAGTAATCCCCTGGATCTTGATATCCATCTGCAGCGCGGTGATGCCACCGTCGGTGCCGGCAACCTTGAAGTCCATGTCACCGAGGTGATCTTCATCGCCCAGGATGTCGGTGAGTACTGCAAAGTCATCGCCTTCCTTGACGAGACCCATCGCAACACCGGCAACAGGCGCCTTGATTGGCACACCCGCATCCATCAATGCGAGGCTGGTGCCGCACACAGAGGCCATAGAGCTCGATCCGTTTGATTCAGTAATTTCAGACACCACACGAATGACATAGCTAAAATCATCGAAATGCGGCATCACGGCCTGAATGCCCCGTTTCGCCAGCTTGCCGTGTCCGATCTCGCGTCGTTTCGTAGATCCGATAAAGCCTGTCTCGCCTACGCAGTACGGAGGGAAGTTGTAATGCAGCATGAACGGCTCTTTGCGCTCGCCTTCTATAGCATCAATGATCTGTGCGTCACGGCCTGTGCCAAGCGTCGTCGTAACGATCGCCTGCGTCTCACCGCGCGTAAAGACTGATGAGCCATGTGCTCGTGGTAATACTCCGACTTTCACGTCGATCGGGCGGACCGTTTCACGATCACGTCCGTCAATTCTCGGTTCGCCGGCAATAACACGGTTGCGAACGGTGCTTTTTTCAAGTTTGTACAACGCACCCTTAACGTCGTCGGCGCTCCACTTGGCATCGTCGCCCGCTGCCAGAGCCTCAACCGCTGCGTTCTTCGCCGCGCCTACGGCTGCCTGGCGCTCCTGCTTGTCGGTAGTCTGGTAGGCCGCTGAAAGGCCCGCTTCAGCCTGGGCCGCAACGGCGCCGGCGAGTTCGGTGTCCTCGGCAGGTGCCTCCCAGTCCCACGACGGCTTGCCGACTTCTGCGGCAAGTTCGCTGATCGTATCGATCGCGATCTGCATTTGTTCGTGACCGTACATAACGGCGCCCAGCATGACTTCCTCGGACAAGCCATCAGCTTCCGACTCAACCATAAGCACAGCATCTTTGGTGCCAGCTACGACGAGCTCAAGCGACGAGTTTTCGAGAGCTTCACGGCCTGGATTGAGGATGTATTCGCCATCCGCGTAGCCGACCTTGGCGGCACCAATCGGTCCGGCGAATGGCATACCGGAAATCGCCAGAGCCGCAGATGCGCCAATCAATGCCGCAATATCCGGATCGACGTCCGGGTTAAGAGACACGACTGTCGCAATAACCTGGACTTCATTTTTGAAGCCCTTCGGGAATAGCGGACGAATCGGGCGATCAATCAGGCGGCAGACGAGAACTTCTTTCTCACCCGGGCGACCTTCGCGCTTGAAGAACCCGCCCGGGATCTTGCCCGCGGCGTAGGTCTTTTCCTGATAATTGACGGTTAGCGGGAAAAAATCCCGACCTGGATCAGCGGCTTTACGGCCAACTGCTGTGACCAATACCTGTGTTTCGGCTATGTCGACCAAAACAGCACCATCGGCCTGGCGCGCGATGGCGCCGGTCTCGATCGAGACCTCGTGCTCCCCAAACTGGAACGTTTTCTTTACTGATTTCACAATTCTTCTCTACTTGGATGATTTAGTTAGGCAATAGCAAGCTGCTGCGATCCCTCATCGGGAGCGGCAATGTAATAGGCTCTTTGCCAGAATGACTCGTCGCTTAGCGACGAAGACCGAGCTTTGCTATCAGCTCGCGATACCGTGCCGGGTCCTTGGCTTTCAGATAGTCGAGCAGCTTGCGCCGCTTGTTGACCATTTTCAGCAAACCCTGACGGCTGTGGTGATCTTTTTTGTGCTCGGCGAAGTGCTCGGTAAGCTCTGAAATACGCGCAGACAGCAACGCTACCTGCACTTCGGGAGATCCCGTGTCCGCGTCGCCGCGGGAATTATCAGTAACAATGCTGCTTTTTTGCTCACTAGACAGTGACATTTCTCAAATACCTCAATCTTTCTCTTTTCTGGGCCCTTTTTGCAGCGCGCATTCTAGCGTCTGTGTGGGGCTATTAACAGTCAAAAATCAAATATCTACGGGTTTTTTTCACCCGTCCTGAATACCCGTTTAGGAGCCAGCTGGCCATCAACAGACAACTCGCCAACTCCCAGGAACTCTTTATCCTTGCCGTACACCCGGACCAGGCCAGCTGTGGCGGGTGGCGACACCGAGTTCACCTGCCCGACCGCGAACCTGTCGCTGGCCTCATTGTCCAGCTCAACGGCAGCCAGGCCCTCCAGCGCCGTGTCTGGCGGCAACAAGCGGGCCTTGAGACCGTCTGAGCCCGAAGCTGCGGCCTCCTCCAGACCCGTCAGGTCCAGCATGTCGTCAGGCCGGAAGTTGCCGACCGATTCCCTGTGCAACCGTGCCGTGTGGGCCACTGTGCCAGCTTTCTTCGCAATATCCTCGACCAGGGTCCGCACATAGGTGCCTTTGGAGCAATGGACCCAAAAAACCAGCCGTGTACCGGCAATTTCGAGCATCGATATCTCGTCGATCCGTATCGGCCGCGGCTCCCGCTCCACCGTCTCGCCCTTTCGGGCCAGCTCGTACAGGCGCTTGCCGTCCTTTTTCAGTGCCGAGTACATTGGTGGCACCTGCCGACTCTCGCCCAGGAAACTCTCCAGGATCTCCCGCCACTCGTCGGCGGACAGCTCCGGCACATCTGCCGTCCCTGTTTCGGTACCTTCTGCGTCGGCGGTATCCGTTGCCACTCCCAGGCGTGCCGTGACCCTGTAGGTCTTGTCTGCATCGAGCAGAAAGGCACACACTTTGGTCGCCTCGCCGAAACACAACGGCAACATCCCGGTCGCGGCCGGGTCAAGACTGCCGGTGTGGCCGCCTTTCTTGGCATTCAGGAGCCGTTTGACGCGCTGCAAGGCCTGGTTGGACGTCAGTCCTGCCGGCTTATTCAGCAGTAACAGGCCGTCAATTGTTTCGTAGCGCGCCATCGATTAGCTCGCTGATTTTGACGCTCTGCTCAGCACTATCGTCATGTTCGAAACGCAGTTCCGGTATATGCCGCACCTTCAGCGCACCGCCGAGCTTGCCGCGCAGGAACCCACCTGCCTTTTTCAGGCCCTCGAGCGCCTCCTCGGCACTATCGTCGGGACTCAACAAGCTGAAATAAACTCGTGCCACACTGAGGTCACGAGACAGATCCACCGACGTCAGGGAGACACCCTGTAGCCTGGGATCCTTGGTCTCGAAACGCAGCAATTCACTCAGGGTACGCAGGATCTGTGCACCGAGACGCTGTTTACGTGAAAACTCGCGCGGCATCAGTCCAGCGTACGCGCGACTTCAACACGCTCAAAGCATTCGATTTGATCGCCAACCTGGACATTGTCGTAGTTCTTCACGCCGATGCCGCATTCGGTACCTGACTTGACCTCATTGACGTCATCTTTAAAGCGACGCAACGATTCCAGCTCGCCTTCGTAAATGACGACGTTATCGCGCAGAACACGAATCGGGTTGGATCGCTTCACATGGCCTTCGGTCACAATAGAGCCCGCGATATCGCCGAGCTTCGGTGAAGAGAACACTTCCTTGACCTCGGCAAGACCCACGATCTGCTCGCGAATCTCCGGCGACAGCAGTCCGCTGAGGGCCGCCTTCACGTCATCAATCGCCTCGTAGATGATGCTGTAGTAGCGAACGTCAACGCCCGATTCCTTGATGGCCGTACGTGCGGCGGCATCGGCGCGCACGTTGAAACCAATGATCACAGCGTCGGAGGCCGCCGCAAGGTTGGCGTCGGTTTCGGTAATACCGCCGACTCCCGAACTCAGGACCTTGACCTTGACCTCGTCAGTCGAGAGCTTGGTCAGTGCGTCGCGAAGCGCCTCCGCACTGCCGTGCACGTCAGACTTGATGATGACTGAGACAAACTCAGCTTTACCTTCTTCCATCTGGCTGAACATGTCTTCAAGCTTCGAGGCCTGTTGCGTGGCGAGCTTCGCCTCGCGTGTCTTGGTCTGACGGAACTCGGCAACCTCGCGTGCTTTGCGCTCGTTCTTCACAACCAGGAAGTCGTCGCCCGCACTCGGCGTTTTGGAAAGACCGAGGACGACGGCAGGACTGGATGGACCCGCTTCTTTAATAGACTGCTGCTTCTCGTCAAACATATTTCGGATGCGGCCGTATTCTTCGCCCGCAATGATCATGTCGCCCTGTTTGAGGGTACCGGCCTGAACCAGCAACGTGGCAACTGCGCCACGACCTTTTTCAAGGCTTGATTCGATAACGAGGCCCTGGGCTGGTCCGTCTGCAACGGCCTTCAGGTCCATCAATTCTGCCTGCAGCAAGATGGACTCGAGCAGCTTATCGACGCCTTCCCCGGTTTTTGCGGAGACGTTAACGAACAACTGTTCGCCACCCCAATCCTCAGAGATGACTTCTTGTTGCGAAAGCTCGCTTCTGACGCGTTCAACGTCCGAGTTTTCGCGGTCGATCTTATTGATGGCAACAACGATCGGTACGCCCGCAGCCTTGGAGTGCAAGATTGCTTCTGTTGTCTGCGGCATGACACCGTCATCGGCTGCAACAACCAGCACGACAATATCCGTTGCCTGTGCGCCACGCGCACGCATAGCCGTGAAAGCAGCGTGTCCCGGCGTATCCAGGAAGGTGACTATGCCCTTCTCCGTTTCAACCGAATACGCACCTATGTGCTGCGTAATGCCACCTGCTTCGGCGTCTGCGACATGCGTTCGGCGAATATAATCAAGCAAGGAGGTCTTGCCGTGGTCGACGTGCCCCATGATTGTCACGACGGGTGGACGGCTGACTTCGTCGCCCGTGAGCTTCTCTTCCGACGCGAGCAATCGCTCATCCACATCGGCTTCAGTTGTGGGCTTAGCCACGTGACCAAGCTCTTCGACAACCAGTGTCGCCGTATCCTGATCAATGACCTGGTTGATGGTGACCATCGCGCCCATATTGAACAGGACCTTCACCACCTCATTACCCTTGATCGCCAGCCGCTTCGCGAGTTCCGATACAGCGATGTTGTCCGGAATCTCTACTTCGTGAACAACCGGCGCGGTTGGTCTTTCGAATCCATGTTGCGTATCACCACTCAGTGACACCGCGCGACGACGCATAGGTGTCTTGCGTTTGCGGCGGCCACTCTTGTCGCCAGCAACGTGCAATTCTTTGCGGCCGTAACGAGTGTCTACGCCCTTGGCCTTCGGCTTGGCCTTTTCCTTGGTTCGACGTGTGCGAGCATCCTGCTCCGCTTTCTCGACCCGTGTTTTTTCTTCAGCTTCGGCTGCCGCAACCTGATCGGCCGCCTTGCGCGCCTCCTCTTCCGCGCTCAGTCGAGCCTGCTCGGCCTGCTGTTGCGCCTCAACTTCCTTCTTGGCCGCCTCTTCCTTCTCGGTTTCGAGACGCGCTTGTTCGCGCTTCACTGCCTCAATGGCCTCTTCTTCTTCCTTGCGCTTGCGGTCCAGCTCTTCCTGCTCTTCCTGGGCCTGCTGTTCGAGGACATCGCGCTTGATGTAGGTGCGCTTCTTGCGGACTTCGACGTTGACCGTCCTCGATCGTCCCTGCGCGCCAGACAAACGGAGCTCCGACTGCGACTTGCGCTTCAGCGTGATGCGGCGCGGCGCCGCATTACCCGACGTCGGCTCTTCCTGCCCGTGGGCACGGCGCAAGTGCGTCAACAACTCGAGCTTCGCGTCGTCACTAATCGTATCGTCTGAGCCAGCAACTTTGATACCGGCCTCGTCAAGCTGCGAAAGCAACTTATCGACCGGTACTTTCAGAACCTCAGCAAATTGAGTAATTGTCACATCAGCCATTCTTTAAACTCCGCGTTCTGCAGGCCTCAGGCCTGTTGCTCCGCTTCAAACCAGTGCGCTCGCGCCTTCATAATCAAGGCAGCCGCTTCTTCCTGGTCCATTTCGTGAATTTCGAGCAAGTCATCAGTAGCAAGCTCGGCGAGATCCTCTCGTGTGACGACACCTTTGCTTGCCAAAAGGAATGCGAGGCCCTTGTCCATGCCCTCGAGGCTTAGCAGATCCTCGGCGGGCTCCACCTCATCCATTTTTTCTTCCTGCACGATTGCCTGGGTCAACAGCACGTCACGAGCACGATTACGCAATTCCTCGACGATATCCTCGTCAAACTCTTCAATCTCAACCAGTTCGGCGGTTGGCACATAGGCTACTTCTTCGACCGTCGAGAACCCTTCCTGAACGAGGATCAGTGCGACTTCTTCGTCAACATCAAGCTGCTTCGAGAACAAGCTGATCAGCGCCTTCATCTCCGACTCGCTCTTCTCCTCAGCGTCGGCAGCCGTCATGACATTGAGTTCCCAGCCTGACAACTCACTGGCCAGGCGGATATTCTGCCCACCACGCCCGATGGCCTGTGAGAGCTTGTCTTCCTCAACCGCGATATCCATGCTGTGCGCATCTTCGTCGACGACTATCGATACAACCTCGGCCGGCGACATGGCATTGACAACGAACTGGGCTGGATTGTCGTCCCAGAGGATGATGTCGACGCGCTCACCAGCAAGCTCGTTCGAAACAGCCTGCACACGTGAGCCACGCATGCCAACACAGGCACCAACAGCGTCGATGCGACTGTCATTACTCTTTACAGCGATTTTTGCGCGCAGCCCCGGATCACGAGCCGCAGCGAGAATTTCAATCATGCCCTGGCCCACTTCGGGCACCTCAATCTTGAACAATTCGATCAGGAACTGAGGTGACGTACGGGTCATGAACAGCTGTGGCCCGCGCAGTTCAGAACGAACCTCGGTCAACAGCGCCTTGATGCGGTCGTGTGGGCGAACAGGCTCACGAGGGACCATCTGGTCGCGCGAAACGAATCCTTCGGCATTGCCGCCGAGGTCAATAAAGACGCCGTTGCGATCGACGCGTTTGACCAGACCGGACAGGAGTTCGCCTGCGCGCTCCAGGTATTCCTCGACGACCTGCTCACGCTCGGCTTCCCGGACCTTCTGCACGATGACCTGCTTGGCAGTCTGTGCGGCGATTCGACCAAACTCGACCGACTCCATCGGTACTTCGACATAACCACCCGGTTCGGCATTCTCATCGACGTCGACTGCATCAATCATGCGCAGTTCATGATCGGGCACCTCGAGTTCCGTCGACTCGTCTTCGAACACAAGCCAGCGACGGAACGTGTCATAGTCGCCCGTCTCGCGGTCGATAGCGACGCGAACCTCGATATCCTCGCCGTGCTTTCTGCGGGTAGCAGAGGCCAGCGCGGCTTCAATGGCCTCGAAGATAATGTCCTTCTCTACGCCCTTCTCATTCGAAACGGCGTCGACAACCATCAGAATCTCTTTGCTCATTACCAAAAACTCCAAAAAATGCCTGGATCGTCAGGTCCCTGCCGGAACCAGGCGGGCGGTATCGATCGTTGCCATTGGCAACGAGTGCGACGCACCGTCCACTTCGACCACTATGTTCTCGTCATCCGAAGACACCAATGTGCCTCGAAATCGTTTGCGCCCCTCAATTGGGAAGCGCATCTGTACTTTCACGGTTTCTCCTGCAAACCGTTGAAAATGCTCACCTTTCGTCAACTTCCTGTCCAGCCCTGGCGACGACACCTCAAGGTTGTATTGCCCCGGCAGCGGATCCTCTACATCAAGCATCGCGCTGACGGCCAAACTGACCTTTTCGCAGTCCTCCAGACCGATGCCATCCGGATGATCAATGAAAATCCGTACCACACCGCCTTTGCCACCTAACTTCGCTTCCAGGTCAGACAGCTCATATCCCAGTCGTTCGATAGCCGGCTCCAGCAATCTGGCTAACTCATCACCTGTCATCGAAACACCTAACTCTTTGTTCTAAAACAAAAAATGGGCCGATGGCCCATTATTTCTCGCATTAAAAAACCCCTTGTCGGGGCCTCTTGTTACGAAGACTCTCGCCCGGGACGTCGACCGCCCGCCCCGGTGTTCGCGCGCGATTATACGGTAATCGCGGCGCAACAAGCAACGCTGTTAGCGTGCGCTAGCGGCCCGCGAACGGGTCCTGCAGCTTGTATCCGTCGGGCGCGGCGAAGACCGACGCATCCAGTTCCTGTTCTTTAATAGACTCGAGTGAAACCTCACCGGATGCCTGCCCATATTGGTACTCGACCGAATGCACAGGAAATCCCTCTATCTGTTCCATGACCGCGCCCGGGTTGTCGCTGATGCTGGCCGCAAGCGGTCCTGGCAGCGACTCGGTGAGTTTCTTCACGAATTTCGCCATGCCGTGAAATGCCTCCATCATGTCCGCGGCACCATCCACCTGGTCGAGCGGTGCTGAGCAAACATCCTGTGCTTTTTCCGGTCCGTCGAAGACGGCATAACGCGTACAAGCCCGGCCGCGCCATTCGCCAGGCCCAATGACTTCCACACGCATTGGCGTCGGCTCCTGCTCGCCTATTATTCCCGGCATCTGGCTTTGCATCATTTGTTCAGCCATCGCGCGCTGCTCCGGAGGCATGTTCGCGAGCTGGGCTTCCATCTGCTTCATCGCGTCACTGATCTTGGACGACACGGCATCCAGCATGGCCTCGTCCATGATGATGTAGCTCTTCTCGTCGTGATCGACCACAAGGAACCTGTCGCCGAGGAAGATCATTGATACATCCGAGCTAAAAGGGCCGCCGCCGCTATCGATGCGCAGCATGCCCGACTGGGCAAAGATCTCGTTGCGCTCAGTTTCTTCGCCTGACGAGTCAGTCCTGACCATATCCAGGGCGACGCCGGCTTGCGCCGAGCCTGCCAGCAAGGACAAAGAAAGCACAGCTGTCGTTATTTTCATCGTGCGGTCTCCAGATCGCTCAGACATGTGCCATCCTACATCAACATCCCTATTCAGCACTCGCTTGCAGTTGCCGGCGTTGCAGCGTTCTGCAATATGGCTGGGATCAACGCCAACGTGCACGCATTAGTTGTAACACCAACATGGTTGTCTGCGACACCGTACACGGCCGTCGCATTACGTTGCGCAGATTCGGCCAGTTGACTCTCCACGGTAACGACCCCGTCATCCCTTTCGCGCTCGCCGCCGGCCTCATGACTAGATGTGTAGATGAGGTGATGACTTGGCCCCGCGCTCAGATCCACGCTGTCGATGATTTGCAGGTAGGAACTGCCAGGCGCCATCGCCCACCAGACCGGCGCAACAACCGGCGACCACTTGAGGCCCGCCGCGGCCGCCGTATGGCCGCCGAACGGAGACGCCATGCTGATAAAAACACGCATTCGCTGCTTCAGCGCATCGTCGGCCTGGTACATCATCCCTTTACTTACCAGTCCGCCCATACTGTGGGCGATGACATTTATTTCTGGCAAGTCATAGCGGCGAATCAGCTCGTCGAGGGCTTCGTTAAGAATGTACGACGTGTATTCCAGGGGGAACGCACTTGGGTAGTGATACAGCAAGACCTGGTAGTCCACAGGAAGCGAACCGACGATATTCTCAAAACGACGCGGGGTGTCATAAATGCCGTGCACCAGCAGGACCGTCTTCTGCGTCGGGTCGAATTCCTTGAGCACATAGAGACCGTAGCCGACGTCCCGCTGGAAGGCACCTGGCTGCCACATTCCGAGCTCCATATTCTCGGCCGAAAATGCATCGTCATCCCATGACACCGTCGTCAGGAAATTTTTCCCAACCTCGCTATCGTCAAGCATTGCCGACAGGTTGACGTCGATTTTCTGGTCGAGGATCGTTTTCGTCGACAAATCGAACTGTTGAATTGCCAGCGCGTCATAGTCGACCCGCTCCTGACCCTCCATGTCGCTAAACCAGTTCATTGCCGGGTCGTCGAGCCGAGCCGCGGGCTCTCCCTCCTGGTACACAAAATCTCCATTGGAGTCAGCGAATGCCAACACTGAGTAATCTGCTTTCGGAAGAAGTGCATAAAACGATTCACCGCGGCCAACCGATCTAAGTTTGACCATCGATGAGGCACCCTGCTCAGTCTCAAACACCGCGACGACTATTGTCGATCCATCGTCAGAACCCATAACGAGTCCCTTCAGGTACCCGTACTCCTCCTCAACGATGTCAAGATCGTCTTTGAGGTCTTTCAATGCACAGGATGAAATAACCAGTCCCATGGCAAGTACCACACTGATGGCCAGAGGTGGCCTGTTCATAAACACGGTTATTCTCCAATACAGTGCGCCGGGCGCCTCCCGACGTCCTACCTAGACACATCTATCGATGATTCGACGCTCAACTTTCCTGGGGTCGTCAATCAGTTCGAAGAACTCATCGACATACTTGGTAACCGCCTTTCGCGCTGCCGACGAGAGCCCTTCCTGCTCTTCGATCAAGGCGTAAATGTCGCGGCGATTTTCTCGAAACCGTTGCAACGATCCCGCCACGTATTCGTTGTTAACGCATCGCCCGCGGTAAACGCGTTGCGTCACGTCGCGAATTCGGAAATGCTCTGCAGGCATTGCATACGGCGCATCTACAAACCCGGATTGATCAAAGTCGTAGGGAATGGCAAAAATGGAATCAACCTCATTCCCGAACAAAACATAATTGTGGCAACACTCGTCATCAGGAGCACCAGCGATTGGAGAAAAATCCGTATTGCCAATCAGGAATGCGAATACTGACGTCAGATTCAATCTGTCCGGCTGGATAGACGCCACAGACGTTCGTTCGATTTTCAGGTCCTTCAGATCGTAGCGCTCGGCAAGGCGGTTCTTGTGTTCAATCAGGAACGCATAGCGCACCTCTGGTTCCTTGCTCTTCTGTGTGTTGTCAAAGCTGATACGCAGCAAGCGCACACGAAAACTCATATTTGTGACAGCATTCAGTATTCGGTATGTAAGGTATTCCCTGAGAACAGTCTGCTCCCAGTAGTCGGAGTACTTGCAGGGAATGACGAGCTTCAGCTTATTCTGCTGCTCAAACAGAGTCCCACCCGTTTGACCCTTTTTTAGATTCAAAAGCACCGGTGGGTAGTCACAAGTAGCGTGCCGGGAATGACCCCGTGTCCGGATTTGAAGATCCAGGGCGACAGTCGTTCCATCTGCCTCGTTGTAACTGATTACACCGGGCAGGTAATCGTCTTTCGATCGCTCTCGTACGAGTGTTGTAAACGGCCCCGAAATCGACACAGGCAACGGTGCGTCGTCAAGAAACAACGGGTCCGGCACGTCACTGGTCTGCGCGCTGACAGCATTTGCAAAGAGCAAGACACCAGCAACGACCAGGTTCCGAAAAGTAGAGTTCATCAGAACGCTAGATATCGGCATCCGTGCAGACACCGAACACGCTCACTGAAAACCCATCGCGCGCCACTGATACGGTCATCCGCCCCGTTGCTTCATCGATAACAAAACTGAATGCACGCCCTCCTTCTATCCCCTGAAGGTAGATAAGACCATCTACTTTGGACGCCACCGAGATGGCCGTGGAACGATTGAGATCGCTGGCTTTGGTTGTCGATATCGTCTGCTTGTCGGTATCGATAACCACAAAATCAGGAATGCCAAGATCTTCGGGTGTTGCGGAATAACATGTGTCGTCTTCGATACAAATCTGTACCTGTGATGCTGCACAGATCATCTTGTCAACGTCGTTGAGATTTTCCGCTTGCGCCATCCCGGCTGCCGCAATACCAGCGATGACCATTGATAGTTTTTTCACAATTCTCCTCCCAGTTTCCTTTCACCGCTCGCCCAACCAGGCGCGCCGTTGATCAGTACTTGACCATGTACTCTTTGGCCTCGAGGCAGACACTGAACGCGCTCTTGAAGTTGGCAAGCTGCTGTTCTGTCGCCCCCTCTCTCTGCTCAGCCTGACTATCTGCTTGCTCTTTCGCTTGCTCCTGGGCCTGTCTGCCCTGGCGACGACCACGGACTGCTCCCGCAGCTGCGCCCCATGCGGCGCCTTCGCTGGCGTCGTCATTGGCAATCTCGCCAATCAACGCGCCGGCGGCGGCACCACGCACCGCGCCCCGAGCTCCGGAGCCCTGGCCTGCTTGCTGCGCAGCCTGTTGGTCAGCCTGAGCCTGCTGTTGATCCGATTGCTCCTGCTTTGCCAGTTCAAACGGATCCGTACCGGTATTGCCCACAGCCCACTCGTAACAGGCAGCTTCGTCCTTTGACTGTTGGGACGTGTCCTGGCCCTCGGCCGGAAACACGTACACGTCCATGGTCGAACCCAGCGACTGGGACTGTGCGTGTACCACCAGTGGCATCGTAATCGCGGCCAGAATAATGAACATTTTCTTCATTGAGTTTCTCCAAATGTCAGTTCATCCAGATCTATCTTTTCATTGTAGCTGGCATCGCAGCCATATTCACCGCCACCGACCCCTGAATACTTGCAGCAACTGTCCATGCGACTCAATATGGCAGATCTTGATAGTGGCGCTTCATCTGGTATGGGGTTTTGAAGAAAATGAATTTGAATGTTATCCGTCTTCTGGCTGTTCTATTGGCGGTCTCACTAAGTAGTAGCGCTCTGGCTAGAGACAAGACCGATGTAGTCTGGATGTCGAATGGCGACCGCCTCACGGGTGAGATCAAACAACTCGAGCACGGGAAGCTGAGGCTGAGCACCGATTCGCTTGGTGATGTTAGTATCGAATGGGACGAAATTGCGCGCATTGTAAGCGACTATGAATTCCAGTTCGAGCGAACGGATGGCAAGCGCATCACCGGCACAATCAATCCAACGCCTGCGCAACAGATGATTTCTCTGAAAAGCAACGAAACATCGGTCGACTTCGCACATGAAAACGTCGTTCGAATTTCACAGATTGAAGACAGTTTCTGGGAGCGCCTGAACGGCTCGTTATCATTCGGCTACAGCTTCACAAAGGCCAGTGACGTGGCGCAGGGCAACCTCGCTTTTCGTGTCACACACCGAACGGAGATACGTGCATGGACTCTTAACGGCAGCACGATCATTACGAATGACCAGGCCGGTGAAGGCACACAACGCTCCGATCTCGGCCTTACCCTGACTCGATTCAGGGATAATCGATGGTTCAATTCCTACACATTCGGATTTGAAAGCAATGACGAACTTGGGCTGGACTTGCGCTCGAGTGTCGGGGCCGGCATCGGACGATTTTTAATTCAGACGAACACCTCGGAACTTGCACTGATGGGGGGGCTTGTTGGCACTGCTGAGAATCTCGCCCCTGAACTAGACCCTGACACGGGCGAGATTATTGTTGATCATCCGTCTCAGGAAAACATTGAAGGTATGCTGGGCATCGACTACTCGCGCTATGTCTTCGACGATCCAACTGTCGACCTGTCTACCACACTCACCGTCTACCCAAGCATCACTGACAGCGGCCGGACACGTGCGCAATTCGACGTCAATTTGAGATGGGAAATGATTAAAGACCTGTACTGGGATCTGAGCTACTACAATACCTACGACAGTGCGCCGCCATCGGGCAGTCTGTCGACGAATGACTATGGAGTCGTGACATCGATCGGGTGGTCATTTTGAAACGCACGACGCTGTGCATCGTCCTCGTGCTGTTGCTCAGCTCCGTTGCTGTGGCACAGGATGATGAGGCAATTGCACAAAACGACAAGAAAGATACGCGTCCGGGAATCGCACCGGATATTCGTGACGACGATATGAAGTTGAAGGCACAGAAAGGTAATTTCGTTGTCGTGCCAATTCCAATCTCGAACCCGACACTGAATGAAGGCCTTGTTGTTGGTGGGGCCTATTTCTACCCGCAAACAGAAGAGGAAAAGAAACTGGAACCCGCCTCCCTGACTGGCGCAGGCGGAATGTACACAAGTAACGACAGCCGCGCGTTCGCTCTCGTCCAACAGAACTACTGGGGCAAGGGCAACTGGCGATTCACCGGTGCAGTTGGTGGCGCCGACCTCAGACTTTCCCTGCTGGCGCCGGATGACACAACTAGCGGACAAAGCGTCGACTGGCGAATAAATGGAACCTTCTTTTTCGCGAAGATCGCCAGGAAAATAAACGGCAACTGGTACGGCGGGCTCCTGACTCGAATGGTCGATGCTAACCAAAGCATCGAAATTCCAACGGTCGAGTCTGATTTCGACACTGGGACGGGCATACGTTCCATGGGGTTAGGCGCTTATGTGGAATTCGACTCGCGTGACAATCCATTCAACAGCACCGCCGGACGGCATTTCAAGTTCGACGCGCTGTTTAATGACGAAGCAATTGGTAGTGACGCGACGTACCAGTCATACAGTGCTGCCTATCGGTCGTATCACAGGCTGACGAACTCGGTTGTGCTGGCGTGGGAAGTACAAGGATGCCAGCGGGCTGGTACAGCCCCACTGTGGGACGCGTGCACAGTCAAACTGCGCGGTTTTTCTGCAACCGACTACCTCGGCCAGGTTTCGGCATCGGGCCAGGCTGAGGCTCGCTGGCAGCTGAGCAAACGCTGGGGAGCGGTTGGCTTCGCCGGTGCAGGCTACATCGGAAGTTCATTTAATGAAATTCGCGAGCGTGAGGCCATTCCGAGCTACGGTGTCGGGCTACGCTTTTCCGTATTACCAGCCAAAGGCATCAACCTACGGCTGGACTACGCCCGTTCCGAGGATAGCGAGGCAATTCACGTCTCAGTCGGCGAAGCGTTCTAGGAATCTAGCGCCGCCTTCCTCTGCCTACATTGCGAGTCCTGGCACGGCCCGCCGCACCTGACTGGTGCTGCGCGTAACGGTCGAAGCCATTTTGGCGACTCTGGTAATCCCGTTGCAGTTGACTGCTGGTCGTTCCGGCGCGTTCCGCCGCGCCCCGATTCTCGACCGACGTCCAGCCGTCATCAGTTTTCTGGTATACGTTGCCGTCGCGCCCGGCATAGACATCACCCGAACCGGATTCAACGACAAAGGCATTGTCGTCACCACTGCGCAGGGTTTTCCCTTGCGCCCCTCCGCTGGTTTCAAAGTCCCGCTGAACTCCTTCTGCCGTGCGCGTGACGTCTGTTTCGATGGTCTGTCCATCTTTGGTAAACGTGCCGCTTCCCGATATCGAGCCTTCATCCAACTGGCGATCAACTTGCCCGGAGCCACCCTCGGACCCCTGGATATTGCCCGACAGCGCCCCATCCTCGATGACGCTATTGAACGTGGCTGAACGATTCTCACCAGCCACTGAGCCTTCGCTGACGATCGTGTCACCTTGCTTCTGGCGAGTGACCTCGCCTTCGGTGCCAAGAGACGACTCGAACTCGGTCTTCATGCGGCCGTCTTCCCACTCGCTTTCCTTGTAACGCCACTCGTCGCCGCGCTGGGCCACACCCTGGCTCCAGCCTTCATTGTCGTCAAAATCGACGTAGCGATTTCTGGCGATGCTGGTATCTGTATTGGGATTGTATGCGTAACCACGACCGGCGAATTCATCGCTGTCCCAGACCGCCTGGCCGCGCGCATAGGCGCCGGTCGTCGGGTTGTAGACCGCCGTTCCGGCGGCTGCCCCGTACGGGCCGTAGCCGACGATAGTCTCGCCATAGCGCCCTGTGCCGGGGTCGTACCACGACCCGTAGCCGTAGGTGGGTGGCCAGGGATAAAAGGGGTAGTAAGGATAGCCCCAGCCACCCGCGTACATCCCATACACGATTGCGACAGATACCACCGGGCTGGCGTACCCGGTTCCGGAGACCACCGTAGACTCGCTGACATAGGCACCTTCATAGCCGGACGTGTAGGCATAGTCGATAATCTCTTCGCTACTGCCGTCAACGGATACGAATGTCGTGTTGTACGCCGACGAAGACGGCGGAATCGTTGCAAATTCTTCCGGTATGGAATCCGCAAACGTCCACGGGCCATTTGCGCTGAACGCGGTGAGCCAGACCGCGTTGTGGCACAGGTAGTAAGCGCTACCGTAGCGAAATACCTGGTAACTCGTATTTACAGCCATCTCAATGTCGGTCGTCTCTATGGGCGTGAATACGGGATCGCCCGAATAGGTAACTGTCAGATTCAGTGCCCCCTCGGCACCACGAACGATCTGCGCCTTGCGCGGGATTGATGCGACCAGGGCCGCCTCCCATGCCTCCTGTGTGCCAGGTACGCTCTTCCTGACATAGCTCTTTGCGTGGGAATCGTCGCCGTTCTCGACAGGAATGTCCTGAAAAGCAACAGGCAACTCCGTCGCCATAGTCCAGGGCCCAGCAAGATCGGTCGCCTCGAACCATCTGCCACTGATGAGGAAATAATGTTGCTTTCCTACCTTGAAGAGCTCCTGCTTCGTATTGGCCGCGTAGCTAAGTCCGCTGTCGCCAATGGCCGCCCACTGTGGCTCGCCCTCCAACAACAACAGTTCAGCTGGGTCAGCAGAATAAAACACTGTGGGCACTGCCTGTTGCGGCGGCGACAGCCTGTTGAGGTCCTGTGGAAGACAGTCATGAACATTCGACCAGTTGGAATTATTGGGTATGGCACTGAACTGTTCAGGCAACGATGATGCCCACGACCAATCCTCGTCAACGGCGGCCGCCGACAGCCACGCATCCTGATAGCAGAAGTAGACCCGTCCGCCATCACCCGCACGCAAGACGTCCCAATTGGTGTTGATTACAAACTGCAGGTCGCCCTCGCCTACCGGGACCCACACAGGTTCCGATTCAACCGCCAGCAATATCGCTGCTCCGGTTGACGAGAAAATAGTGGGGGGCTGCTGATTCAGTCCTTCCGCTGCAGGAATGAGTGTCTCTCGAGGCAGATACTCCAAGACGAGGTCAAGTGGCACTGTCCTCGACCTTGTAGAGAACGCATCCTTCACAAGTGCATATTCTTCCGCGCCTTCGTCCAGTCCGTCAATCGTCAACTCATGGACTTCAGCGTCGTGCAACAGAACTTCGCGTTCCTGCACATCGGTGTCCGTCTGTGCATCGAACCTGATCGAACCGACATAGGAATCCTGACTTCCGGTGCGGGACATCTTGAACGCGACCCACCCACTGATTGTCTCAAACTCGGCCCAGGCATCGATCTGCGGGGCGTAGACGATGACAGTACCCTTGTCGCTGGTCACTGTTCGCGGATACCAGGAATCGACGGATGCGGTAGACGTTCCCTCCGCTTCGCCATCGGCTACCTCTACCGCTTTGGGAACATCTTCGGCCCAAGCCGGTACAAACAACACGGCGGCGAGTAGCGTGATCATTCGGAAGGTCATTGGCTATCGTCCTGGGGCCTTGGTTCTGCCCAAGGCTACTTACTGCCCAGCAAAGGTCAAGCTGCTCGTCTTCTCTTTTGGTGCTATCTTACTTTTGCAATGTGTAGCACCAGAGAAGTTCGGTAAAGAAGCTCAGCCAGAAAGGAGCCAATGAAATGATCACGAAATTGATAGTAGCAGGCACGTTCGGCTTGTTGATTTGTTTTGTATTTTCCAGCGATGGCATTGTGGACGATGGACTTTATTCGGCCGTCAATAGCGACGCGCTCATGGCGGCCAATCCGCGCAAGGATCGACGTGACGATCGCCAGGGAGATCGGAACGAAAATCGCGACGGTAAGCAAGAGTGCCGTCATGAAGAAGGTCTTGCCGG
>Ga0255052_10001140_pt1 | contig 20349 bp, 20 predicted proteins | sample JV7_2_21_MG_FD_188632 | JGI IMG/M metagenome (GOLD analysis project Ga0255052, IMG submission 188632) | Seawater microbial communities from Jervis Inlet, British Columbia, Canada - JV7_2_21 | ecosystem: Environmental > Aquatic > Marine > Inlet | place: Canada: British Columbia | collected... | reverse complement strand
CTTCTATCCAGCGGCGTATAGTCTCGGACAGTCCGGATCGAGATGCAATCGGAACCCGTGAAATCGATGTCCCTGCCAAGCCCGGAATCCTCTTCAACGGTTGCACATGAAGCTAATAAAACACATAAACTTAACAATATTACTCTTTGTTTTATAAATGTTTTCATACCACTAGATTTCGTCACGAATCAATCGGTCCGGGCCGCCTATTATGACTGAACTTATTGCGTTTGACTGCCCGGATTTGCATTAAGTTCATGCCAAATCCGCAGCCTCAGGGAGCCTTGCCGCCGCTATTTTGCCACCACGACCGGTCGGCTCTCATCGCGAATCCACTCGCTCCAGGAGCCGACATAAAGCCTTGGGCTCTCGAGGCCGGCCAGCCTGGCTGAGAGGATCAGGTGGCAGGCCGTCACCCCCGATCCGCACATGACAATCAGGCGCTCCCTGGTTCTTCCCGGCAGGAAATCATTCCAAATTGCCTGAAGCTCACTCACGCTGCGCCAACGCCCTTCCTCGTTGAGGTTTCTCGCCAGCGGGAGGTTGAATGCACCTGGAATATGGCCGGCCATCGCATCGATGGGCTCCATTTCACCGCGAAATCGCGCTTCATCGCGGGCGTCAATCAGATTGATCGCCTCATCGTTTCTCACTGCACTCTCAATCTCTGCCGTCGTCGCAATCATCGAGTTATCCGGAGAGGCTGTGAAAGTCGCGTGAGGGAATTCAGACACCATGTCGTCCAGCGGCTCGTCAGCACCTGTCCATGCCGAAATTCCACCATCAAGAACGGCGACCGCATCATGTCCAAGCCAACGAAGCATCCACCACATTCGAACCGCGAGCGACCCATTTCCATAGTCATAGACGACGATCTGCGTGTCATTGCCAATACCCCAGCCCTCGAGTCGCAGACGAAATGTTTCGACGTCAGGCAAAGGATGACGGCCCGATACAGGGGTTATCTCGCTGGCCAGGTTTTTGTCCATATCGGCAAAAACCGCACCAGGCAGATGCCCATCAAGATAATCAGCCCGCCCCTTTTGCGGATCGAACAGGTTGTGGCGGCAGTCCACGATCCTGCAGTCAGAGGTCTCCATGAGGGCCTTCAGTTCCGCAACACTGATGAGATCGGTAAAAGTGGTCATTTGTGTCAGTTCCCGTGTCAATTCGAGCATATTTTGGCTATCAGCCTTGTACACGGGAAAAGGGTCGGACACAATATGCGCCGGCGGCGGTACTCGCCAGCCGACACTCAGTGATATGAAAATCAGGAGTCCGTCCGTGGATAAAATCCTTGTGGGCCTGAAACGCGTTGTGGACTACAACGTCAGGGTTCGTGTCAGGTCAGATGGTAGTGGCGTCGAAACAGATGGCGTCAAAATGAGCATCAACCCGTTTGATGAAATTGCGATCGAGGAAGCACTGCGTATCAAAGAGCGTGGTGACGCCAACGAGGTCATTGTTGTCTCAATCGGCACCAGCGACGCACAGCAGCAGCTTAGAACAGGGCTGGCGATGGGGGCTGACAGGGCCATTCTCGTTGAAACCGCGGATGCGGTTGATGCACTCACGGGCGCTCGGGTATTCCAGGCTTTGATTGAGCGTGAGAGCCCCGACCTGGTACTCCTCGGCAAACAAGCAATTGACGATGACAACAGTCAGACGGGCCAGATGCTGGCCGCGCTATGGGGCCGACCGCAGGCGACATTCGCCTCAACGCTGGTAATCGAAGGCGACAAGGCTACGGTGACCCGTGAGGTCGATGTTGGACTCGAAATCGTCGAAGTCGACCTGCCCGCAGTGGTCACGGTGGACCTTCGCATGAACGATCCCAGGTACGTCAAGCTCCCTGACATCATGAAGGCCAAGAAGAAGCCACTGGATCAAATTCCTCTTGCTGACCTGAATGTCGAGCAGGCCGTTGGCATCGACGAGGTAAAATTCGAACCGCCAATGGAACGCGACAAAGGCGTAATTGTTGAAGACGTTACCGGCCTGGTTGCCGCACTAAATGACAAGGGGCTGATCTGATGTCCAAAATTCTCCTGATCGCCGAACACGCCAACGGTATTCTCAATTCAAGCACTGGAAAATGCGTGGCTTGTGCTGCTGAAATACCAGATGCAGAAATTCATGTTGCCGTTTTTGCAGACGACGGCGCAGCAGTCGCGGCTCAGGCCGCGAACCTGGCCTCTGTCACAAGTATCTTGGTTGTTGATAACCCTGCCAATGCGAATCTGTTGGCCGCTACCTTAGCTCCCCAGGTCGTAGCAATTTCTGCCGGCTACACGCATATATTCGGCCCGTCCACGACTTTTGGTAAGGATCTCATGCCCAGGGTCGCTGCCTTGCTTGGCGTCAATCAGATTAGCGACATTATGGAAGTCATAGGCAGTCATAGCTTCAAACGACCTATTTACGCAGGCAACGCCCTCGTAACGGTCGAAGCGCCCGCTGACAAGACCTTGGTCGCCACGGTCAGGGTGGCTTCGTACCAGGCAATTGCCGGCGACGGCAGTGCAAACATTGATGCAGTCACTGCCGATACGGAATTGCCGGGCCACACTCGCTTCATCGAGTTGCAAGCTGGCAAATCAGACCGACCAGACCTGCAAACAGCAGCTAGAGTTGTTGCCGGAGGACGTGCCCTGGGTAGCGAAGAGAGCTTCGATCTTATCTTCAAGCTCGCAGATGCGCTGGGTGCCGGAGTTGGCGCTTCACGTGCGGCAGTTGATGCGGGGTATGTGCCCAATGAAACGCAGATAGGTCAGACCGGCAAGATTATTGCGCCCGAACTTTATATTGCGATTGGCATATCCGGAGCGATCCAGCACGTGACTGGTATCAAGGATGCGGGGACTATTGTCGCTATCAACAAAGATCCGGATGCACCCATATTCGAGATCGCCGATATCGGGATCGTCGGTGACCTGTTTGCGATTCTTCCGGAATTACAGGAAGCCGTCAGCGCCTGACGCGCCGCATCAGATTACCGACAGGATTGATTCGGCTTTGCTGACTTCGAACTGACCGGGCGCTTCTACGGCGACGTGTGTCGCTTTGCCATCTTCGATCACGATTGCAAAGCGTTTGCCACGCTTGCCCATACCGAATGGCGTGCCATCCATAACCAGGTCAAGCGCTTCTGCATATTCGCCGTTGCCATCGGCCAGCATAACGATTTGATCACCGACACCCTGATCATTGCCCCAGGCGTCCATGACATGAACGTCGTTAACAGCCATAAAGGCAATGGTGTCGACACCTTTCGCGCGAATAGCATCAGCATTTTGCAAAAAACCGGGGAGGTGACTCGCCGAACAGGTTGGCGTGAATGCGCCAGGCACAGAGACCAGCACCACTTTCCTGCCGGCAAATAACTCGTCTGTGGAAGCCGCCCCGGGGCCGGCCTCGGTCATTACTCCAAATACGCCCGAAGGCATTCGTTCTCCTGCCTGAATCGACATCAGCGAGCTCCCCCAATCAGTATTCGTTCTCAGCAACATGGATGACCAGGCCATCCCAGTCATCGTTCATTTCAAGCTGGCAGGTAAGCCGGCTGTTGTCTTTGCGATCATACGCAGCGTCCAGCATGCTGTCTTCCATGTCATCCATTTCCGGCATTTTTGCAAGCCATTCTTCGTCAACATAAGAGTGGCAAGTCGCACAGGCACAGGCGCCACCGCACTCGGCTACGATGCCTTCAATATTGTTATTGATGGCTGCTTCCATAACTGAATATCCGTTTTCGACCTCGACTTCGCGCCGTTTGCCATCGGACAATACAAATATTAATTTGGGCATCTCGCCTGCCTTGCCAAGAAAAAAGAGCGCGCATTGTAATGACGCCGGCCGGCCGGGGTCAATGCGACAGAAGAATGTTTTGATCTCGGATAACGCCGCTCCCGCTCGGCAGTGCGTCGCCATTTTCTCAAACACGATGTACGCTGCCGTCAACACCCTGCCGTTGCGTCGGGCGCCCTGCCCTCCGCCCTTCGGGCCAACGCCTTTGGCGTTGTCCAAAATCGCTCCCGGCGATTTTGTCGCGGCATAAATACGTCCATGTACAAAAAAACGGGCGCGTTTCGGCGCCCGCTCTTGTTGTTGCTAATTACAGACTAGATGCGCTCTGCGGCTCGCCGTCGTTCAGCCAGTTCGCGAAGCTGCCTCTGCGCTGCAGCCTCAGCCAGGCGAATCTGCTCGTTTCGCGCGATATCACTCTCGATGACTCTAATCCACTGATTGGCAATTCGCCGGGATCGCTGCGTCTTGCCGGCTTCGCGGAAAGCCGCGATCGAATCCCTGTAGTCCCTTTCGTTATACATACACATGCCGAGTGAAATCCGGGCATTATCAGGACTCTTGATTTTGCCCTTTACGATGCCCTTCTTGATCGCTGATACACACTCGCCATACATTCCAAGGTTCAGATAAGCGTTACCAAGACGCAGGTCCAGCTCCCCTTCATCAGTGAGTCTTGCTGCTTCCTGCAAAGCCGGGATGGCCATTTCGTCTTCAGCGGCCAACGTCAGCGCCTGTGACAGCATTCGGTAATTCTTGGCGTTCTTCTCCACGCTGCCGTTCTGCATCCCTGCTTCCATTACTTGCGCCGCCTTATAGGGCACCTCGTGCTGCATGTAGAGTTGGGCCATTGTGGTAATTTCAGATTCCTTCAGAAGAAGGCCCTGCGTATGAGCCGCTTCGTAGGCAGCCATCAGGTTGTCATCATCACCCAGTTCCGTGTAGGCACCAGCCAATGAGAACCAATATTGCTTCTTCGGCCAGTTGGCGAGCAGAATCTTCTGAATATCGCGAACTTTCTCGAAATTCTCCTGATTGAAATAAGCGAAGTTCAGCAATACCCACCAGTCCTCTTTCACTGCCTTTTGCCGCTTTTCAGCAACCTGCATGGCGGTCTCAATCGGCTTGATCATGTCCGCGATACGATCCACCTGGTAAAGGTTCTGCGCGTAGAGAATGTAAGGGTCCGGAGCGGGATTTGTTTCCAGAACGAACCACTGATCAAGAAGGTCCAGGGCCTTCTGGTAATCCTCCTGCATCGTCGACAGCTGCGCCATCGTGTAGAGGGTTTGCTTACGGATCTGATCCTCGATGCTCGGGATCCTGAGCATTTCCGCATAGGCCTGCATCGCGCCGTCGACGTCGTCGAGGTTGTAGTAGACGAAACCGATGTAGTTGAGCACGTTCTGCAGCTCGTATTCGGTCAGGCCCTTCTTGCGTTTCAGCGTGTTCAACATTTTCAGAGCGCCCTGCTGATCGTCTGCATCGATCAGTTCCTGCGCTTTCTGAATACGGTCATAGACTTCTTTACTTACCGCCTGCGCCTGCTTGGTCTTCTTGGCGTCACGCCGATCCCGCTCATCTTCCTGAGCGTAAACCGTGCCTGTAGCCAGAACGCTGCAGATAAGAAGAAGCCCCAGTTTGGTAAGAAATCGGTTCTTGATGTTCATAGATTAATTCCTTCGGTTGAGTCCCGCTCTACCACCTATTCTTCAATCATGAACCGGATACGTGTCGTGACGCCTGCCACCTCTACGGGCACTCCGTCGACAACGCGAGGTTTATATTTAAATTTCAGTACTGCCCTGGTTGCCGCACGATCGAAAAGGCTGCTCGTTGAAAATGTCACCACCGGATCCTTGACCGTGCCTGTTTCCGTCACCGTGAACATCATATCCACATAGCCCTCTACGCCACGAGATAGTGCGCGGGCCGGATAGACAGGTGCCACTCGTACGATGGGCAGATAATCGCCTTCGGCAATGTTCATACCGCCTGGACCACCTATATCCATATTCGTAGCTATATCCGGCGCAGGTATACGGATTGTAGGTGCGTTCGGATCGACCACATCGGTATCCTGCGGCGGAACCTCTGGCGGAACCTCCGGAGGTTTGGGTGGCTTCTCGGGCGTGTAGTCTTCCGTGTTCAGCGTCTCGTTTCTCTTGACGCGAACGAAGTCCAGCTGATGCTTGGTGCCTTCTTTACTGATCGCATCCTCGGCATGTTCGATCAGCAAGTGCATCACGAATATCAATGACAACGTGATTACCGAACCGACGAAGATAGAGAATATATAACGGCCTATCATTATTAGCGCTCCTTAGCGGCTTGTAGCCGCTTCGCTAAATGCATCTGGAATCAGGAGTCAAAACAATTTGACCCCGTCTTCCGATTTCAGTTCCTAGTTGGGGTCTGCTGCCAGCGATATGTTATAGACGCCAGCCTGTCGGGCCGCATCCATGACTGTCACCAGCATCTCATTGGTCGACTTCTTGTCGGCCTGAATAACAACTGAACCCTTTGGGTTCTCGGCGTGCAACCGCTCAATATTCGGCCGAACGGCGCGTGGATCAATCATTCGTTTATCGATCCAGATCTCGTCATTGGCGCTGATTGCAATCAGGATGTTTGCATCAGCAATTGATTCAGAGGTCGGCGCATCCGGCCGGTTTACATCGATACCCGCCTCTTTAATAAAAGACGCGGTTACAATGAAAAAGATGAGCATGATAAATACAACATCGAGCATTGGTGTGAGGTTGATTTCATTTTCTTCCTCTTCACCACCCAGTCCTGCTTGAGCTCTACGCATTTCAAATACCTTTTAGTGGTCCATCGTGAGCGAGTCCTCAAGGAACTCAACTTCACGTGCCGCACGGCGGCTAAGCAAAGTTACAAGGAGCACCCCTGAGAGTGCACCAACCATTCCCGCCATTGTTGGCACTGTAGCCTGGGATACGCCCGCCGCCATCGCGCGGACGTTTCCTGACCCGGAGACAGCCATGACCTCAAAAACCTTGATCATGCCCGTCACAGTACCCAACAGACCCAGCAGCGGACAGAGCGCCACCATCGTCTGAATCATTGGAATGGAACTGTTTGTCGCTTGTGAGAATTGCGAAATAAACCCTTCGCGAATCATATGTGCATTCCATGAACGGCGTTCCGGCCGCGCTTCCCAGCGATCATGAATATCTGTTGACAACGCTTTCATCGTCGAGCGGAAATACAGCAACCGCTCAATGATCAAAACCCACATCAAGAAAATCGTGATCGCAATCCAGCGCAAAACCGGACCACCTAACTCCATGAAGTCGCGTATGGCTTCGATACTGTCAAATAGCCAAAGCATTGCTTCTCCTCAGCCGGGCTTTAGCCGTGCTTTTCGGAATGCGAGGCAACGATACCCGCACTCTGTGACTGAAGGATGTTGATGATCTTACGACTCTGGCCACTCACCAATGTATGAATCAATACCATCGGAATTGCCACTACCAGACCCAATACGGTCGTCATCAATGCCTGTGAAATACCACCGGCCATCATCTTCGGATCACCAGCACCAAACAGTGTGATGACCTGGAAGGTTTTGATCATACCGGTCACCGTTCCGAGCAGACCCATAAGCGGTGCTACCACGGAGATTACCTTGATGAACAACAATCCTTTGGTCAGGCCCGGCATTTCTTTCAATGCCGCCTCACTCAGCTTGAGTTCGATCGTTTCAGTATCTGCATTGGCATTGGATTCGTAAGCCGCGAGCACACGACCCAACGGATTATCCGTGCTGGCTGAATCACTCTTGAGCTGTGCATTAACTTTGCGCGACGCCGAAGACAATCCAATCCAGCGAACGAATGCAATCAGAAGGCCAAATATGCCGAGGCCGATAATGCAGTAACCCACAATACCGCCCTGGTTGATACGATCTTTGATGGTCGGAGATTCAACCAGAAGCGCAAGAATACCGCCACGGGTGCCGTCAATACCAAAAGTCACAGGGCCAGTAGTTGCGTTCACCATATCCTCAGTCGAACCGGTGTAGCGAGACTGTTCAGGCTGGCGTTGCAGCTCAGCGACTGATCCGGAATCGGTTACACGCAGATAGCCATCTTCGAAAACAACGTTGAATGTGCCAACGCGTACGATGTCTGTCGTAACAACCTCACCATCCGCTTTCGTGATTTCGAACGGAAACTTGACGATCTTGCCGGACTGCGAAACTTCGCGTTGCAACTCAAACCAGAGCGTCTCGATTTCCTCGATCGATGCAAGCGAGCTGGCGCCCGCCATCTTGTTGCCGAGTTCTACAAGAAAACCCTCGCGATCCGGGAACTGAATGTTGGTCAGAGACGTATTAAAACGACCCTGTGCATCACCAGATACCGTCTGCAAAACGCCAAACAGTTCTTTCAATGCACCCAGGCGCTCGTCAAGCTGGCCACGCGCCAGAACGATTTGCTCCTGATTGGCGTTGAACAACGCTTCCAGACGTTCGGAGTTGCGTTCCTGCCGGGTACGTTCTGCCCGCGCCTGGTTTACCAGGCTCTGCTGCTCGCTCTGTGACTGTGCGAATCGGGCCTCACGCTGTTGCGCCTCTGCACTATCGCGCGCCTGACCACGCTGAATCTGGTCAAGCAGTTCTTCCATCGTGCTGGCGGATTCCTGTGCCTGCGCCGCGCCTACGGCTACAAATACGCTGGCGATTACTATTGCTATACGTTTCATCGGTCAAGCTCCTCCGGCGGATTCAGCGGCAGGAAATGGGAGCAATATCAGCTCCGGGGCAATAAGTTGCCTTGCTACACGGATGCCCTTTCGGATTTCATTGCGGTGTTCGCTGCCGAGCAACTCATAGGCGCCCGTATCGGAATTAAACCATCCGGTGATGTTGGTATCGTCAGACTGGAAATAAAGACCAACGCGCCCGACTCGCAACATGTTGTATTCGCGAACTGCGCCATCAACATTCAGCGATTCGGTGTACCACTCGTTCGTGGTGCCGTAGTCCATTTCAATCTGATAAGCCTCCATCACTTTGCGGAATTTCTCAGCGACGCTGACGTCAGACAGCTCCATGATCCCGTGCAGGTCATCAATTCGATTTGTACGTTCAGCCAACAGGAAAGGAATATCCAATGCGATAGACTGTTCGAGTGCATCGATCATCTGCTCCATGAGCGGAAAGATCTGCCGGTTAATGACGTCTACCTGCTCCATGGACAGAGCAATATCGTCGAGTGTCGCTTGCTGACCATTGGTCTGTGCCGTCATCAAACGGTTGTAGACCTTAAGACCGTCAATTTCTTTATTGATCGCCCGGTAATCGTCGGCGAGAGTCCGTGTCCGTTCAACGACCACGTTAATCCGCTCCTGCGACTCCTGCGCGAGATCGAGTCGTCGCATATCCGCCTGAAGAACCTGATCAACGCTCGAGGACTGGGCGAAGACGCTGCCAGCGGCTACGACAACTACTGCAATTACTGCACTTGCTGCACCTGTCATCTGCCGGCTGCTGTATTTGCACCGTTTCATTGATACTCCTTAATACATCGAGATTTTAATAGTTATAGGATTTCGGGAGAGGGATGCGCAGTAATCATGTGACAACTTGCACAACAAAGGGATGGACTGCACCTGCGTGCACACAATCCCCCTTGCGCTCGCGACCCTCTCCACTACCGCCGCGGCGATTAATTCTGATTTTGACCCTTTCCTTATAATTTTTTGGACCGCCCGACTGGATCTACACCCCTGTTACACCAGTCTCAACTTTGGGTCCCGCCTCGTTGGGCGACAAGAATACCATAAGCATCATAGATCGCCAGCCCCAGAACAACATAACGTATCGGGGCCACGGTTACGTCTGAAATGACATGCGGCACGCGACTCCATCAGTCTGAGTCAAGTCGTCCTGCAAAGATCGTCCGAAACGGGCAATTGCAGATGCCTTTATATACCGCATCAAAACAGCACTTTCCGGCGAACCGCTAACCAGCTGTCCTGGGGGGCTTTCCTGCCGACGCCGCGGACACAATATGCTGAGACATGAGACATCGCAGGTGCCGGCCCTTTCGTGCAGACACGTGGACGCATTTAATACTTTTAAATCATGTATTTGTTATTAAAAGCTAATGTGATTTCATACAGCATCCTGGTTGGGCCTGGCAGGATTCACCACCCACGACGGGCATCATGAGGCTGGCCCTGCAGCGCACATCTGTATCACAAGTAACTGAATTTGCAGCGGTTGACATCAGTCTGTGCTTCCAACATCATCCGCGCTCATGAGATTCGGAATGCCAAATGTTTTATGGGCAATCGCTGCCGTCAGCCTGCTACTTCAGCAGTCTGTACTCGTGCTCCTTATCGGGAGACACGGCGGCTAGCGTTCGAATAAAGGATTTCATTTACGCCAGCCCCGCATCCCGACAGGATCGTGGGGTTTTTTTGTGGCGCCGATTTCGTATTTTCGGCCTGGGCAGATAGTTAGGAACATATCATGCAGATGTATTCAGAAGCAGACGTAGACAGCTCCTGCCTTGAAGGCAGACAAATCACCATCCTGGGCTATGGCAGCCAGGGTCGCGCACATGCGCTGAACCTGAAGGACAGTGGCCACGACGTCGTTATTGGGGTCCGATCCGGCGGCGGCAGTATTGCCCGGGCCGAGGCGGACGGATTCGTGGTCAAAGAACCGGGTGAGGCCGTCAAAGGGGCCGCAATCGTTGCCATTCTGACGCCAGACACCTCCCAGCCTGCGCTCTACGATTCCGTACTGGACAATATCGATCAGGGCGCCGCCCTCCTCTTTGCTCACGGCTTCAATATTCACTACAAACAAATCGATCCGCGGGACGATCTCGACGCCGTATTGATTGCCCCAAAAGGTCCCGGCGACCTGGTCCGCCGGCAATATGAGGAAGGTCACGGTGTGCCGTGCCTCGTTGCCGTCGCTCAGGACAGCACCGGCAACGCCCTGAAGCTCGCACTGGCTTATGCGCAGGGAATCGGCGGCGCGCGCGCCGGCGTAATTGAAACCACCTTCGCTGAAGAAACCGAAACGGATCTGTTCGGCGAACAGGCGGTGCTCTGTGGCGGCGCGACCGAACTCGTTGTCGCGGGCTTCGACACGCTGGTGAAAGCGGGCTATCAGCCGGAAGTGGCCTATTACGAGGTTATGCACGAGCTTAAGCTGATCGTCGATCTGCTGCATGAAGGCGGGATCGCGAAAATGCACAACTTCATCAGCGAAACAGCTGCCTGGGGCGACATGATCAGCGGCCCTCGGGTTATTGACGACCATGTGCGCGGCAAGATGCAGGAAGTCCTCGACGATATTCAGGACGGCACATTTGCCAATCGCTGGATCGAGGAGAATAAAGCCGGCCAGCCCGAGTACAAACGCCTGATGAACGCGGACCTGGAGCACCCGATTGAACAGGTCGGCACAAAGTTACGCGCTCAGATGGACTGGTTAGAGAACTAACAGGCGAGAAAGGCGGAGACAGAACATGGCCACGAATCGAATCAAGATTTTCGACACTACGCTGAGAGATGGTGAGCAGGCCCCAGGCTGCAGCATGACACTCAGGGAAAAGCTTCGAGTCGCCAAAGCGCTATCCGATCTTAACGTCGATGTTATCGAAGCCGGCTTTCCAGCCGCTTCACCCGGGGATTTTGATGCGGTCAAAGCGATTGCTGACGAAAATCGCGGCCCGGTCATTTGTGGGCTGGCGCGCTGTAATGTAGAAGATATCGAGAAGGTGCATGCCGCCGTAAAAGGCGCGGACAATCACCGAATTCACGTTTTCGTCGCAACCAGCGCGATTCATCGCGAATTCAAGCTCAAGATGGCGAAAGAAGAGATCATCAAGAGCGCAGTTGGCGCGATCACACTGGCGCGGGAGCTTTGTGAGGACGTCGAATTCTCGCCGGAAGATGCGTCGAGAACGGAGCTTTCATATCTCGCAGATGTCGTAACCGCGGCTATCGAGGCGGGCGCGACGACAGTCAACATCCCGGACACCGTTGGCTACACCGTTCCCGTGGAATTCGACAAGCTATTCCGGTATCTCAACAACAAGGTTCCGGGTATCGAAAACATCACCCTCAGCGTGCATTGTCACAATGATCTCGGCATGGCCGTCGCCAACAGCCTTGCGGCCGTTCATGCGGGCGCCCGTCAAATAGAATGCACGATTAACGGCATTGGGGAACGAGCCGGAAACTGCTCGCTTGAAGAAGTAGTTATGGCACTGAGGACGCGTAACGAATTCTTCGATCTCGAAACGGGGATCGAATCTTCACGGCTGTATCCCACCGCCCGCCTGGTATCAGGCATCACCGGCATGCAGATTCCGCGTAATAAGGCGATCGTCGGTGAAAATGCGTTCGCGCACGAAGCCGGAATTCATCAGCACGGCATGATGCAACACGCATCCACATACGAAATCATGCGTCCCGAAGATGTCGGTATCAGCAAATCCAACCTTGTACTCGGCAAACACAGTGGTCGACACGCATTTCGTGATCGGGTGAAAGAATTAGGGTTTGATCTTGACGATTTCGAAGTCAACCGAGCGTTCCAGGAATTCAAGAAACTGGCCGACAGGAAGAAGGACATGTACGACGGTGACATCGAAGCCATCATCATGAACGTCGACAACTCGTCCACCGGTCCGTGGATCCTGAAGTCGTTACAGATTACTTCGGGTACAGATATGGACGCGACTGCAATGCTCAGCCTGATCAACGAACAGGGCAAGGAAACCAAGAAAGCGGCGACAGCGGACGGGCCAGTTGAGGCAGCATTTATCGCGCTCGAGGACGTCAGCGGTATTGACCTGACGCTGCAGAATTTCGAACTACATAGTGCGACGGTCGGCGAAGATGCCCAGGGCGAAGCAACCGTAACCGTTGAATTCGACGGAAAGTCTTATCGCGGCCATGGCGCAAGCCAGGATATCGTTGAAGCCGCATGCAGGGCGTATCTCGAGGTAATCAATCGCATTCTGCGTCGCCGTGAACTACAACTCGACGAATCGCCCGACAAGGGTGACGTGAATCGGGCGACCATCTGACAACACAATTACTGATGCCAATTACGAGCGCGCTTGCTAAGCTAACTTGCTGCGCGATTTTCGGAGTTATATGAATGAGTTTTAGTGGTGCAAAACTGATCTGGCAAAACGGTCAGATGGTGCCCTGGGAACAGGCGACGGTTCACGTGATGGCGCATGCCCTGCACTACGGATCATCCGTATTTGAGGGCATCCGGGTCTATAAAACGCCTGAGGGTCCGCAGGTTTTTCGACTCACCGACCATATGCAGCGATTCTATGATTCGGCGGCGATTTACCGCATGCCGATGCCGTACGAACGGGACGAATTGATCGAGGTCTGCAAGCAGCTGATTACGGCAAATGACCTTAAGAATGGCGCATACATCAGACCGATTGCGTTTCGTGGCTACGGCGAGCCCGGCCTGGCACCTAAACCTGGTCACAAAGTGGACGTTGCCATCGCGGCCTGGGAATGGGGCGCGTACCTCGGTGCCGAAGGTCTCGAAAAAGGCGTTGATGTCTGCATCTCCAGTTGGCAGCGAGTTGCACCCAATACGATTCCCGCCCTGGCGAAAGCAGGTGGAAATTACCTGTCCGGACAGCTGATCAGCACTGAAGCCAAACGGCTCGGATTTGACGAAGGCATCGCCTTGTCGACAGATGGCACCGTCAGCGAAGGCGCAGGTGAAAACCTGTTCATGATTCGCGATGGGCGCATTCTGACGCCGCCCGCCACATCATCGATCCTGACGGGCCTCACCCGGGATACAGTCATCAAGCTCGCTAATCGAATCGGATTGACCGTTGAAGAAAAAGCGATTCCTCGTGAAGCGCTGTACCTGGCCGATGAGATTTTCTTTACCGGCACTGCCGCAGAAGTCACTCCTGTGCGTTCGGTTGATCGGATTGAAATCGGTTCTGGCCACCGCGGCCCGATGACCAAACAACTCCAGGATGCCTTCTTTGGCTTGTTCTCGGGCGAGACGGAAGACATTGACGGCTGGTTGGAACCAGTTGAGATACAAGCTGCGGCTGGCGGCACATAGTTCACGACGTGAACTCGAATGTCCCAAAGACACTTTTTGAGAAAGTATGGTCCCAGCATCTCGTTAATGACGAGACGCCGGCGACACCGGCTATTCTCTACATCGACCTGCACCTGATTCACGAGGTCACTACGCCACAGGCTTTCACCTTGCTTCGCGAAAAGGGATTGCCTGTACGACGCCCCGATCTGACGCTGGGCACGATGGATCATTCGACCCCGACGACACCGGTTCGATCATTCAAAGACCTGGCCGTTGTCGGCGAAAGCGCCGCAAACCAGGTCGTCAAAATGCAGCAAAACTGCAAGGAATTCGGCCTGCAACTTCATGGCTTCGAATCCGAATTTCGCGGCATTGTGCATGTCATCGGGCCCGAGCTTGGCGCAACTCAACCAGGCAAGACGATCGTCTGCGGAGACAGCCATACCAGCACGCATGGCGCATTTGGTGCCCTCGCCTTTGGCATCGGTACAACAGAAGTTGGCCACGTGCTGGCCACTCAGTGTCTGCTGCAGCGAAAACCGAAGACACTGGCGATTGAGGTCAGCGGGGAGTTGCAGCCCGGCGTGACGGCAAAAGACGTCATCCTCGCGATCATTGGCGAAATAGGCGTAGATGGCGGCACCGGGCACGTAATCGAATTTCGTGGTGCTGCGATCGAAGCCATGAGCATGGAAGCCCGGATGACAGTCTGCAACATGTCAATCGAGGCCGGCGCAAGAGCCGGCATGATTGCGCCGGACGAAACAACCATTGCGTACCTTAAGGGACGCCAGATGGTACCCGCCGGCAAAACGTGGAATGAAGCAGTTGCCCGTTGGCTGGACCTCCGTAGCGACCCTGGCGCTGAATTCGACAAAACGGTCTCCATCAACGGTGACACCCTGCTGCCGATGGTCACATTCGGCACGAATCCGGGCATGGTCATCCCTGTCACAGATGTTGTCCCCGACAGCACCGGCGACGCGAGCTTCCGCAAAGCGCTGGACTATATGCAAATTACGCCGGGCAAACCGCTCAGCCAGTCTCGGGTCGATGTGGTCTTCGTCGGCAGCTGTACTAATTCGCGTATTTCGGATTTGCAACAAGCCGCCGACATCCTGGGGGGTCGAAAAGTCGCAGACGGTGTACGAATGCTGGTCGTACCCGGCTCACAGCAGATCAAAAAGGAAGCGGAGTCAATCGGGCTTGACCGGATCTTTGTCGAAGCGGGCGCCGAATGGCGCGAATCGGGCTGCTCCATGTGCCTTGGCATGAATGGCGACACCGTACCGAGCGGCCAGCTAAGCGTGAGTACAAGCAACCGGAATTTCGAGGGCCGCCAGGGAATCGGTGCACGCACGATTCTGGCAAGCCCAATGACTGCCGCTGCCTCAGCGATCGAAGGCCATGTCGCGGATCCACGGCCTTATTTGCAGGTCGCCTCATGATACAGGCGATACATCAATTGGTCTCACGCACGGCGGTAATGCCGGCAACCGACGTCGACACCGACCAGATCATCCCGGCAAGGTTCCTGACCACAACGTCCCGCGAGGGTCTAGGTTCCAAACTGTTTCACGACTGGCGTTATGAATCCGACGGCAGTGAAAACGCCGATTTTCTGTTGAACCGTCCGGAGTCGGCCGGATGCCAGATTCTCGTCGCTGGCCACAACTTCGGTTGCGGATCGTCACGTGAGCACGCGCCCTGGGCGCTGCTCGACTATGGTCTGCGTGCGGTGATCAGCACAGAAATCGCCGACATATTCCGTAGCAACTCGCTCAAAAACGGATTCCTGCCGATCGTCGTCGATGACGAGACGCACAAATGGTTGCTTGAAAACCCAGGCTGCGAAGTCACCATTGACGTGGAACAATCGACCATAACGTTACCCAGCGGCCAATCAGCAAGCTTTCCGATCGACGAATTTGCCCGCTACTGCCTTATTGAGGGCATCGACCAGCTCGGCTTCCTGCAAAACCATAGCGATGCCATTCAACAATTCGAGGAAACAAGAACGTGGAAGCCCTGATCACAGTCCTGCCTGGTGACGGCATCGGACCAGAAGTTGCCAGCGCCGGCATCAGGTCGTTAGAGCAAGTGGCTGCTGGATATGGACACAATTTCAAGTTTTCCGAACAATTGATCGGTGGCGCGGCGATTGACGCGGTACAGAATCCTTTTCCGCCGAACACAGCATCAAGCTGCCGTGAAAGCGACGCAATCATGCTGGGCGCAGTTGGTGGACCTAAATGGTCCGACCCCAATGCAGAAATCAGACCGGAACAAGGTCTCCTGGCACTACGTGCCGAACTCGAAGTTTTCGCCAACATTCGCCCCGTGCAAATCATCGACGAACTTGCAGACGCGTCGCCGATCAAGGCAGATCGGTTGCAGGGCGTGGATATGGTCGTCGTTCGGGAACTGACCGGTGGAATCTATTTTGGTGAAAAAACGCGCGACGAGGAATCGGCGAGCGATTTGTGTGTTTACCACAAACACGAAGTCGAACGAATCATTCGGGTTGCTGCGAAACTCGCCCGCCAACGCCATGGAAAGCTCTGCTCTGTTGACAAAGCGAACGTGCTTGAGTCATCCAGATTTTGGCGGGATGTTACTTTAAAGACTATGGCCGCTGAGTTTCCAGAAATCGAACTGGACCATATTCTCGTAGATGCTGCGGCGATGCACCTGATCAACCGACCGGCCTCGTTCGATGTCATCGTCACTGAGAACATGTTCGGTGACATCCTCACGGACGAGGCATCAATGCTGGTGGGCTCACTCGGCATGCTGCCCTCTGCATCCCTGGGTGATTCAACACGTGGTCTTTATGAACCCATTCATGGCTCTGCGCCTGATCTTGCCGGCCAAGGCATAGCGAATCCCTGCGGGATGGTCGCAAGCGCGGCAATGCTCCTGCGACACAGCCTCGGCCTGGAGGAGGAAGCCACAGCACTTGAACGCGCCATTCGCCAGGTGATCGCCGACGGCGTACGTACCGCGGACATCGCGAGCAAGGGCTCCAGGGTCTCCTCAACCACCGAGATGGCGGACGCGATTATTCAGCAACTGCGCTAAGCGTTGGATATTCTGCGGCACGTTCTGCCGCATTCAGTGCCTGGAGCACGTCAACCACCAGGTCTTCACTACATTCGACACCGACTGACAGTCGGATCAGATTCTGGCGTATTCCTGCCTTCGCTAATGCTTCCTCACTGACCGGCGCATGTGTCATGGTCGGCGGATGGCACACGAGGCTCTCCACGCCACCCAGTGACTCTGCGAGCGAGAAGAACCTCAGGTTCTCAACGAACGCTTTCACTGCTGTCTCACCACCGGCGATCTCGAAGCTGACCATGCCACCGAATCCACTTTGCTGCTGTGCTGCGGTTTGGTGGCCAGGGTGATTCCGCAGACCCGGGTAATAGACCTTGTCAACTGAATCGTGTTCATCGAGAAGCTCGGCGAGAATGTTCGCGTTTTTTTCATGTTGTCGCATGCGGGCATGCAGGGTCCGGATGCCGCGAAGCGTCAGGTAAGCGTCAAATGGCGCACCGGTAATGCCGAGGCAGTTCGCCCACCAATCGAGCTTCTCGGCCAGCGCCGGTGTAGCTGCGACCACCGCGCCGCCAACGACGTCACTGTGTCCGTTCAGGTATTTCGTTGTTGAGTGAATAACTACATCCGCCCCAAGTTTGATCGGTTGCTGCAGCGCAGGCGAAAGAAAGGTGTTGTCAACCACGAGGAGCGCACCACAGGCCTTTGCAGCAACTGACATCTCTTCGATATCGACGATACGCAACAGAGGATTCGACGGTGTCTCGACAAGAATCAGGCGAGGTTTCCGGGCACAGGCGGTTCTAATCGCGATCTCATCGGTCTGATCGATGAACAGTACTTCGAAGTGGCCTTTCGACGCCAGGCTCTCAAACAACCGGTATGTGCCACCGTAGCAATCATGCGGCGCGACCAAAAGATCACCAGGCTCGAGCAACTGGAGCACCAGGTTAAGCGCGGCCATTCCTGACGAGGTCACCGTGGCGCCTGCGCCGCATTCGAGTTGGCACAGCGCATCAGCAAGTGCGTCCCTCGTCGGATTGCCGCTCCTGGTGTAGTCGTATTCGCGTTTCTCACCAAATTCTCTGAATGTGTAATTCGATGAAAGGTGCAATGGCGGCACGACGGCGCCGTGCTGCGTATCAGACTCGAGTCCCGCCCGAACTGCTGCCGTTGCTGAATTAACTGGAAAGGTCATTTGCTGGTCCTCACTTTGTTCCGATCAACGACCAGAGGTCGTGTCCTTCTCATCGGAATCCTGCGAGTCAGCCTGGCTGGGTGCCGTTACCTTCACCTGGTCCGAAAATCTCGACAAGGCTTGTCAAACGACACTCATCTCTCGGAAGTGCATGGCACTCCGCAGGAGTTGGCACCTTTCAGGATAGTTAGTCCTGGAGGTTGCCCCGGCTTCAATGGGCCTTTCCCTCAGCCGGTCTCGATGAGTTCAGCGAAGTTTAGGGGTGCCAGGAGGACGGCGTCAAGCATTTAGCGAAATTTTTTACCTGACACTTCAACTTATCGCAATATCCTTATTTAACAATATTGACGCAATTCCGAGCTTAGAGCGCTTCTGCAATTAACGGTTGAAAATATCTGATATTTGTAATAGTGTACTAACGTATTAATACACGGATACACTATGAAACCCAACCGCGACGACTCAGACGCCTACAAGAAGCGCACCGAAGATGCGCTTTTCCGCGCCGTCCAGTCACTGGGCGACATCCATGAGTGCCGTAATTTCTTCAAAGATCTATGCACACCGGCCGAACTTCAGGCGCTGGTCGATCGATGGCAAGTCGTTGAATTACTTCAAAAAGACCTGCCCTATCGGCGCATTAGTGAACTCACCGGCGTCAGTGTGACTACCATCGGGCGTGTCGCCCGCTTTCTTGCTGATGGTTTCGGTGGCTACGAAGCTGCCCTTGAGCACTCCACCAACTCGCATCATCCGCGCAATACCGGCGCTTCTCACTAAGGAAAACACCATGGACACCCCCGAGCAGCGCATAAAAATTGCGGTGCAGAAATCCGGCCGTCTGACCGATCACTCCCTCGACCTGCTGGAGCGATGTGGCCTGAAATTCACTCGGAGCAAAGATCAGCTTTTTTGCTTCGGTGAGAATATGCCGATCGACCTGTTACTCGTGCGCGATGACGATATTCCCGGCCTTGTCAGCGACGACGTCTGCGATCTTGGGATCGTTGGCCTGAACATCGTCGGAGAAAAGCGCCTTGGCCTCGAGCATGCCGGCAAGTCAGCACAATTCGACCAGGTCTTCGAACTGGACTTCGGTCATTGTCGGCTTTCCATTGCAGCGCCGGAAGAGTCCGCCTATGTGGATGCAAAGTCTCTGCAAAACAAACGCATCGCAACCAGCTACGCCGAAACGCTGACCGACTATTTACGTCGAAACTCTATCGACGCAGAAATCGTCTATTTCTCCGGCGCGGTCGAGATCGCACCCAAACTTGGCAAAGCCGACTTTATTTGCGATCTCGTATCCAGTGGCGCAACGCTCAAAGCGAATCACCTGAGGGAAGTAGAAACGGTACTCGAAAGCGAAGCCGTCATCATTCAGACGCGTGAGCCGTTGTCGGAACTTAAACAGGGGTGGGTTAGCCGCATCCTGCAAAGACTTGACGGTGTGCTGCAGGTACGTGAAAGCAAATACATCATGTTGCACGCACCACGAGATGCGCTCGAACAGATTACAGCACTGTTACCGGGATCTGAATTTCCGACTGTTATTCCGTTGGATGGCAGCGATGACAAGGTCGCAGTTCATGCAGTGTGTCGGGAAAACGTTTTCTGGGAAACACTTGAGAACCTGAAAGCCGCCGGCGCCAGTTCCCTGCTGGTCTTGCCCGTCGAGAAAATGCTGGCCTGACAATGACCATTCAGATTTTGAACTGGAACAGCGCATCCGATGAGGAAAAAGAAGTGCTATTGCAGCGCCCTGCTCTGAGGGCTGACCGGAACTTACGCGACAAGGTGCGAACCATCGTTAGCGATGTTCGTGATGGCGGAGACAATGTACTTCGTGACTTAACGCAGAAATTTGATCATGTGGAAATCGAATGCTTGAGAGTCAGTACTGAAGAATTCCAGCGCGCCGAACAGGAACTTTCGCCCGATCAACTGGGCGCGATCGATCTCGCGATTCGAAATGTCCGTCGCTTCCATGAAGCACAGCTGCCAGTACCGATTTCAATTGAGACGATGCCAGGCGTGCAGTGCGAACGTATCAGCCACGCAATTGATGCAGTCGGTCTTTATGTTCCCGCAGGCACCGCTCCACTCCCGTCTGCCGCGATTATGCTAGCAGTTCCCGCAGCGATTGCCGGATGTCCTGTCAAGATACTTTGCACCCATCCCCGGCCCGATG
>Ga0255052_10001139_pt1 | contig 20362 bp, 14 predicted proteins | sample JV7_2_21_MG_FD_188632 | JGI IMG/M metagenome (GOLD analysis project Ga0255052, IMG submission 188632) | Seawater microbial communities from Jervis Inlet, British Columbia, Canada - JV7_2_21 | ecosystem: Environmental > Aquatic > Marine > Inlet | place: Canada: British Columbia | collected... | reverse complement strand
TGAATACCGGTTGCCTTTGCTCGAAATCGCCTTTCCAGAACTGAAAAGGAGACCGGCACCCAAGCTCCAGTTTCTCCTCGACCTGGTCCGGCGCCTGATAGAGATCGACGGCGAAATTGATCTGCGGGAGTTCTGCTTTTACCGGATCCTCGCCCGGCAGCTGGAACAGGCGATTGCGCCGTCTGCCAGGCAAAGCGGTAATCGGGCGTCAAAAACCGCTGCCAGGAACGCTGCTGTCGATCTCATTCGGATCGTCGCAGATCAGGGTCACCGGGACGTGTCAGCCGCGGACAATGCATTCACGGCGGGCATCGAAATTTTTGGCGCATGGGCAAGCGGCGACGGCGGCAGCGTTGCGCCGGAGAAAACAGTAGACAGACTTGACGAAGTCCTTGATATTCTTAGCAAAATCAATTCGGCAGGGCGACGAAGCCTGCTCAAGGCCGTGACCGTGACAGTGGCCCACGACGGAAAATTGACTGCCACCGAGGCTGAACTCCTTCGCGCCGTCTGTGCAAGCCTCGATTGTCCGCTCCCACCCATCCTGGCAACAGTCTAAAAAAGCCTCGATTCGCGGTGAGTCAGTGCTCCAAATGGCGTATTATGTCGGCTACGAGGCCCTTGATGGCCTTGAAAACTCTGCGATTTATGGCTTGGGCGGCCAAAGCGTAGCAACCAGAATTCACCATTCGGGGAATAGAACCATGCGTTTACGGCAAATCTCTGTTTTTATTATTTTGTCTTTTCTTACGGCGATGCCAGCGATTGCTGCGACCAAAGAAGAGAATCGTGTAGCCGATGCCACCGACGTCGTTGACCAGTTACTGCGGATACCCGAGCAGTCGATTCCGGCTGCGCTCCTGTCCCGCGCTTACGCGATCGCGGTCATTCCGAATGTCATCAAAGTCGGATTCGGTGTGGGTGTGCGCCGCGGCAAAGGCCTGCTTGTTGTCCGGCAGGAAGACGGCAGCTGGAGTAATCCGGCGTTTATTACATTGACCGGCGGAAGCTTCGGTTTTCAGATCGGCGCTCAGTCAACCGACATCGTTTTCGTGTTCAAAACACGGAAAAGTGTGGACGGAATTGCCAATGGCAAACTAACTCTGGGTGCCGATGCGTCGATTGCTGCGGGCCCGGTTGGGCGGCAGACCGGACTTGCTACGGACCTGTCGTTCAAATCCGAAGTATATTCCTACGCGAGAAGCCGAGGCCTGTTTGCGGGAGTATCGCTTGAAGGTGCCGGTATCTCGATGGACCGCAAAGCCAATGCTGCGTTCTACGGCTCAGCAAAGATCACGCCGGAGCAGATTTTTTCCAGTTCAGGAAATGCAGCTCCAGCGGCAGCGAACAATTTTGTTCAGGTTTTGACGGCACAAACACGTCGTCTGCCGATGCGACCTGGAATGACTGCAAACGCGGCTTCTGAACGAACACAGCAACCGCAACAGCAGAAGAAGTCAGATGTGCGCACCTACGGCATGAACAATCAGGACGGACAAGAGAACTAGTCATCGCTGAAGCCTAAGATCTTTCGTTGCAGGAATTCTTCCAACAGACGCAAGCCTGGGCGCAGCTCCTCGGCCCCAACCGGTACTTGCAGGCGACAGCAATTGCTGTCGTCTTTATCGTCGTCGGAAAAGCTGCTGACCTGATCATCTCGCGCGTCATCGCAAAACTGGTCAGCCGCTCACAAACGGACATCGACGATAACCTGGTAGCCTTGCTCCACCGACCGGTCTTCATTTCATTCGTGTTGCTGGGACTCGCGTTGGCGACAGATCGAATTCAGCTACTCGAGTCGCCGGAATTCCTGACGTTAGGCATTCTCAAGACGATTGCTATCGTCGTCTGGTACAACTTCTTTCGTAGTCTGATTCAGATTCTCCTGACTGCGCTAGCCAAAGGTGCGGGAAGCAAGAAGCTGCACGAAAGCATGCTTCCCCTTCTCAACAACGCGTTTAAAGTTGCTGTCCTTGCGCTCGCGATCTATTTCATATTCCTGGCCTGGAATATCGACGTCACCGCGTGGCTCGCGTCAGCCGGTATCGTTGGTCTCGCATTGAGTTTCGCGGCGAAAGATACGTTGTCCAATCTGTTCGCCGGCGTGTCGATCGTCGCCGATGCGCCGTACAAGAACGGTGACTTCATCATACTCGACACCGGCGAACGTGGCATGGTGTCGCACATCGGACTGCGTAGCACTCGCATACTGACAAGGGATGACATTGAGATCACGATTCCGAATGGAATCATTGGTAACTCGAAGATCATCAATGAAGCAGGCGGCCCATCGGAGAAACACCGCATCAGGATTCCGGTCGGCGTTGCCTATGGCAGCGATGTCGACGACGTTATCGCTGCACTGTCGGCAGCCGCCGAAAAGCATGAACAAGTCTGCAAGTCGCCCGCGCCAAGAATTCGATTCCGGCGCTTCGGAGAGTCGAGTCTCGATTTTGAAATGCTTTGCTGGATTGATCAGCCGGTAAACCGCGGCCGGATGATTCACGAACTAAACTGTGCGATCTATAAGTCGTTTCAAAAAGAAGGCATCGAAATTCCGTTTCCGCAAAGGGACGTTCACTTGCACCCCGCGCGAGAAGACAATTCCTAGTTCTTAATTATTCGATTCCTGGCGCCGTTTCAATTCTTCTCTGATCGCACCAAGATCAGTCTCAGGTTCCGGAGGAATTTCTTCCGTTGTCGGCTGATCTTCGTCGGATGCCTGCGGAGGCTCAACTACAATGCCCGGCGCGTTACTGGCTGCCCCCGATGTAACTTCGTCACCAACACCGCCGGTCGTGACAGAATCGCCGGACCCACCTGGAGCCTGGTCATAGATACTCAGGTATTGCTGTTCTTCGCGAAGACGTTGTGCCTCGAGCGTACGCCGGCGAGCCTCGGCGGCTGCCTCCTGTGTTCGACGCAAGGCCTGGCGCTTGCGCTCTGATTGCTTTTCCAAATCTTCCCGGCGTGTCTTTTCCGCCGCAGCCTCAAGCCGGTTTACGGCGTCTCTCGCATTGATGCAGTCGACAACATATCTTGATTCCGACCGGTTCTGTCCACAGCGGACCATGGTCGCTTCCAGCAAACGAGGGTTTTCCAGGAATTCGCCAACGGAAACTGGCGGCGGCTCCTCGGCGCAGGCGACGAGCAACGTCAGCCCGCAAAGAAAAATTGTGTGGCGTACCAGATTCATCGTATTTCGAATGTCATATAGACTCGGTTAGCTGCCCACTCATGGAGATATTGCTGCCTATCATAGCATCGGCCATCGCAGGCAAATTGTGGGCGAGTTCGCACTTCGGCTCGTAAACGAAATGACTTTTGGCAGATTAGATTCATAGGAATGGAAACCGTTCGCCTTGGCCGGCGTGCAACCGACCAGGTAGGTTGATATGACAAATCTGTTTATTATCATAATGTTATGTATTTTTCATTGCGCCTGTTCGACACAAATGTCGCAACCGCAACAGGGCTGCACATTGCTTGAATTCAACGACCTCGCTGGCGAAATTGCTGTCAGCCACGAAACTCTGACTTCAAATTCTGCAGAGTCACAAGCTGACGCAGAGAGTCCGGTGGACACTTCCTGGTCGGGAGGCTTTTAGGCGACTAATCCACCGCCAGCCGAAGTTGCTATAGTGACGGCGTGTCCAGCTCGAACCAGTTTTCTCTCCTAAAAGAACGGCGTTTTGCGCCGTTTTTTGCGACCCAGTTTTTAGGTGCATTCAACGACAACATTTTCCGCAATGGACTGATCATTCTGATCACATTCCAGAGCGTGCAGGTCTTCAGTCTCAATGCCAGCCAGCTTGCCAACATTGCCGGCGCCATATTTATCCTGCCTTTTTTCCTGTTTTCGGCGATCTCCGGTCAGTTTGCAGACAAATACGAAAAATCCCGGCTGATACGACTGATCAAGGTTATCGAAATAGCCCTCATGTCCATGGCGGCGGTCGCATTCGTCAGTCACAGCTACTCGGTTCTGTTTCTGGTCTTGTTTCTGATGGGCTGTCAGTCCACATTGTTCGGGCCCGTTAAATACGCCTATCTGCCACAGCAACTGGAGACCAGTGAACTGGTCGGCGGAAATGCCTTGGTCGAAGCCGGAACATACCTGGCAATCATATTCGGACTTATCGTCGGCGGAATATTAGTCGATCCGGATGGTCAATTCGCGTTGTCCGGCTGTCTGCTGGCCGTTGCAATTTTCGGCTACATCGCGAGCCGTGCTATTCCGCAAACGCGAGCCGTCGACCCCGGTCTGAATATGAACTGGAACGTGTGGACCGAGACCTGGCACATTATCGGGTTCGCACGTGCAGATCGCGGCGTCTTCCTTTCCATACTCGGTATTTCCTGGTTCTGGTTCTTCGGCTCAGTGATGACCCTGCAGATTCCGGCCTACACGCTGGACATTCTGCATGGAAACAAGGATATCTCTATCTTGCTGCTGGTCGGCTTCGCCGTTGGCGTTGGTATCGGATCGCTGTTGTGTGAGCGACTATCAGGACATCGTATTGAACTCGGGCTCGTACCCTTTGGTTCTATCGGCCTGAGTTTATTTGCAATAGATTTGTACTTCGCTCAACCGACAATGCATGTCGAGGCAGTTGACTCGGTACTGGCATTTTTTGATCAAGACGGCACGATGCGAATTCTCTTCGATTTGGTCATGCTCGGCGCATTCGGAGGACTGTACAGCGTGCCACTGTATGCGTTGATTCAAGAACGCGCGAAACGACAGCACCTTTCGAGAATAATTGCCGCGAACAACATCATTAACTCGTTTTTTATGGTGGGCGCTGCAGGTCTTGCCATCGCGTTGATGAATGCCGGTTTGTCGATACCGCAACTTTTTGTTGTCCTCGGAATTCTGAATGCCGTGGTCGCGATTTATATCTATTCGTTGCTGCCTGAATTTCTCATGCGCTTCGTCGCGTGGATTATCGTAAACACGCTGTATCGCATCCGCACCACCGGGCTTGAGAATATTCCCGAGCACGGCCCCGCGATCATCGTCTGCAATCATGTCAGCTTCATTGATGGTCTGGTTGTCGGTGGTTCGATTCAACGACCGGCCCGATTCGTCATGTGGTACAAGATTTTCGATATTCCGTTCATCAATTTCCTGTTTAAGAACGCAAAAGCGATTCCCATCGCGTCAACCAGCGAAAACGAAGAAATCCTGCGCAAGGCATTCGAACAAATCGATGAGGAACTTGCCGATGGCAACCTGGTTTGTATTTTCCCGGAGGGTGGAATTACCCAGGACGGTGAGATTCAAACATTTCGTCGAGGTATTGAAAAGATCATCGAACTTCGGCCGGTGCCAGTCATCCCGGTCGGGCTGAGCGGACTGTGGGGAAGCTGGTTCAGCAGGAAAAAGAGCGGCGGGTTGCGACGCATACCAGGCAAATTGCTCGCACGTGTTGATATACGGTTTGGGGAAGCAGTTAAAGCTGACGAAGCAACCGCGCCCCAACTGGAACTACTTGTCAGAACCCTTCGCGGACAAAAGCGTTAGCTGCCGGACCTCGCAACTTCTCAGTCCATTCACCGAGGAGAACCACTTTCCTGCCGAACAGTGCCGGACCTTCCGAATAGCTGAATCGGATTTCAGTCAGTTCAGCGAGCCCGGTATCGGTGGCCAGTATGAGAATTCGGTCACCGGACTGGTCACCTGCCCTGTCTTCTCCATACGCGACCGGCGTCGGACGCTGATTGAAAGCCATACGCGAACCATTCATTGATTTTGGCGCGCGGACTGTATCGGTCCAGATCAGACCAGTTGGTGAAACAAGTGCCCGATGAATCCAGCGCCCCGTCTTGAACAAAACCCGCGATTCATTCGGACTGAAGGTCACATCGCTTGCGGAACCCGGAAGCTCGAGAATCTCCGAGCTGATTCGTCCGTCGCGCGGATCCAGCAGTCGTACCTGATTGAGTGCATCCACCAGCACAATTAGCTGTCGCGTTGGCGCAATATCGAGATTCCGAACTGGCTGCGGACCCTGCCAAACATTTCGCAGATGCCAGTTCCCGGTACGATCGGCGTAAAGGTTTCGCAACGTGCCACTCTCCCCGCCCAGGAATAACTGGTTGTCCGCCGAGAATGCGAGATCCGAATGCATTTCGCCAAGCTCGATGCTGGCAAGCTCAGCACCCGTTTCGGTATTCATTAGCCACACGCGCTGGCCACTGAGCATGGCAAGTTGGCCGGCCGAGGGTGAGAACACCATTCGGCCGATCGAAGTAATCGGGAATTTGCCGTAAAACGGTCGCGGCAGACCGCTGTGAGCATCCCACACGCGAATGGTGCCATCTGCACCGGCACTGGCGACCAGAGCGCCATCATGGCTGAACACCATCGCCAAAACCGCATCGTGGTGCCCAAGGAAACTTATCTCTTCGCTGTCAGCATCGGCATTGCGAACGGCAGCATCAATCTGCTCAATGTGCACGTGCCCGGACCGGTCACCGAATGCCATCCGTTCACCGCCTGGAGCGATCGCGTTTACGACGACAGTGGAGCCACCGGCATCCTGCAAATCCGCCCCTGGATCCTGAGCCGGCCCTGTTACGGTTTCGGCCGAGATTACCGGCATCGTCCAGAATCTCGCGAGGTCGCCGAGGCTTGCGGTAACGACCATGCCCTCGTCGCCACTGAATCTGAATATCTTGTCCGCACCAGCTGCGAGTCCCGGGTCAAGAAGCGGGCCGGAGGGCAACCCGTCCGAACTTCGAAACACCTGCATTCCTTCTCGCTGATTACCGGCAAGGAAGCGCGCGCCGGACGGGGAAAACGCCATGTGCCATTCGCCAAAGCCTGCGTCCTGGAACACCGGCGCACCCGCTTGCTCCGTCCGCCAAAGCGACACGCCCTGCTCGATCAATACGACGCCAAGCGATTCACCATTGGCCGACAGGCGAATGTCGCTGGGCTGAGATTCGAGATCGATCTGCGTCCTGAATTCGCCGTCACGAAGGTTCCAGACACGGACAGCCCGATCGAAATCGGCAACGGCGAGATGCGTGGCAGATGCGTCGATGGTCACCAGCGCCGGAACTCCGGCAACGGTCATCTCGGCAATTATTTCACCGGATTCGAGTGACCACACTTCGAAAAGCGTATCCGTGTCGCTTCTGTAGGAAACCAGTAAGTGCTGCCCATCTGCACTCAGAAGCGTGCCGGTTATCGCGGTGCCAACTTCCAGCACCGATTCCCGGCGTCCATCGCTTGTTCGCCAGAGATTGACCGAATTCTGCGCCAGCGTAACGAGGAACTCGGAGTTCGCGCTCAATCCAATGACCTGTTCACTTGCTGGCACCGCAATCGTCCGCGCGGCTTGCGCAAAATTGAGATCCCAAAGCCTGGCACTGTCACTCTGCAACGCGCGAGCGATCGCGTAGCGACCATCCGGGCCAAACCAGAGGTTTTCGGACGGTCGTTCGACCGGGTCCGGAATATCCAGTCCACGCTCAAAGCTTTCCACGACTACCTGGGAGTTGAGGCTGAGATTCCAACCAACCAGGTGACCGGTAACGCCCGTCGCCTCATCCCGCAAACTGAGACTCCAGGTGCCGGTTAACGATTCTCCGAGCAATGGCAGAAGCTGTTCCTGTGACACCCGGATTTCCTCGTTCGCCGCTGAGGAGGCCTGTGTAAAGGTCAGGTCTGTTGTACGTCCGGATGGCGCGATGAGTTTCATGCGAATGTCATCGAGGCGCGGATGACTGACGTTGATCGTCAAACCAATCCGGCTCGCCACACCATCCCGGTCAACAATTACCCGCCGTACGAGCGGCGTCACTTCAAGGGCTGACATGATCCAGGGCTCGCGCGCCTGAACACTGCCGCCATCGTACGACCACTGCATGATTTCAGCGCCGCGATACCAGGTTAGTTGCGCCTGATCGGAATTGAAAACCAGGCCATCCGCTTCGGGCAGCCGAATGGTGGCAACCAATTGCGAATAATCGTCACCGACCAACGATGCGGCACGCCGACGTCGTTCCTGAGTTGTAACCGTCAGTGCTTCAAGTGAGGCAAGTATGGCGTCATCGCGACGTTCATCGCGCATCGCCGAATCAACCTGCCGATCCCAGAATCCCGCAACCATACTATCGGCAAGCACGTTACCTTCAGGGAGCCGTGCAGCATAGCGGGCAATTTCTCGAATTTCCGACTGATCGGACGACTGTCTGCCACGATTCTCCAGTGCATACTGATACATCCGATCAGCGGCTTCGAGATGCCCGGGGAATGAACGAAGATTCTGATAGGCGTCAGTTACTGTTTCCAGGTCATAGGTCGAATTCGACATGATCTGCAGGTATGGCTTTGGTAGCAACTGAGTGTAAGCAAACGGAATTGCCGTCAGTGCGAGGATGACCAACGCTGCCACCGCCGGTCCTCGCCAGTGTAACGGCAGATTTTCATTCGCCCACCGGGCCGTAAACACCGCTTCATAAATGCGATTTCGGGCTTCGAATATTCCTTGCTGGTTATGCACCACGAGGCCGATCGCCAGCAGCTGACGATGTAACGCCGAATCGGCTTCATATTCGATCCTGATGCCCTTGCGAATCTGGCCATACAGCGTCAGCAGTGCCTCGTAATTCTTCTTGTCGCGGAGCATGAAGCGATGAAGTCGACCGAGATGTGGCTCGCTGGTTATTGCAGCCCGGCCAGCCAACTGATGCTGTGCCAGCCGATCAACATTTTCCTCAATATCAGACTCGATTCGCTCACGGGAAACGGCACGGGCAAGCTTTTGGCTGAGATATGGATGACCACTCGTCCAGTAATAAATTCGGTCAAGCGCCGCCTCCGCATCATCGTGTGAGAGGTTAAGCTCGGCTGCAAAAACTGCAAGATCGTCGCGGTGAAAATCATTGAGCCTGATCTCGGTCGAAATCGGGAACGGCGATAACTGAGGATCACTGATAAGATTTTGCGGATCACAATCGCCGATGGTTACGAAGCCAAGACGATTGAACTCAGGCTCCGTGGTCCGCGAGTTATGTGCAGCACGGATACTCGCGAGGAGCTGTTCTGCAAACGGCAGGTCGGCGACGCACTGAATCTCGTCAATGAAAACGACAATTCGTTCGTCAGTATTATTGAGCACGACCTGTACGTAGAATTCAACAAGTCGCTGTCGATTGCTGAAGATCGAGTGGTCCTGCCACCAGGTCTGCAAGTTTGTTTTCAGTCGCAGCTGGCGCAACAGACGATAAGCGATACTGTAGTACCAACGGCCGCTATCCGTCCCCCCATCACGTTCTCCAATCTGCGCAAGATCGAGTACGGCGACTTTGAATCCGTTGTTCTGCAAGCGGGCGGAAATCGAGGCAATCAGGCTGGTCTTGCCGGTACGATCCGGCGCAATAACATGGGCGTAGTTGCCGGCAACAACAGTGTCGAACAGCAGATCGTCGGCCGGACGACGCACGTAGCCCGGCCTGATTGCATGTAACGGCGCACCGACATTAAAAAATTCGCCGGTCCGGTCCACGCTTTGTGCTGGTTTTTTGTCTGAATCTTCGACCATGGACTGGGTTATTCTCTGTCTGGGCGGCGTTTGAAACCTGCGATCATCCGCCCTCACCCGACATTCAATGCGCGAGTGTGACGATTTGCAAGCTTCTCCTTCTAAGTTATTGAAAAAAGACATATTCGGCCGGACTGACCTGGTTTCCAGCGGAATCGACCTGATCGTGCGGCGGGACGCCCGCGCCGCCCCTTTGGCCGTGCGCTGGATCGCCAGGAAACTGCTGACGAGAGAGGCACGCGCTTTAGCCGTGCTCGACGGAACCACGGGCATTCCACTGCTTCTTCATGTGGATCAGGACACACTCGACCGCACTTACATCGATGGGCTGCCAATGCAGGACAGCAAGCCGACTGACCCTCGTTATTTCCGGGCCGCTGCACGCTTACTTCGCCAACTCCATCGGCAGAATGTTGTGCACAACGACCTTGCCAAGGAGCCCAACCTGCTGGTCACCGCCGGGGAACGCCCGGCGATTATCGATTTTCAACTTGCGTGGTTTGCGCCCCGGCGAGGAAGTTTATTTCGAATCCTGGCGCGCGAAGATATTCGGCATCTGCTAAAGCATAAGCGCACGTACTGCCCGCAACATCTGACTCGACGCGAGCGTGACATTCTGAATAATCCGTCCTTCCTGGCCCGGCTCTGGATGCGAACCGGGAAACCGGTCTATTTGTTCGTGACACGTCGCATCCTCGGTTGGCGGGACAGGGAGGGAGCCGGAGATCGGATTTGATTCGCTTGGAGTTGGTTGCTTGCCGACTGGCGGTTATGATGCACAGCGGAAAACGCAACGCAAAACGAGGATCACGCGTGACGTATTGCCACCAGCATAATCTTGTCGACTCGGGCCAGGCGGACGCCGATAGAAAATTCGGTATCCGCGTCTCCCTGCCATCGGGCGATACGTTTTCCCGGGTGTTGGGTGACGATTGGGAAACGCTTCACTGGTATCGAAGCGAGAAAGAGCGCGATAGCGCCTTCGAGAATATGGCGGTCCGCCACGGCTATTACCGGAAGACCGACTCCCCTACCCAGGTTCTGGAAAAAATCGTTCGCTAGATCGGTGACTTATCGTTGCGGATCGCCAAGGAACAGGTAGAAACTGCTGTCCCCTGACTCCGAAAATCCTGCGGCCAGGAACAGCCGGCCAACGTAAGTATCAATACCGGCAAACAGGCTTCCGTTGACGATCAATGATTCGGAACTGATATCCGAACGGTTCTGCCAGACATTTCCCGTTTCCACAGAACCGCCCACATACAGCGGCATATCGAAGAAGCCGCCATCCGTTCCTAACCGACGGTAGTACATCAGGCGAGCAAGGCCCGCATGGGGGCCGCTGATCTCACCTCGCTCGAGTCCGGACAGCCGCAAGAACCCGCCGAGGGGAAAAAAGTCCTGCACACGATTATCTGACTCAATCGTCGTGGCATACTCGATGCCAAATTGCATGGTGTTTCTGTCTTCAGCGCCCCATGACCAGACTTTGTCGATCGTCGACAGGACCGAGTCGAAACGGCTGTCCGCGCCAAGCCCCGGGCGTGACAACAACCACTCGACATTTGCCCGGCTACCTTCCTTAGGGATTTGCGCATCATCCAGTGTGTCCACGCTGAATCGCGCAAACACACCACCCTCTTCGAAATCGAAATTTGGCAGCAGCGGATCACCAACCTTGACTCGAGCCTCACCAATTCCACGAAAGGCCCCAAGGCGGAATTCACCCCAGCGACCCAGCTCGCGGCCGACATCGAAGCCGAACTCAGCCTCAGATACTCGGTAGCGGGCTATGCTCGAATCGTTGGCGAACGTGTTCAGGTTTCTTTGCAGAACGCTAACTCGAGGTGCAACGAAGTATCGCGAATCAAAACTCAACGGCTGATAGAACTCCGACTCAAAACCGGGCTCCGTTCCGACCTGCAGGTCATTGCGCCACTCCGCCCCCAGGGAATTAATGCCTGTCATAGTCATTCGGGTTGCGAAGTTGAATGCGGTCGAGCCTTCGAAATCATCTTCTATGGAGAGCGCGAACTTGAGAAAATTCGGGCCCCAGCTCTTGGCCCGTGTTTCAAACTCCACACCGGTTTGTTCGCCGTCTTTAACAACCTGGTAGCCAACATTTTCGAACGTGTTCAGTCCGTAGAGCCGACCGGCATCTTCGGCCAATACGGCTGCGTTGACGACGTCGCCAGGTTCGGTTCTCAATCTCGCTTCGAGCACTTTTTCAGACAGCGGCCCATCATCAATAACACGAATAAAATCAATGGGTTGAAAATTCTTCGGAATCACTTTTTTGCTTGCCCGGTATTCGGCAAACTGGCTTACAGTCAACGACAGCGCCTGCAACTCGCTGGTCTTCGCAACGGCCGCTGCCGCACCGGGCGGGATGGTTTCTGATATCTGGCTGAAATTCGTCGATCCGTATTCGCCAAGTTCGGGTCTGATGAGTATGTCTCCATCCTCAAGGCCTTCCAGTTGCCGTCGCGTTTCTTTGCGAATGAGGATGGTCAGCATCTGCTCCGTAATCTCGAGTGCCGACTGTAGTTGTTCGGGCGGATATAACGGAAATTCGACATCAACGGCGATGACAATGTCGACATCCATATCGCGGATCACGCCTACCGGCACATTTCCGACCAGGCCGCCGTCGACCAGCGACCTTCCATCGACGACCACGGGCGAGAATATTCCCGGTGCTGACATGCTGGCGCGAGCTGCCAGGGCCAGATCTCCGCCGGACATTACATAGGCCTCGCCTGTTTCAATGTCCGACGCCACAGCGCGGAACGGCGTCGGCAACTGATCGAAATCACTAATGCCCGAGACGTGCAGCAACTGTTCGCGCAGGATCAACTGCAATTTCTGCCCCTGGATCAGTCCTTTTGGCAGCTGCACCTCGCCGTCCCTCACGCCGAGTTCAAGATTGACCGGGAAGGCCGCATCGTCCTGCTTGCGGCGGAAGGACAAGTCCTGGCGCCGGGCAGAATCGACGAACGCGTCGGCCCAGTCGATCGAAAAAACGAGTTCTTCGAGTTCATCGGGGGTTTTCCCGGACGCATACAGGCTGCCGACCACGGCTCCCATGCTGGTACCAGCAATTGCATCAACCGGTATGCGAAGGCGCTCCAGCTCTCTAAGGACGCCTATATGGGCGGCGCCACGAGCACCACCACCACCGAGCACCAGGCCGATACGCGGCCGCTCACCGTCACTGTCCGGTAAGAAATCTTCAGCGAAGGCCAGTGGTCCGAGCATTGTCAGAGCGACAACCAGCAAGAATCGACGTATTTGCGATCTCATAAGAAACTCTTTGTAATTGAACGAATCAAGCCCAGCAGGATTATAATGTCGGCTGACGCGCCCTCGTGAACCGGGTCCATCAGTCAATAACAGGTGAGTTTACTAATGGCAGAACCAAAATGTCCGGATTGCGGTGAAAGCGGAATCGAAAAAGTCGTATCGTCAGCAAGCAATGAGCAGTCCAAAGAGCGGCGACCGTGGTTTTATGTCGCACATTGCGACAATTGCGGCCACGTCTACGGCATCTTCACAAAGCACGTATTCGGCAAGAGCGGTCCACAGCTGATGATAGAAAGGAAGAAATAGACTGCCCCCAACTCGCGCGCTCAGGGAGATTGAACATGACGTTATTAGTAATCATATTCGGTGCTCTGATTTTTCTGGCCGGATTCGTGATTCTGGTAAACCCGGAAACGGTGTTCGGATTTATGCGAGACAGGCTGGACAAGCTGGCATTACAAGTTTCGGCAATTGCGATCAGACTAATTCTCGGTGTTTTACTCATCTATCAAGCCGACGCATCGCGGTTCCCGACAGTTATAGAGATAATTGGTTGGATCTCTCTCGGCGCTGCCCTGTTTATTATTGTAATCGGACGACGCAACTTCACTCGGCTGATGGATTGGTCTTTGTCGTTCGTTAAGAAGTTTGGGCGTTTAGGCGGCGTTATGGCAGCAGTCTTCGGTGCATTCCTTATTTATGCATTCGTCTAGCACGTCGGGAAGACGAATGGCCGGCCAGAAGCGGAAGTGCACGTTGGCTGCAATCTCTTTACTACGGCTCCGCAATCCAGCGACTCATATAGCCGGAGTCCGCGGCGAGTTTGCCGGAATTCGCCGCCTCGATGAAGTGCCAGGAATTTGGACAGAATTTATTGCCTCCGATTGCTTCCCCATCAAGCCACCGGTCACACAGATCAGTAACGGCACACTGACGGCACCTTAATCGCACCGCATCCATATCAAGTTTCCCGAGTTGCTCTGCCCTGACGGTGGCTTCCTCATAGATTCCACAGCACAGCATCATCCGTTGAATACGGCTGGTCACGGCACGAGAATTGCGCCAGTGCAAAATGGCAAAAATCGCGCCAAATAGGACCGTAAGGTATACGGCAACCGTGAAGTAGGAATTGACGAAGTACATGTTCCGTTCCTCCTCGAGGCACCTGGGTCCGGAGAGCTGTATCAATATATCCCTGTGTAGCCTGCAAGAAACATAGGTACAAACCGGGACGGTTGATTAGCCTCCGAGAGCAGCCATCGCGGGGGGACATTATGTGAAAGTAAGTACATGTTCGAATTGACCGCTCTCCCGTCAGCGCACTAGTTTCGGTTGCAATCAACAAAAGCAAACCTAGCCAAAGCTAGGGACGCAATGCTACGGGTCCTCGCTTCCTCCGAGAAGCCATGGATGACTCCCCGAAGGACCCAAGACCGGCCGGGCTGCATCTGCCTCACAAATAACGTGAGAGCTCTCTCCGTAGAATCTCGCGAATAAGAAAGGGCATTACAATGAAGAAATCACCATTACGACAATGGGTACCGATTCTTTCCTTCTTCGGTCTCATTTCATCACCAGCTGCGTTCGCTCAATGTGAGAATCCTGTTGTATTGGATAATCTCATTGCCGGGCTTGAAATTGGATTTAGTGTAGATCCGAGCGAGCCGCAACCGGACATCGTGTTAGCGGCACAGGACGTCATCCCCATTCGTGGTTTCATAAGTCCTGAAGCTCGTTATTTTACAGGGTCCGATGTCGTCACGGTGCAGTGTGAAACTGACTATTTTCTGACGTACTTATGGCTCGGAGCGGGTCCTTTCGAGGCACCAACGCCGGAAGCACGAATAGAAAAATTGATTAATTTTCGTAACCGACATTCTGAGATTGACTTACTCATTGATGGTGTACCAATTGGTGCACCCATCGAAACTATACCCCAGGATGGATTTAATCCGTGGGATCCTGGCAGTCCAATGGCCTATATGTTCTTTTACTGGATTAGTGAACCACACAGTCTTGAGCCAAAGTCCTACGACGTGAGATTGCAATACCGTATCGACGAACCCCTCTATATTAGTGATTTTGATCTTGAGGTACTGGACGTTCCGAAGCTGGTTGCTGCCGATGGCAGCAACAACAATTTCTTCGGCTGGAGCGCCGCGACTTCCGGAGATACCGCTGTCATCGGGGCATATCGGCAATTAAACGAGAATGGTCGATCCGGTGCGGCTTACGTGTTCGATCGAAACACGGCGGGCGCTGTCTGTCTTAAAACGGGGACTCAAGATCCCTGGTGCGAGCAGGCCAAGCTTGTCGCACTCGACGAGGAGAATGGTGATAGGTTTGGATACCGGGTAGCAATCTCGGGGGACACGATTATCGTCTCGGCGCGCAGAGATGATACCGCGGGGGGGCAGGATGCAGGCTCGGCCTATGTATTCACCCGCTCTACGGACGTGTGGACTCAGCAGGCCAAGCTCGTTGCATCGGATGGAGCAGCTTTCGACACGTTCGGGGGTGGCCTTGCATTCGCTGGTGACACGGCTTTGATCGGGGCACCGGGTGATGATAATGGAGAGGGCTCGGTCTATGTGTTCACTGGCTCCGGGGCGGCCTGGAGCCAGCAGGCCAAGCTTACTCCGGACGATCCCCAAGCGAATCAATTCTTCGGTGGCGCTATCTCAATCTCCGGCGATACGGCTCTTTTCGGCGCGAGTTACGATAATGAAATGGCTAATAGTGCGGGTGCAGCCTATGTTTTCACTCGCTCCGCTGGAGACTGGACGCAGCAGGCCAAGTTGACCGCCTCAGACAGCGTTGAATGGGATCGAATAGGCGTGCACGTCGCACTGTCGGCGGACACCGCAATACTGGGAGCGAACTACGCAAACAAAGCCTATGTCTTTGTTCGTGACGGCGTTACGTGGGAGGAGCAGGCGAAGCTCACCGCCAGCGATGGTGCCGCCGATGACTTTTTCGGCAGCGTTGCCTTGTCTGGCGACACGGCTGTAATCGGTGCCGATGCCGATGATGACTGGGCATTCGATTCGGGTTCAGCGTACGTGTTCACACGCTCGGGAGGCGAATGGACTGAGCACGGCAAGTTCGGAGCGCCCGACGCTGCAGTAAGAGAATGGTTTGGCAAGGAAGTAGCCCTGTCCGGGGACATCGCATTGATCACAGCCACAACGTCAGGAATTGCGTGGAAGGGCACCCCCGGATCGGCCTACGCCTTCGATGACATGGACGGGGATGGCTGGTTACATGACTCCGACAACGCCCCCGGCTTCTATAACCCAGATCAGAGCGATGTTGATGGCGATGGGATAGGTGATGTAGCTGATCCTTGTCCCAGCAATCCCGATAATAATAGCTGTGATCCCAGCGGTTCAACGGCCGAATCGATTGACCCCGTTAATGGGGGAGTCGTTGCAACGCAAGACGGATCGGCAGTAATTACGGTGCCACCCGGCGCACTGGTAACTGAGGGGGTAACCAGTATTTCTGTCACCGACGAGGGGACAGGCTTTCAGCTGAGCGATCTGGGTCAAGCGTTCGCAGTTTTTGGCGTCGACATCGGGCCTGAGGGAACAGTCTTTGACGTTCCCATCACGTTGGTGTTCGCCTGGGACGACGCTGACAACGACGGTGTGGTCGATGGCACCATTATTCAAGAGGCTAGTCTGCAGGTCACGAAGGATGGTACCGCGATTACCGGCGAGTGCCAGAATAATCCAACTGGCGACTCTGTGTTGCCTGACTGTGACGCCAACCTGAATACGTTCACGTTCCAGGTGAGCAGCCTGAGTAAGTTTGCAATCGTCGGGCCGAACGATTCGGATGAGGATGGAGTGCCGGACGATGTCAATGGGATAAATGGGATAGTAGACCGTTGCCCGAATACGGTTCTCCCGGAGGAGGTGGTACCGACCAGCGGCCACCTGGGAAACAACCGTTGGGCACTGCAGAGCGCAGATGGCAACTTCACTCAGGCGCCGCCGCAGGCCGGATCAGTATTCAGCATCAGTACCGCCGATACTCGCGGTTGTTCATGCCAGCAGATCATTGAAGCTGCAGGGCTTGGCAACGGCCACACAAAGAACGGCTGCTCAACAAGTGCTATGTTGAATTGGATAAACAATCCGTAGAACGTACAAGAAACATCTGTTTCGTATACTTCAACCCCGCCCTCCTGGCGGGGTTTTTTTTGGATAAGCGTCTGCTCTTGGCTGCCCTTCAAATCTACCTAAATCCGGTATTCCGAATATCCGCAAGAAAAGCGGACATTCAGTAATTACATCAGTGGTCTGAAGCGTCCACTGTAGTCTCGAAGTGCTTCCAGCTGTCGGCCACGTTCGGCATTGTCCCACCCGGCAAGATCTGCCGCGATTGATGCAATTTCATCTGCCATGGACAGTCCCTGGTCTGGGCGCAATCCGACCATCATGCGGCGATACACAATATCGATCAGGCTGACGGCCATCTCGTTGCGAATAACATAGGCGACCTCCGCAGCGAGTACAGTCTTTTCCGGATCCAGGTACGAATCCGCAAACTCAGTTCTGGCCATTTTCACCAGATCGACGGAGCGACTGCCGTAGATACCGAGGAGCCTCGTAACACATGCCTGGGACAGGTCTGTCGCAGCATTCAATTGCTCAGTTGCTTCATCCAGACTCACGGCGCCCGGCAGCGGAAGCGATCGGGTCTCGCAATCTCTCACTTTCACTCCGGATAACCGCACTGCTGCATCGACGGCCTGCTCCGCAAGGTTCCGATAAGTCGTCAGTTTGCCACCAATAATCGAAACGAGTCCCCTCGCCCGTTTCTTGTGTTTAAAAATGATGTGTTTCCGGGTGATGGCGGACTCAGGCCCTTTGTCGCGTTTGGGCAGTGGGCGCACGCCCGCATACGCGAAGTGAATGTCGGTTCTCGACAACTTCGCTGACGGAAAGACCCGGTTGGTTTCATTCAACAGATAATCGAGCTCTTCCTCGCTCGCTACCACGTCGGCCGGATCACCGTCATAGCGAATGTCGGTGGTGCCGATCAGATATTGCCTGTTCCACGGAATAACAAAAAACGGCCGGCCATCCTTGTGTGCCTCGATGTAAAAGGCAGATCGAGGCGCGCCGTCAAAGGCACCGACGATAATATGGCTGCCTTTCGTTCCACCCATGTACTGTGGCATCTCGCGATTGACGGTTGCGAGAACCTTATCGACCCATGGACCCGCGGCATTGATAATGACCCGCGCATTGACTTCAATCTCCTCGCCACTTTTTTGATCGATAAACTGCAAACCGTGCACCGCGCCCTTGCGAACATTTATGCCGATAACCGGACTGTGGTTTCTAACGTCAGCACCGGCGGCCTTCGCGGCAATGATGTTTTCAATCACAAGCCGTTCTGCGAACGATACTTGTGCATCGTAGTACTGAGCGCCGCCGACCAACCCCTCCTGACGAAGCCCGGGCTCTTCATTTAGCAGTTCGTCGCGACTGAGCATCTGGTGGCGCGGAATGTTCTTGCCGATCGACAGCAGGTCATACGCGATCATCCCAAGCCGGATGATAAATTTGCTTCGCCGGCTGTCCTTATATATGGGGATATTCAGTCGCAACCGTGCGACCAGGTGAGGTGCGACGTGGCGTAATCGCCGCCGCTCATGCAGCGATTCAAAAACCAGCGGGATTTCGGCGTATTCCAGGTATCTCAGGCCACCATGAATCAGCCGGCTTGACCAACTCGTGGTACCACTGCCGAAATCGTACTTTTCGAGCAGGAGGACGCGAAGCCCCCTGAGCGCCGCGTCGCGGGCAATGCCGGCACCATTGATACCGCCACCAATGACAACAATATCGAAATCGGCAATTTCGGAAGTCATCAGGGTCTCGTTTGTCCGGAACCGCGAACGACGTATTTGTAACTGGTCAGCTGCTCGGCACCAACCGGGCCGCGTGCATGAATTCGGCCCGTCGCAATACCAATTTCCGCACCCATTCCAAATTCACCACCATCCGCAAACTGTGTTGATGCATTGTGCAACAGAATCGCGCTGTCTACGTCAGTGAAGAACTGCTGTGCAGCATCAGCGCTCGACGCCACGATACACTCCGTATGACCGGAACCGAATTGTGAAATGTGTTTTGTTGCATCACGAATATCGTCAACCACTCGAACGGAGATGATCGCGTCCAGGTACTCCGTCGTCCAGTCCTCGTCAGTTGCCGCGATTGCTGCCGGTACATGACGCTGAACCGTTTCATCGCCACGAATTTCACAGCCAGCTTCAATTAACGCATTGCATACCACGGGCAAAAGGCGCTCCGCGGCCTCGGCATCAACAAGCAGCGTCTCGGCTGCTCCACAAATTCCGGTACGGCGCATTTTGGCGTTGAGCGTAATCTCGCTGGCCATGTCCGCATCGGCGGACGCATGCAAATAAATGTGACAAATACCCTCCAGGTGACCGATCACCGGCACACGTGCCTCCTGCTGCACCCGCTTGATCAGGCTCTTGCCACCACGCGGCACGACCACGTCGAGAAATTCGCTCATCGAGGACAACAGGTAACCGACGGCATCGCGGTCGGTCGTCGGCACCATCTGGACAGCATCGGCATTAATCCCGGCGCTTTTCAGACCGTCGACGAGGCATTGGTAAATCGCATTACTTGAATGAAAGCTTTCCGACCCTCCGCGCAGGATCACGGCATTGCCTGATTTCAAGCATAGCGCGGCGGCGTCGGCGGTTACGTTAGGGCGACTCTCGTAAATGATGCCAATGACGCCGAGCGGCACACTGACGCGCTGAATCTTTAGCCCGTTGGGACGTTCCCATTCGGCAAGCACCTTGCCCAGTGGATTCGGCAATTGGCTGATCACCAGGAGCCCCGCGGCGATCGATTCGATTCGCCCCGCATCGAGTGCCAGCCGATCGAGCATAGCCGGCGACAGCTTGCGCGAGCGAGCTGCCTCCATGTCCCTGGCATTGGCCGCAACGATATCGTCAGAACGTTCAATGATCGCCGCTGCCGCAGCCTGCAAAGCATCGTCACGCATTGCAGCGTCAGTTTTTGCAAGCTCACCTGCGGCAATCTTTGCCGAAGCACCGATTGCATTCATTAAATGCGGAATTGGTTCATTGTTCGTAACGGTATTCATGTGCGATCAAATAGAACCATGTCGTCTCTGTGAACCATGACAGACCTGCCACGATAGCCAAGTATTTCCTCGATCTGGTCCGAACGACAACCTTTGATTGCCGCAGCCTCCTTGTTGGAATATGCGGCGAGGCCCCGCCCAAGCTCTGACCCGTCGTGACCCACAAGCATAACGGCATCGCCACGGCGAAACTGACCAACAACCTCGACGAGACCAACCGGAAGCAGACTATTTCCATCCAACAGCGCGGCGACAGCACCAGCGTCAAGCCGCAGCTCACCGCTGACCTCGAGAACACCTGCCAGCCACTGCTTACGTGCCGCTGCCGGCGACGC
>Ga0255052_10001138_pt1 | contig 20363 bp, 21 predicted proteins | sample JV7_2_21_MG_FD_188632 | JGI IMG/M metagenome (GOLD analysis project Ga0255052, IMG submission 188632) | Seawater microbial communities from Jervis Inlet, British Columbia, Canada - JV7_2_21 | ecosystem: Environmental > Aquatic > Marine > Inlet | place: Canada: British Columbia | collected... | reverse complement strand
GACGGATATCAGCAAATACCTTGATTTTGTAATGACGCTGTTCTTCGCGTTCGGACTTACCTTTGAAGTGCCAATCGCAACCATCATCATGGTGGCCACCGGTATCACCACGCCCGACAAACTGGCAAGCTGGCGGCCCTACATCATCGTTGGCGCCTTCGCCCTGGGTATGATCCTGACACCGCCGGATGTTATCTCGCAGACCCTGTTAGCCCTGCCGATGTGGGTATTGTTCGAAGTGGGTATCCTGTTTTCACGTATCCTGGTGCAGGAAAAAGAAACCGATCAGGCCACCAACTGATCACCCTGCTGTTCACGGCCTCCCTCGGCGGCAATTTCCAGGTCAAAGATATCCCTGAACGCCAGGTACTGGGTGCCAAACAGAAGTAATTGAAAAATCGGCCCGGCAAAAAGCATCAGGATGGCCAGCCATGAAGATGCCGCTGCCCCACTGAGCACTGACAGGTAAAAAAAGCTGAACAGGAGACCAACGGGCACTGCCAACAGCCCCAGTATCAACCCCACGACCAGCAATGGCCGCCAGTTCCGGGCCAGCCCCGCGAGACCGGAAGTAACAGCGCCGCCCACCGCTCGTTTCTTGAACCAGATCAACGGTACGGAAAAGTAGCTGATCGTGCCGCTGACGGCGGCGCCGATTGCCATCGCCATGATTGCGTTTTCGATAAGCTGGGGGTCAATGAGTTGCAACGCCTCAATATCTCCCCCCTCGATGCGGCTGAGTACCCCGGTATCAATATCGGTAACCTGGCCCGCGAGGATCAATGAGACCACCAATATACCCAGTAACAGCACGAACCCGCCCAACAACAGCAACCGGCCAAGACCCTTGCTGGCGGTGAACGGCATGAACAAGACGGCCAGCGATGGTTTTAGCCCGCAATCCACAGTGTAAAAAGCATGCAACATACCGGCACTCAGAACCGGAAGGCACAGAATAACCAGCAATCCCAGCACGTCAGCCTGTGACAAACTCAGGAACAGTTGAAAAAACAAGCTGATCAACAACAGTCGAACTGCTTGTCTTTTCATCAGTGCCAGACTGCCGGTAACCCAGGCCAATCCGCGTGCTGCCGGGAATTTGCGAATATCCTGTCTGGTTTGCTCACTCATGCATTTGCGGGTGTTACATTGGCAAATTGAAGCGCATCGCTGTCCCACGCATGGGAGTTTTCGAGCGCGCTCATGACATCTTCGGGCTCATCGACCACGGACCACATTTTCAAATGGCTGCTACCCATGAAGCGCTCATCGATACTGTGCTGCAGAAACTGCAACAGGCCATCGTAGAACCCGTTTGTGTTGACCACGGTGATTGGACCCACCCATTGCCCCAGCCGCTTCATCGTCAGCGCTTCGAATAATTCTTCATAGGTACCCGAACCGCCAGGCAGGGTCACAACCGCATCTGATCGCTCAAGCATGAGTTGCTTGCGCATACGCATGTCCTTGACCACGGTCAAACCGGTCAAATGCCGATGTGTCAATTCGAGTTCCTGCAAAAAATCGGGTACAACCCCAAAAATCTTGCCGCCCCTGGCAAGCACGCCGTCCGCCATGGCGCCCATCAGACCCGCCCCGCCGGCGCCATACATTATGGATTTGCCAGCTTCCGCAAGCACTTCGCCCAAACGCCTTGCCGCATCGTAGTAAACAGGATCGAGTGCCGCACTGGAAGACGCGAAAACAGTCACCATATCAATGGTGGGTGAATCAAGTAGTTTGTTGTCAGTCATTGTAATATTGTAAACCAGCAGCTCGCACAACGTCTCATCGGAGAATTGATTTGAACCAACAACCCCGTTTGCCACGAGTCACCCGGCCGCCTGTTTCCCTGGTCATTATCGGTGTCTGCATCGTTGTATTCCTGCTGCAAAATATTTCTGCACAACTTGCATTGTGGCCGCTATACAGTGGTCGCTTCCAGGCTTGGCAATTATTCAGCTATGCCTTTCTGCATGGCGGCTTCAATCACCTGTTTTTTAACATGTTTGCCTTATGGATGTTCGGTTTGCCCGTAGAGAGGATATGGGGGAGCCGAAGATTTGCAGATTACTTTGCCATATGCGTTTTGGGGGCTGGTCTGATCCAGTTGCTGGTGCAGTACCTCAGCGGCCAGATCTACCCCACCATCGGTGCATCAGGAGCAGTTTTCGGCTTGCTGTTGGCCTATGGCGTAATGTGGCCGAATAACAAGCTGATCCTGATTTTTTTCCCCGTGCCGATCAAGGCAAAATGGTTTGTATTGATTTACGGCGCGGTCGAATTGATTTTCGGAGTCACCGGGGCGATGCCGCAGGTGGCCCACTACGCACACCTGGGCGGTTTGATCTTTGGCGCCGGATTATTATGGCGATGGGGTTGGCGGCCCGGCATGACATGGAACTAGTGCCTTCTCGGTATAGCACCACTATGCCTTCGAAGTGCTGCCTTGCAGCTAACAGCTTGTGTACTCGCTGATCCTACGTTACAGGGTTGACGCTACACTAGGGGGCGTTCTCAATTAGCCAGATTGCGCTGTTGTGCCTGAAAAAGCGCCAGGCAAGGCGTGAGGAGAGAGGTTTGGTAACTCCAAATAAACGACGAACAACGCAGTATGGCGCTTTTTCAGACGCAACCCGAAGGGCCGGGCCTGTTTTTCGCCCAGCGGCGTTATCATTCACTCATGTAGACCAAGCTACACAGCGCTCATTCTGCCTTGCTGGACAAAAAACAGGCTACGGCAGCACAGCCTGGCTAATTGAGAACGCCCCCTAGTAAAGGATGAAACAGCAATGAACAAAACATATCCCGTAATTCCCGCCGCAAACCAACGCACGCACGTTGACTGGCAGCGTTATGAAGAAATGTATCGCCAGTCGATAGAGGACAATTCCGGTTTCTGGTCTGAACAGGCCCGTCGCATAAACTGGATAAAGCCTTTCAGTAAAACCAGGGATGTTTCCTGGGATCGGGATGACGTGTACATCCGCTGGTTTGAAGACGGCACACTGAACGCCTGTTACAACTGCGTTGACCGCCACCTTGAGAAACGGGCTGAGCAGACCGCCATCATTTGGGAAGGAGACGACCCCGACCGGGACCTGCACATCAGCTACCGGGACCTGCATCAGCGGGTGTGCCGAATGGCCAACGTCCTCAAGAAACTTGGCGCTACGCGTGGCGACCGTATTACGCTTTATATGCCCATGATTCCCGAGGCTGCAGTTGCCATGCTGGCCTGTGCCCGCATTGGCGCTGTCCATTCTGTCGTGTTTGGAGGTTTTTCGCCGGATGCACTGGCCGGTCGCATCATTGGTTGCCAGTCCACGATCCTGATTACTGCCGACGAAGGTGTTCGCGGCGGCAAAACCATTCCTCTCAAAAAAAATGTCGACCAGGCCTGCGAACGTGAGGGCGTGATGGATATACTCGAATCGGTATTGGTCATTCGCAATACCGGCAATGACATTTCAATGGAGAGTGGCCGTGACCACTGGTTGCACACCCATGAGGCCGAGGTTTCCAACGACTGCCCCTGTGAGGAAATGAACGCGGAAGATCCTTTATTTATTCTCTATACATCAGGTTCAACCGGAAAACCCAAAGGCGTTTTGCACACCACCGGCGGTTACATGGTCTTCGCCTCGTTTACCCATGAACTGGTGTTTGACTACCAGGATGGCGACATTTACTGGTGTACGGCAGACGTCGGCTGGGTAACGGGGCATAGCTACATCATTTATGGCCCGTTGGCCAATGGCGCTACCACGCTGATGTTTGAAGGTGTACCCAATTACCCCGATTTCAGTCGATTCTGGCAGGTCTGTGATAAGCACCAGGTCAACGTTTGTTATACCGCGCCCACCGCCATCCGTGCACTGATGCGCGAAGGTGATGAACCGGTCAAAGCCACTTCAAGAAAATCCCTGCGACTACTGGGTACCGTGGGTGAGCCGATTAACCCGGAAGCATGGGAATGGTATTTTCACGTGGTCGGCGACGGACGCTGTCCTATCGTTGACACCTGGTGGCAAACGGAGACCGGCGGAATCCTGATCAGCCCATTGCCTGGCGCAACCCCGATGAAGCCCGGTTCCGCCAGTTACCCGTTGCCGGGGATACAACTGGCCATCGTCGATGCCGAAGGGGAAATTCTTGATGGCGCGGTCGAAGGCCAATTGGTCATCACCGATAGCTGGCCGGGCCAGATGCGTTCCGTGTATGGCGACCACCAGCGTTTCGTGGAGACCTACTTCACTGCCTTCGAAGGCAAATATTTTACCGGCGATGGCTGCAAACGTGATCAGGACGGTTATTACTGGATTACCGGTCGTGTGGACGATGTGCTGAACATATCCGGGCACCGCATGGGCACCGCCGAGGTAGAAAGCGCACTGGTATCACACCCGCTGGTCGCGGAAGCGGCGGTTGTTGGTTACCCGCACGACATCAAGGGCCAGGGTATCTATGTTTATGTCACCCTGGTGGCCGGGGCTTCATCCAACGATGAATTGCGCACCGAATTGCGCAATTGGGTACGCAAGGAAATCGGCCCGATCGCCACGCCCGACCTGATCCAGTGGGCACCGGCCCTGCCCAAAACCCGTTCCGGCAAGATCATGCGCCGCATACTGCGCAAAATTGCCAAGAACGACTATCAGGACCTGGGTGATACCTCGACACTGGCTGAACCGGAAGTTGTCGCCACACTGGTTGAAACTCGTATGAATCGTTAACCTGCATATTGCACCAGTCGAACTCGGGCCTGGTGCAATTTGTGGGTTAGCCCTAAAAACCGCTGTGTTCCAGTGGGCGTTCCCGGTGCATCAGGATCCATTCGGCGTGTTCCTCAAGGGCGGCATTGCCGAGCGCCCTGAGCACCCTTCGGCGGAACTCGTCATCGTCTGAACGATCCAGCAAGCGTTTTGCATTGGTAAAAATGCCGTGCATAAAACGGTATTGTTTGATCAGTTCTTTTTCCGCCTTTTTGTGGGAATACGCGTCACGGACAGCTGCGATCAGCGGCAAAATACCCATCAGTACCAGCAAGAACACCCGCTGGTCGCTGCTGATATCCAGCCCCGCAATAGCCAATATCACGGCAATCAGGATACCGCACCACAGCGATATCCTGCCCAGGCGCGTGGTGCGTCTGAACCTGTCGGTCTTTTCAATGCGTTTGCGCAGGTAATAGGACATCTGGCCATTGTGGCCACCAACCCATTGTTCGATTACCCACTCCAGCCAGTCCGGTGAGGGCTTTTCGGTGCGGCTGCGGGACAGGCTTGCAAACCGCATTACGTGGCGAATCCAGCCCAGGTCCACATCCTGTTTTTGCAGGAAATTGTCATAGGCAAATTCAGCCGATTGCGCGTCGATGACACCGGCCAGGTTCCAGTAAACCTGCACCCGTAACCCTTCTGCAAGTACACGGTAGTCAAGGTATTTGCGATGCCATTGGCGACGCTCCCCAACCTTGTATACAACAAAGCCCGTAAGGAAGGCCAGCAGAAAATAGTTCACCAGGTAATCGAGACCGTCATATTCCGAGTACAGGATGAATATCAATCCCACCAGCACCGCAAGGCTGTGAATGGCAAACAGGCTGACAGATACCCGTTTCTGGAAATGAACGGCCAGCCAGTCGGCCGAACGATAGAGCCTGTCGATTTCATCAATGCCCGGTGGTAACGACAGCCCGGGGCTATCGCCGAGAAGACCGTATCCACTTTCTTCAATGTCAGACCGGTAGCGGTCTTCATCGCGATCAAAATCCTGTAGACGGCGCAGCATCGCACGGTATGCCGGTGGCATGCTTTCACCCACTTCCTGCCCGAAATGCGCGGTTATCCAGTTTGATTGTAGTGGCTGGAGCCCCTCCAGGGGTTGGCCGTCGGGACGCTCCCTTGAACATACGATGTGAAAGGCCAGGTCGTTTTCATTGTCGGCCAGCATGTTGGGTGATTCTTCAGCTATCGAAAACCCCGGCATCACGGCCGTCAGGTGATAGTTTACGACCCCCGAGGTACCCCCGGTCGCCGTCGAAATCTTGCCATCCCATAGTACCAACAGGATCTGGCAATGGTTCGAAATGAAAACGCCCATCTGGGCATACTGACGCTCGCGGTCCTCCGCTGTAAGAGCGCGCCCCGGGACACTTGTTGTGGTACGCAGATCGATGACCCGCGCTTGTTTCATGTAACTTCTGAAGGCCTCAACCGCCTCGGCCGATGAAAAGTCCTGCTCATATTCAGCCTGGGGCATTGGCATCGGCACGATCAACGAAATATCCAGTTCGAGCGCAATATCGGTAACCAGCATATCGGCGCCTTCGGCCAGCGGTGTAATCAGCTGCAATTCAAGGTCAGGATAGTCGTTTCCGAGTTGTACAAAAAACTCCCGCACACGCTCTTGCAGTGCGGGAATTTCCTCTGCAAGCAGATCACGGTGACCGGTAACGCCAATGGTCAGGTGCATGATTCCGTCATATCCATCACTCGAACCGGGCAGGCACGATGCCGGTCATGCTTATGGGGCTGTTGTACCATCGTTTTCAATACGCGGATCTGTCTCAATGGTGGCCTTGACCTTTCCATCACTATCAACGCAATTGGCGGTAACCTTGTACCAGATATCGTACTTATATTTATTTTGATCGGATATGATGATTTGCTGATCATTTGAACCAGCTTCCCCGTTCAAGCGACCGGATGCCGCGTCTGCCACATTGAAATCGGCCCTGACTTCCTGATCAAGGTTTCCCCACACGCCGGGCTTGTTGGCACTATTTTTTCCACCCAGGTAAACATCACCCAGTTTCCACTTTTTGCCGCCCGGCTTGTTGCAGTTCGTGTTTCCTTTCAAAACGTAGTGGATTCTTGCCTTTCTGTCTTTTTTGACATTGACGCAACCCTTGTGATTTGCTTTTTGACACGAACCAACGGTAGTGGCAAGCAGTTTGGTTTGATTTGCGTCAAGCGCCAATTGAACCGTTATGTTGTCCACCTGCGCTTGCGTTACTGAATAAAATCCCGTTGCCACAATTAGCATTGCAAGCTGTAACAGGACCCTTTTTTTTGTTGCTATTCCAATCATCTTCATTCTCCACATTTGATTTTGTCAGAGTGATCACAAATAAAGTATATACCACTGGACAGGTCACCCTTTACTGCCCTGAACACAAGGAATACGATTCACATGTACGCATAAAACCGACGTCGCGATAGCCGCTGTCCAGCAAATAAGTGACCAGCTGGGCGGCACGCGCCTTATCACCAAACATGATGTACTTACTGACGGCGCTGCCCGCATCGGAACAAGATCGGGTGCGTTCGCTGTCATCGCTGTATTCAGGCAACAGGGCCTGGACACGTGCAGGCGGCATAGTTTGTTTGATTTCCCATTCCTGAAAAACTGCATGGACGAGCATATTCCCTGCCGTCCGGTTGTCGGGATGGTTTTGAAGCAGGCTGGTCAGACGTTCGATGACGTATCCGAATAATCGCGCCGGCATCTCAATATCACCCCTGGCTTTTGCAAGAATGGCGCGATCATGAAGACTGGTCAGATAGACGAGCGTGGTGCGAATGTCATCTGAACTCCTGCCCTGATGAAAATCCTGCCAGTCTTCTGCCAGTGCAACTGAAGCAGCCCATGCTTCTTCAGTATCACCATTCAAAGCTATCAACCGGACGATACGCTGTTTACGCTCAAGTATACGCCGCTTTGTTCTTACAACCCCCGGATTGCGCTCCAATAACAGTTGCAGCAGCCGCAGGGATTCTTCCTGGTTGTCTTTCGCGGCATCAAGTTGACCCAGTGTTTCCTGCAACTGTGCATACCCATAAAGCGCCAAGGCCAGCCGCCGAATTCTGGTCGTATTTTCACTGTCTTCCTGCAGCAGTCCGGTTTCAAGCAGGACGTTTTCCTGTCTCGACTGCAACGCGCCTTCCAGGTCACAAACACTGTACTGGGCAGTGGCAAGGTTTGCGTGTGACGGACCCAGTTCGGAACGATAGTCTGTGTTATTCGGATCCAGCACAAGCGCCAGCTGGTTATACTCCAGTGCGGACTGCATCAATTGCAGCGAGCGCTGCGGGTCGCTCTTATCCCGCGCTGTTTGCACATTCCCAAGATTGGTCAGGGCATATGACATTTCCAACACCCACTCGGCGTTTTTGGGTTGCAGCTGGATCAAGCGCCGGGTGATCTCGGCATAGGTCATAAACATTTCTTCAGCCCGGTCCAGCTCACCCTGGTCCCAGTACACGAGACCGATCCAATATTCCGCCTGTCCCAATTCAAAAAAAGACTGGAGGTTACTTCGGTCACCGCGATAGTCCTCGGCAAACAGCACCCAGGACTGCTCGAACTTCTCCAAGGCTTCAGCAAACTCACTTTTTCTCCAATAATCAATCCCCTGTGAACGCATCTCCATGGCTGAATTGAATAACGCCTTCTCACCCACGCCGGCATAGCCGATCAAGCGCGCCAGGGACTGCTGGTCCCATTGTTTTAACCGCGTCAGTTCTTCAGGGTCGTGGGTAAGGTTAAGCATGGTCCGCAGGTCGTTGAGCTTGAGAGCCACCAGTGACTCACTCAAATCCCGCCGCTGTTGTGCTGAAATCCGGGCAGTGACCGCTACAATCATCACAGCGGTCACGGCAATGGACGCAATCAGGGCCAGTGCCCAGACTTTTTGGCGTTTTTGCAGATCCCTGCGCCGTAACTGGTCCAGTGGCAAGCCGAGCATGCCAGCGATCAGTTTCAGTCTGGCCAGTTTATTGCCATCCGCCCATTTACGTGCATCCGCGGCTAATGGCTCCTGAATACCGATCTCAGCCAGGGCATCCGGGAAACAGGCGGATACCGAGCCATCTCCAGCAAGTTCGCCGTCGACAATGATGAAAAATATCTGGTTCTCTCTTCCCAACCCGGCAAACTCCTGGATCTCCCTGTTGACCCATTTGGAGGCAGCTGCGGCTGGGGAGCAAACAACAACCAGGTTTTCCGAATCGGCCAGCGCCTGTTTGACCGTACCGCTCAGATCAGAAGTGGAAGACAGCTCATCACGGTCCCGGAAGACCGGCTTGATGCGTGCCGGCACCTCACCCGGGCCTGTTTTTTTGCCCACCAGCTTCCGCGGCACGCGATACGACTCGAGTGCCCGGTGTAACCATGATGCCCAACGCTCATCACGGTGGCTGTAGCTGATAAAGGCCTTGTACTTATATTTATTATTCACCTGAACACGTTATTCCCCGCTCAGAAGCTTGACCACGTTTCCCCGTCATTTTCGATACGTGGGTCAGTGGCAACCGGGTCATTGGTGGAATCACACGATTCCACTGTCAACTGGTAGTAAGCAACCCCACGGTTTTTATTTGCATCCGAGATGGTCTTTGAAACCAACTCCTCACCATCTGTCCTTTCCCACACCAGGCCGTTCGAAGCCTTTGCCCCGAAATCAGCCACGATCCAGCCGGCGACAGGTTCACCAAAACTCTTGGGGAAATCGGCCAGCTCAATTTTGGACAAAATCCAGCTACTGGGGTGGTCTGAACACGGCAGTTGTTGCGTGCTTTTAAATTTGAATGTTATTTCACCCTTGTTCACACGGTCTACATGGATGCAGCCATCATCTTTTTTATTGCATCCCTGGCTGGGTGAAACGACTTTAAGCTTGGTCCCGCCACCCTGTACCACGAACTCGAGACCGAAATCTTTGGGGGTCTTGGTGATCGTCCTGGACCCGGCCTTTCCTGGTGAGGTGGGTGCACAAGCCGTAATGATTATCATGCTCAATGTCAAACTGAAAAAGCACCTGATGTTCATATTTTTCTCCCGTTAACAAATTGTTCTGGCACCGGGCTGTCTACCCCGTCCAGATACTAAAATCACTTGCATCCTTGCCAGACTACTTTTTGAACGCCAACGGCAATGAGTGCCGAGGCAAAACAGTACATGCTGCCTTTTCAACACTTTACACCAATTTGAGCATGGTGTTTATCAATTTCTTGCCCTAATGGTCTGTAGGCGGCAACATGGCCGGTATACTCCGCTTATCCAATTGCAGGAAAACTCCAATGAATTGTGTGGTGTACCGTTCCAGCCTGAAGGATTTCACTTACATCTATCTACTGGATGGCCATGCCTATGAAGACTTGCCTGCGGCCTTGCGAAAGGTCTTTGGTGAACCCCGTTTCGTCATGCAACTGGATTTGACCCCGGAACGCAAACTGGCCAATGAAAACGTCGGCCAGGTCATGCAAAACCTGTCCGAATGCGGCTATCACCTGCAGTTGCCCCCAAATGAGGATCCGTCGGGATGGCTGGATTTACCGTCAGCAAAGGAGACCTTGTTGTAACAGAAAAAATGATAATCACTGCGATGACAGGCCTGCTTGCCGGCATGGGAACCCATGTCGGGAACAGCGATCTCGACCGCTAAAGCCTCGAGGTCTCCGGTAAGTAATGGAGTCGCTCAAACCAGCCGGTTAATTGGCTGACCCCAATTGAATGCATTGATGACCCGGGCCAACTGATCCAGGCAAGCCTGCCTGGCAGGCCTGCTGGCCCAGGCGTTATGCGGGGTAACGATCAGGTTTGGAATGTCATCGGCCAGTAGCGGGTGGTCCGCTTGCGGAGGCTCCACGCTCAAGGTGTCCACGCCGGCCCCGGCGATCTCACCGGCCCGGAGACTGTCGGCCAAATCCTGCTCGACGACAATCCCGCCACGCGCGGTATTGATCAGGAAAGCACCGGGTTTCATCGTCTGCATCACCCTCCGGTCGATCAATCCAAGGGTATCCTCATGCAGCGGGCAATGGATGCTGACCACGTCAGCGGTAGCCAGCACGTCCTCAAACCTGAGACGGTCAGGCCGCGGTACCCGACCACGGTGTTCCGCCACCAGTACATTCATGCCGAGTGCTCTGGCCAGCCCCGCAACGGCACGGCCCAGTACACCATAACCCACAATTCCGAGTTGCAAGTCCTGGATTTCCCTGATGGTCAGGTCATGCAGGCTGAACTGCTTCCCTGCGCTCCACTGCCCCTGCCTGACCCTGTTGAAATAAAAGGGCTGAGCCGTAACCAGGTTCAACATCAACGTGATGACGTGCTGGGCTACCGAGCGCGTGGCGTAATCCCTGACATTGCAAACGGCTATCCCAAGTTCCGTTGCGGCCTCGAGGTCTACTATATTGGCCCCGGTGGCCGCAATAACAATCAACCTCAGGTTTTCCGCCCGTGACAATGTCTCCCGGTCGAGTTTGCATTTATTGGTCACAACCACATCGGCTGGACCGATACGATCGGCAATTTCGCCAGCTCTGGTGTATTCGTACCACTGCCAGCCAGGCAGGCAATGATCAAGCGTGCGAGCGTCCAGGTCACCGTTGTCAAGGGAGCCAAGGTCCAGAAACACACCGAGCGAAATCTTCACATCAAACCCACCATCACATCGAACCCACCGACAAAAAAGCCGCAGTGCGCGGCTTTCCATATCATCACGATCTTCCCGCCAGCTACTTCCTGATCGTGGCCACGCTGACACTGGCGACACCGACCGACTCTGCAGCATCAAGAATGGAAACAAGCGCGTCGGTTTCCGCGTCCGGGTGTGCCGCAATAATCAACGGAGAATCCGGTTTCTCGGCCTTCTCGCGCTCCAGGTTGGCTTGCACCGCCTTACGTTCCAGCATGCGGCCCTTCAAGGTAATATTGCCATTCGCGTCAATCTTGACAACGATCGGCCCCTTGCTCTGCTTGATTTCCCTGGGTGGTGTGTTGGACGGCCTGGAGACTTCGAGACCCTTTTCCTTGACAAAAGAAGTGGTCACGATAAAAAAGATCAGCATGATGAAGACGATGTCCAGCATCGGGGTAATATTGATTTCCGCCTCATCGACTGCGTGGTGTCTTCTACGCATTAATCAAACCTCTGTAAACCCATACATTGTGGCATCTCGCCAGTGTTGGGCGCAATACGGGATCGATCACTCAACAGTTACGGATTTGGCCAGGTTTCGAGGCTGGTCGACATCCGTTCCTCGCTGAACCGCCACATGGTAAGCCAGCAACTGCAATGGAATGGTCATAACGACCGGCGCCAATAACGGCCCACCGGTATCCAGACCGATGATACGGCCATGGCGTTGCTGAAAACTTGAAACCACCTCATTATCTGCGATCACGTATAGTTCCCCACCCCTGGCACTGACTTCCTCGATATTGCTGATGAGCTTTTCCAGCAGGGTGTTGTTCGGTGCCACGGCAATTACCGGCATATCGGCATCCACCAGCGCCAACGGGCCGTGTTTGAGTTCTCCGGCCGCGTAGGCTTCAGCGTGGATATAGGAAATCTCCTTGAGTTTGAGTGCGCCCTCCATCGCGATCGGGTAGTGGCTGCCGCGCCCAAGGAACAAAGCATGGTCTTTCTTTGCAAACGCCACCGATAGCGCGGCGAATTCCGCATCCAGATCCAGGGCCTGGTTCAATAACTCCGGCAGGTGGTTCAGATCCGCTACATGTTTGGCGTACACGGCTTTATCAACACCATTGAGCCTGGCCAGTTCCAGGATCAGTAATTGCATTGCAACCAGTTGCGTGGTGAACGCCTTGGTGGATGCCACACCGATCTCCGGTCCTGCACGGGTCATCAGCACCAGGCCGGCTTCACGCACAATTGAACTTTCAGCCACGTTACATACCGCCAGCGTGGCGCTGTAACCAGCCTGCTTTGCATGTTTCAATGCCGCCAGTGTATCCGCTGTTTCACCGGATTGTGATATGACGACAAACAGGGTGTTTTGCTGCACCACCGGTCTGCGGTAACGATATTCACTGGCAATTTCCGCCCGACAGGAAATGCCTGACAGTTGTTCCATCTGATACCTGGCAACCAGGCCTGCGTGGAAACTGGTGCCACAGGCAACAATATGTACCTGCTTTATTTGCCGCAGCATCTGCTCCGCACCCACACCGAATATATTCGGCAGTACCGAAGAGGCACTGACCCGCCCCTCCAGCGTGTCGGCCACAACCTGCGGCTGTTCAAAGATTTCCTTCAACATGTAGTGGTTGTAATCACCCCGTTGAACCGAATCGGTCGTGGTCTCGACGCGCTTGATGGCTCTTTCCACGGGTTCATCACTTTCGTCACGTATTTCAAATCCCTCTGCCGACAGGGCAATGACATCGCCTTCATGCAGAAAAACAAACTGGCTGGTCTCGTCCAGCAACGGATAGATATCCGAGGCCAAATAATGCTCGCCGTCACCTACCCCAAGCACCAGCGGGCTGCCTTTTCGAGCACCAACGACCACGCCGGGTTCAGTGGCACTGACCACGGCAATGGCGAACGCGCCGCGCAGACGGACGACTGCTTTGCGCACCGCTGAATACAGATCGAGACCGGAATCCATCAGTTGTGCGATCAGGTGAACCATGACCTCGGTGTCGGTTTCGGATTTGAACTGGCTGCCGGAGTGCTGTAATTCCACCCGCAGTTCTTCATGGTTCTCGATTATTCCGTTATGTACCAGTGCCAGTTGATCACCGGAGACATGGGGGTGGGCATTTTCCTCGTTGGGTATGCCATGGGTAGCCCAACGCGTATGCGAGATACCACAGTGGCTGTCCACGGGGGATGACACCAGCAAGGCCTCGAGTTCTTTCACTTTGCCCGCAGCACGGTGCCTTGCCAGGTAACCATCCTGCTGCAAGGCTATACCGGCAGAATCATAACCACGGTACTCAAGTGTATACAGCCCCGAGATAAGAATATCCCGGATATTCCGATGGGCTGCGGCTGCAACAATGCCACACATCTATATCTAATCCTTCACCGGCCGTTTCCAACCGGGCACCGTGACCTGTTTTGCGCGGCTGAGGGTCAACCTGCCTTCCGGTGCATCCTTTGTCAACGTGGTGCCAGCACCAATATCGGCGCCCTCCCCGACGGTCACTGGCGCAATCAGCTGGGTATCAGAACCGATAAACACGTCATCCCCGATCACCGTGCGATGTTTATTGACCCCATCGTAATTGCAGGTGATGGTGCCGGCGCCAATATTGACCCGGTCCCCGATGCTACTGTCACCGAGGTAACTCAGATGGCTGGCCTTGCTGTCTTTGCCGAGACGCGTGTTCTTCACCTCGACAAAATTTCCTACCCGGCTGCCGGCCTCCAGTTCGGTACCGGGACGCACGCGCGCAAAAGGCCCGATATCACAGGCACCCAGGGTACTCATTCCTTCCAGCACACTGTAGGCATGAACCCGGGTTCCGGCAGCCAGTTGGCAGTTGGTCAGTACACAACCGGGTCCGATCTGAACACCATCGCCAAGGCTGACGTCGCCGGCAAGTATGACATTGACATCGATCGTCACGTCGCTGCCGGCTTCAACACTCCCCCGAATATCAATCCGGGCCGGATCAGACAGTTGAACGCCTGCACGCATTAACTCGGTGGCTTTCTTCATTTGAAAACGCCGTTCAAGTGCAGCCAGTTGGATACGGTCATTGGCGCCCTCCAGGTCAACAGGGTCAGGTGCAAGCAGGCTAGCTGTTGGCAGGCCCTTATTATGAGCGATTGAAAAAATATCTGTCAGGTAATACTCGTTTTGATCATTATCACTGGCCAGGCTGTCCAGACAGGCCATCAGTGCTGAACGCTGCGCCAGGATGATACCCGAATTCACCTCGGTAATGGCCCGTTGCGACGCACTGGCATCACGTTCCTCGATGATCGCAGTGATATTGTCCTGCGAGTCGCGCAGGATACGCCCATAACCCGCAGGTTCAGGCACGTCCATCGTCAGTACTTTTAAACCGGCACACGGAATATCAACCAGTGCCTGCAACACAACCGGGTCTACAAGTGGTGTATCACCATAAAGCACCAGCACCTGGCCTTCTTCTGGAATTGCGGGCATGACCTGCACAACGGCATGCCCCGTACCCAGCTGTTCAGGCTGGGGCGTCCAGGTGATATCAAACCCTGCGCAGGCTTCGCGCAATTCGGGGGCGCTGGGGTTAAAAACCACGTGAATAGCGGCAGGTTTCAGTTGCGTGGCGGTATCCAAAACATGAATAATCATCGGGCGGCCGCCGAGAGTCTGTAAAACTTTCGGCACCCGTGACTTCATGCGGGTTCCGGCGCCCGCCGCAAGTATTATGATATGAAGATCTTTTTGCATGGTTTGTTGGATCGTTTCAAACAGAGATTATACCGGCAACACTGTGCAGAATCAGGCAGGATGATGTCCAGCGGGTGACGTTTTCCGGTCAAGCCAAAGGATGAAATGGACAATACATGGCACGCACAGTTCTGACAGGTATATTTATTCTGCTTATCGCCGGCAATAGTCCAGCCGTGGATATTCAACGCTGGACTGCAAATGATGGCCAGTTGATCCTGGAAGATATACCTCCAATTCCAGCATCGTTGGGCCAGGCCCTGAACCGCTATCAAAACATCCGTTCGGCGAGGTTTTCCGGCTGGTCAAAGGATGGTAAGAGCATCTATGTCAAGACCCGTTTTGGCCCGGTCACCCAATTGCACCGCGTGGATTCACCCGGTGGCGCACGCTATCAAATGACCTTTGGCGATGAACCGGTCGGCGAAGTCGTGCGACAGCCCAACGGCGACTTGCTTGCCATTACCCTTGACCGGGGTGGCGATAAATTTGACCAGGTTTTTCTGATGGACCCGGATAACGGGTTGATTCGTTCACTTTCTGACGGGCATGCGTTGAACAATCGTATGGTCTGGGACCGGCAAGGCCGGAATGTGGCCTACCGCTCCACCCGCAGAAACGGCAGTTCCAACGATATCTGGATCCAGGGTATAAAACCGGGTGATGCGGCCAGGATGCTTTATGCAGCTGGTGATGGGTCGTTGTGGAAGCCAATTGACTTCAGCAAAGATGGCCAATACCTGCTGATCCAGCATTTTCTCAGCGTGGTTGATTCGCGCATCTACTTGCAGAAATTGCCCGATGGGGAACTGCGCCTGATAGCGGGCGATGTCAATAATCCGTCAAGTAATATTGCCACCGGCTTTAACGGCGACGACAGCGGTATCCTGTTTGTCACGAACCAGAGAAACGGCGCAGCGGAACTGGCAAGGGCGAGCCTGGATGGAGCCCAGGCAATTACTTTTGTTTCCAGTATCGCCGATTGGGACATCACCCAGTTCGCCGTCAGCCAGGACCGCAAGCGGGGTGCGTTCGTCTCCAATGAAAACGGCATCAGCAGGCTGTACCTGTTTGATCCGAAAAATCTCCGTTACAAACGCGCGGAGAAAATTCCTGTCGGTCTGATAAGCGGACTGATTTTTAGCCCCGATGGCAAAAAGCTGGGCATGACACTGAACGCTGCCCGCAGCCCGAGCGACGCTTTCGTGCTCGATCTGGGCCGCAAACCATTGGCTGAAAAGAAACTCACACGTTGGACTTTCAGCGAGGTCGGCGGCCTGGATACACGTAAATTCTCCAAGGCCATACCCATCAGGTTTTCTTCTCCGCCAAAAGGCCAGGACGGTAGCTTGCCGGTCCCGGCGTTTGTCTATCTTCCGGAAGGAAAGGGCCCGTTTCCAGTCATCATTCATATCCACGGTGGCCCGGAAAACCAGTTCAGGCCTGGATTTAACAGTGATTTTCAACTGTGGATCGACCAGTTGGGTGTCGCCGTGATTGCTCCGAACGTGCGAGGGTCGTTGGGTTATGGGGCCGCCTTTATCGCACGCGACGATGGCTATAAACGCGAAGATGCCGTCAAAGATATCGGTGCATTACTCGACTGGATCACGGCGCAGAAGAGGCTTGACGAGAACCGGGTGGCAGTCTTTGGTGCCAGCTACGGTGGTTACATGGCGCTTGCCTCGGCCGTTCATTTTGGTGACCGCCTGCGTGCAGCCGTGGATCACGTTGGTATCAGTAACTTTGTGACCTTTCTGGAAAATACACAGGATTACCGGCGGGAATTGCGCCGGATTGAGTATGGTGATGAACGCGACCCCGAAATGCGCGCCTTTCTGGAACGGATCAGCCCACTCAATAATGTCGACAAAATTAATATCCCTTTACTCGTTGTCCAGGGCCGCAATGACCCGATTGTACCCATGTCAGAATCCGAACAATTGGTCAAGGCCCTGCGCGCACGGGGACAAACCGTCTGGTATATGAACGCCCTGAACGAAGGACACGGTTATGCCAAGAAGGAAAACCGTGACCTGTATCAACAAGTCACGATCATGTTTTTGCAGAAATACCTGTTAGGTGACCCGTGAAAGTGGCCTGAGGCTGACAGAGCACTAGTAGCCAGGGTGTGAGCTCCGCGTTTGCCTATTGAAGGGGCGATGACGGTCTCACCCCCATACTAATTTGAATCTTTTGCGTACCTGGCCTTGTAGGCCCGGACCGCTTCATTGAACATGGTCGCGACCCGCTCTTCCATTTCCACCGAATAATTGTGCGCATTGGTAACCGCCACGCGGTTGCCGTCCGACCATGTATCGCTCAGGGAATCATCGCTGATACAGGCGCGGTAGATTTCCATGTCTTTCTGAAATTGTTTGACAGCCTTTTGCGCCTTTAACAAATCTTCCTTCATGGGGGTTTCCGGGATCGGGGGTGGGGCCGTGGGCAGATCACACTGCTGGGTTTCCAGGGGCAATACCACCCGGCTGCCGTCATCCATCACTTCCTGGCCGATTGCCGGTGTAGCTACCATCAATATCAGTCCCGCTATAATAATTGGTTTCATTATTGCACCTTATCTAGTAAATGCTGGTTGCAGATGGCACGGCAAATTCAGTTTGCCGACACCCATGGCTTATTCCCCTTCCCAATATTCAGCCATACCTGCCTGATCACGTATGATATAGCGCATCACTACTGGTTTTCCATCCCCCTGGGCAGGAAATTCGGCCAATACACCCACTTTGTTAGAATCCGGGTATTCTGCAATTTCCGGTGACATGCTTGTTCCGACCGCCAGGTATCTCAGTTCCACGCTCCCAGACGTATTGATTAACTGGTGTGCGGTATCCGGCCCGCCGGGGGGGCAGGCAATGATGTCACCCGTTTTTACCGTATATGTTTCGGCACCAATCCTGATCTCACCCGTGCCTTCAAGGATAAAAAACATCTCCTCATTGACCCGGTGGCTATGGAAAGGGAAAGCCCGCTTGCCAGGCGCGAGCACCGTCACGTTATAACCAAGTTTTTGGGCGCCGATCCTGCTTGAAACCACCCCCAACTTTGCCTTGAAGCGGTCTCCATGCTCCCAGGCCTTGTATTCGATATCATCGATATTGAGAATATGATTTGGCATTGCTGATTTCCTCTCGTCAAACGGTTTTCCAGGCAGTCATAGGCCCGGTACATGATACTGGCGGCATCAGATCCACCGCCTGACTCTCGATTTGTAATCCAGGTACTGCTGCCCGAAAGCATCTTCAAGGAATCGTTCTTCACCCAGGACGAAATTATTACGGATCACGAGGCAAAACAACCCTACCGGTATCAAAGCCGCGATGGTGCCCGACAGTATGGCCATACCCAGCAATATCAAAATCATGCCCAGGTACATCGGGTTGCGTGTAAATCGGTAAAAACCACTGGTGACCAGCATGGTTGCCTCATCAAAAGGAACCAAGCTGGTTTCAGCCTGTTTAAATGCCCGCGACGAACTGGCTGCGATGCTGATACCCAGTATCACCGGCACGATTCCGGCATAGACCAGCGGCGGAAAGATATATTGATGCATGGGAAAATAAAGATGCACCAGGAACACAAAAACCAGTGTCATCAACAGGTATGCAGGGGGCAGGATTTTCCGCCTGTTTTCCACATTCTTTACAACAGCCAAACCGCACCTGCCTGGGGCAAGTCAGGTTGTCCATCGGTTGGCTTTCGCCTTGGCAGCCAGCGATACAAGGTAGACCGCGATAACGATGACCATGATCGGCATGATGGCCCCGGGACCAAATACCTCGAATGAGTTACTTATAAAGTACGCATGAAACATTTGTAAGGCTACGCCGGCCAGAGACAATTGAAGCAATAATCCTGCCAGATTTTTTTTCAACAGCAGTAACAGGCAACCCAGCACACCTCCATGAACCGCCACGGCGAATGCCGCGGTTGCCCACGCGGGCGTGTTTTCAAGAACCTGGCGTTGTGCCCCGGACAGGGCTGCCAACGCCTCTGGCCCCATGGTGACCTGCTGGATATAGGCCATCACACCCATCGCATTCCACACCAATAACACCGCGGCCACGATCATGAACCAGACGGGCGCCTTGTTTTGTTTTGTATCAGACATGCTTTCCTCCAAGAATGTATCAGCTTTGTATTTCAGTAAACCCCTGCTTTATCCGTTGTGAACCGGATCGACCAGGGCGCATTCAGGTCTGGAAGTATACCAACCACCCCAGGACCGACTTATTGACGGCTACCGAAACAATATAGGTAAAAATGGCCAGGCCAATCAACCAGGCCAGGCTGCGTATGGATTTGCTACGGCCAAAACGCAAGGCGACCAACCCGACACCGATATAAATCAGCAAGGCGATGATTTTAGCCATCAACCAGGGCTGCTCCAACGGTGAAATTCGCAACTGCACGGCCAGTATGATCGCGCTCGCCAGCAGCAGTGTATCAATGACTTGCGGGGTGATTTTCACCCAGCGCAACTGCAGCAACGCTGAATCCCGTAACATCCAGATACCGCGAATAAAAAAACCTGTAAAAGACAGTCCCACAGCCGCAACATGGATGGCCTTTACGATTCCCATCAACGCATACACCTGTTCAAGCGTCCTGCCCGGCCTGCATTTCCGAAATACGCCTCAGGGTCTCTGCTGGCCAGGTTTCCGAGGGCGTGTAATAGGCCTCAAACGCGGGTGTTTCCGGCGGTAAGTTGACCCAGGGTTGCTTCGATGCCGTATAGATATGGACATCAGGCGGCGCGGCGTCCGGATCATCCAGGGTACCCACGCGAACAAAGCTCAGTGTATCCCCCGCACCCGCATAATGGCTCCATACGGCAATATGACAGCTGGGACAACGGACAACCTGCTGTCCCTTGCCACTGTTGGACGGTGTGTTAACCGTTTCTGGCTCGCCTGCAAGCAAGGATACATATTCCGATTCAATCATTGCATTGAGCGCAAACGCGGCACCGGTTTCCCTCTGGCACCAGCGGCAATGGCAGCAATGCACAAACAGGGGTGTGCGCGTCAGGCGATAGCGGACTTCACCACAGGTGCAACCGCCTTCAAATGTTGTCTCGTTATTGATACTCATTGGAAAATATTACTCCCCAACCTGGACCGTACTTCAACCTGGCTA
>Ga0255052_10001137_pt1 | contig 20366 bp, 41 predicted proteins | sample JV7_2_21_MG_FD_188632 | JGI IMG/M metagenome (GOLD analysis project Ga0255052, IMG submission 188632) | Seawater microbial communities from Jervis Inlet, British Columbia, Canada - JV7_2_21 | ecosystem: Environmental > Aquatic > Marine > Inlet | place: Canada: British Columbia | collected... | reverse complement strand
GTTGAAGTAAATCCAACGCCTTGATACCTACTTCTAACGCCTTTAAATGTCGTTTGCGTTCACTATATATAGTAAGAATATTAACATAGGGAAATTAAACGCCTTGAAAGGCAGTATAAGGGGGAAAAGATTATGGAAGAACATCAAATATATGTTAATGATTTAAATTTCTTATTAACTAAACTTATGAGTTATTTGTCAGAAGAACAATTGAAAGACTATGAATTGTGGTTGAAGGCTAAACGCCTTGATAAGCAATATGGTAGTAAATCAATGGAAGAAAAAAGGCATTAGATATTTCTAATGCCTTCATATTCAATTAAATAACATAGGAGGATAAACAAATGAAGAAAATAAAAGTAACAATTCAAGGAGAAAGTCCATTACTTATGAATAAGTATAATGTGGCGAATGAACTTGAAAGACAGAAAGGGCATAGGATTACTAAAACTTATGAACCAACAGAAGAAGCTGAAAAATCTGCTTATTGGGGAACAGATAAAAAGAAAAAGAAAATTTTGGTAATTCCGTCGGAGATTATGTATGCGAGTATACTGAACGCCTCGTCTTTCCATAAAGTAGGAAAGAGAAGTGCAAAAAGTATTTTGGCAGGTTCTATTAGTGTTGAACCAATGGAAATTTCATTAGGAACAGATAAGTATGAAGTGGATACAAGACCAGTTGTAATTTCAAGAAGTAGAGTTCTAAAATCAAGAGCAAAACTTAATGAGTGGACAGCAACTTTTGAGATTGTTTATAATGAACAACTTATTGCAGACCCGGGAATTATAAAAGTAGTTTTACAAGAAAGTGGACAGAGAATTGGAATCATGGATTTCAGACCACAAAAAGGTGGACCTTATGGAAGATTTAAAGTAACTCAATTCATAGAAAAGGTTTAAAAACAAGTAAGACTAACCTATCATATTCATAATCAATGGCACGGTTCTGTTTTGTGGGGCACGGTTATGTAAGGTAGCGTAAAGTAAGGTGATGTAGGGTAAGGTATGGGAGAGAAATCTCCCTTCATATTCAAGCGGTATTGTTGTGTGAAGTTTGGTATTGTGAGGTAAGGTTCAGTTTGGTGAGTTGCTGTAAGGCAAGGTTCATATTCAATGTTAAGTTTGGCAATGTAGTGTAAAGTTTGGTATTGTCTGGTATAGTTTGGTATGGTTAAGTAGTGTATTGTAAGGTAAGGTGTTATAACATTATATTCAATTAAATCATGGGAGGAAAAATAAATGAAACAAAAAATGAAAGCAAAGATAATAAAAATAGAAGATGTTAGGATTGAGAAGGAAACATATCCAAGATTAAATGTGGATTGGATTACTTCAGCAAGATATTACAACGCGATTAGGGCAGGAGCAAAATTTCCCGCAATAACTGTTGCAAGAATAAAGAAAGATTTTTATCTTGTTGATGGTGCACATAGGTTAAAGGCTTTTAAAGATAACAAAGCAACTCATGTCCAAGTAGAAGTATTGGAAGGTTTGAATAAGAAACAAATTTATGTGGAAGCAGTTAGAAGAAACGCGATGCATGGAAGACAATTTTCTACACAAGAAATTGTAAAGATTGCAATAACTTTACAAGATTGGAAGTTAAGTCAGCAAGCGATTTCTGAATTAATAAGAATTCCGGCGACAGAGATTAAGTCTTTCGTGGCGAAAAGATTAACGAGTATATATGGAACAAACGAGGAAATTCCGTTGAAAGCGCCATTGAGAAATTTCGCAAGTGTTCAAGTATCAGAAGATTTTAACCAAGAAAGAATAAGTGGAACAAGTCAGTCACAAATTCTTGATGCATTAATCTTTATGGTTGAAAACAATCAGATAGAAACTGGAAATGCACTTGTAATGAGAAAATTAGGAAAACTTAATAAACTTCTTGAATCTTATTTTTAATCATATTCAAGTGGTGTGGTCCAGTGTTGTCCGGTGCAGTAATGTGGAGTTCTGTAATGTATGGTATTGTAAGGTAAGGTAGGGATTTATATTCATTGCGAGGTCCTGTGCGGTTGTGTGGAGTTCGGTGGAGTGGGGTTTGGTTTTGTGTGGTAAGGTAGGGATTTCATATTCAGGTTATGTCAGGTAAAGCAGGGTTCGGTAAGGTGTTGTGAAGTAATGTAAGGTAAGGAAATCATATTCAAGTGGTGTGGTCCAGTGTTGTCCGGCGTGGTGCGGTATTGTTTGGTAAGGTAAGGAATTTCATATTCATTCGGTGCAGTTCGGTGGTGTAATGTTTGGTTGGGTAGTGTAAGGTAAGGTTCATATTCAAGTGGTTCGGTGTGGTTCGGTATTGTGTGGTTTTGTAATGTTGGGTAAGGTAAGGTTCATATTCAAGTTGTGGGGTTTGGCACGGTGGGGCACTGTCCTGTATTGTAAGGTAAGGTTTTCATATTCAGGCGAGGTTGAGTCAGGTAAAGTTAGGTAATGTTTTGCGCGGTAAAGTAAGGTAAGGTTCTGAAACCGGAGAGTATAAAGAGCAATCTACTTTGTAGGTTGCCCCTATGTATTTAATCTTTCTGCTCTTCGGCAGAAAAATCATATTCAAGTGGTGTTGTTTGGCACGGTTGGGTTTAGTTGGGTCCTGTAGGGTAAAGTAAGGTAAGGTAATATTCAAAAATGAAAAAAATAAAATGTAGAGAATGTGGAACTGATTATTCAAAAGAAAGGAAAAAAATAAGTATAGAAGTTAATCACAAAGATATAGAAGCAATAGAAGATATGTTTTTTGTTGAATTAACAGAAGAACAAGAGATAAAGATTAGACCAATAATACAAAGAATTTGGAAACAGATATGTGATGAAGAAGAAAGGAAAAATATTTAATATTCAAGGTTTGGTGAAGTTATGTGGTGTGTGGTTTTGTTTGGTTTGGTAAGGTAAGGTTTTTATAGTCATACTCATTTGGTTATGTAGGGTCTGGTAAGGTAAGGAAATCATATTTACTATTATGTTCGGTGGGGTTTGGTCTGGTATAGTTAGGTAAGGTAAGGTCATTTTCATATTCGCTGTGCGGTTGGGTTGGGTTTAGCAAGGTGAGGTAATGTAGGGTAAGGATTTCATATTCAGGTTATGTCAGGTCAGGTCTGGTGCTGTATGGTGAGGTTGTGTTAGGTTATGTAAAGTAAGGTAAGGTTTTCATATTCATTGTCCGGTAATGTAAGGTTCGGTGTTGTTAGGTTATGTTGGGTATGGTTTGGTTCTGTAAGGTAAGGTAAGGAATTTATATTCATTTGGTTGTGTGGGGTTGGGTTTTGTATGGTGAAGTAGAGTTTGGTCATGTTTGGTATGGTAAGGTAAGGTTCTCTTTCGTAGAAGACATGATACACGAAAGATTTATATATTTCCTTTGGTAAATTATATTATAGATTTTCGTAAAATGAACAAAAAGGAATTAAAAAAAGCCTATGGAGAAGGATTGATTGATGAAGAGAAATATAAGCAACAATTATTTGAGTTAGAACAAGCACCAAAGACGAAAAGAGTTGGTAGGAAATTGCCGGTTGCTGTGAGTATGGAAGAATTAGATTTATTATTAAAAAATACAAAGAAAAAACATCATAAGGTTGCTTTTTATTTAAGTTTTTTTTGTGGCTTGCGAGTTTCTGAAGTTACAAAACTTACAAGAGATGATTTTGATTTAAAGGAAAGAAAAATATTAATAAAACAAGCAAAGGGAGGGAAAGATAGGATTACTGTCTTGCCAAAAAACTTTAGAGTAGAAATGTTAAAAAATCTTCCGGGAAGTCATTACTCAACACAAAAGTCTGGAATTAGAAGCCTGCAAATTAGTTTTAAAAAAAGTTGTAAGAAAGCGGGCTTGCTGGAAAGGAAACCGGGCTTGAAATTTCACAGCTTGCGGCACGGCTTCGCCTCGCATGCCGTCGCTAAAAAGATTCCAATATCCCACATCCGGGATATGCTCGGGCACTCGAACATCAGCACGACGAACATTTACTTGACGAGCAATCCATCGGAAACTTTAAAAAGCTTCGAGGAGTTGTTTTAAAATGGGTGGGGTAATGTCCGGCACTGTATTGTCTTGTTCGGTTTGGTCCTGTAATGTTTGGTGCGGTGAGGTAAGGTAGGGAATTTATATTCACTGAATCAGAATTCTTATATATATTATACAAACATTTATAAACATACTGATATACTATTATACTATGGAAAACAAAAGCGAGTTAAATTGGATAGAACCCTCAGATATAGAAGTGACAATCTTAGATTGTGAAGGGGATAAATTCAATGAGATATTTGACAAGATAAAGAATATTGTGTCTTTTCAGTTTACGGAAGACCGGAAAAAAGGCATTAAAGGATTTATTCTTCACGGAGTTGTGGGTAGTGGAAAGACAACTCTTGCTAAAGTATTATCAAAATCATTAAGAGTTCCTTTATTGTTCATCGATGGTTCAGATGTTGCACGAGAATTATATGGACAAAGCGAGAAAAAAATTAAACAGATATTCAATGAGGCTAAAAAGAAGAAATGTATTATTCTAATTGATGATGCTGAAAGTGTCTTCCCAGATAGAGAATGGGCTAAGGGACAATCTTGGCATGCGTCTCAGAATAATCAATTGCTTCATCATATTGATAGTTTAGATACATCAAAGAATATAATAATAATGACTACAAACAAGTATAATCTTTTAGATATAGCATTAAAGGACAGATTATATCCTCTTGAGTTTGTAGAGTTAGATAAAGAAACAAAGGAGAAGATAATCAGAAAGAAATGTGAAGATTATGATTTAGAATTTGATGATGTTAAGGATACTATTGAAGGATTAGTAAGTATTCGTTCAATAGAGAAAATGTTAGAGGAAAAATATATTGAGAAGATAAATTTGGGCGTAGCAGGTTCTAATCCCGGGAGGAACAAATGAAAAGGAAAAGAAATTGGAGTTGGAAGAAATGGGATATGAATTTACTACAAGAACAATTACGAGAAATCTCAAAGGAATACAGGGGAAAGGTTTTTGTTATTCACACTTCAAAGAAACGAGTAATTAATTCTTTATTAGAATTGGAAGCAAGGTATCCACAATTATTTAAATCACATGGAGTTTATCGTAGTAGTATGAGAATAATGAAGATTACTCCAGTAACAATTTGTTTTGTTGCTCGAGCATTAAAAAATCATCCTTTGGATGTCAGATTACTGATAGCAGAAGATAAGTGGATGAGGCACTTACCCAAGTGTTTTGATACTCTTTCAGAATGGAATGGAGATTATAAGCAGTTAGAGAGGAGATTAAACACATACCCCCATATGGGGATATCTGCAAAATGACACACATAATCATATCTACAATAGACCCAAAAATAGCAGACCTTATTAGAAAGTTTGCTAAAGATAATCCAAAACTATTCCTTCCTTTATTTGATAAAGGAGATGAAAGAAGAAATGGAACAACTCGTATCTTAAAGAATGATGGGATTGCTTGGACTTGGGTTGCAGCACTTGTCAAAAGATACGGGTTTGAACAAGTGAGAGCCTTCAAAGCAGAGAGAATGACATTCAATACTTTCCCAGAAATTTATCAGCAAGGAGCAAATTGGTTAGTAAAAACAAAAAATGGGAGAATTACATATTTAGCAAAAAATCTTGGACTTACTGACGATGAATTGAAAAGCATCCAAGTCAAGAAAGATTTAATTAAATTGAAGAATAGAAAAGTTTAAATACCTACTATTCTACTCATATACTATGAAAACAAACGAGACTAAAGAAAACAAATTCATTATGGAAGCACTTATTCTTATCAAAGATAAAAAGATAGATGGGTGGAAAGTTAAAAGAATGGTTGAAGAATTAAAGGTTGGAGAGGTAGAATGAAACTTAAATTACAAAACATCGGTGGAATTACACAACCTATTTCTATTGAATTAAAAGAAGGGCTTAATGTTATCAGAGCTCCTAATGCAATAGGTAAGACAAGTTTTACTCATGGATTAAAAATTACTTCTATGGATAATAATGAATTAAAAGACCATCCAGAATTTATCAATGACTTTGCTAATGAAGCAATAGTAACTGTTGATAATAAGTCAAGAAAGATAAAAAGACAAGGTAATTTTCCTCTTTCAAAAGATACTCCAATATTCAGATTAAATGGCCGTTCAGGAATAATCTTTGCAAACCCAGATAATGAATTTCTTAATACTGTTGTAAGTGGAAAACCAATAGATGAATTTATTGAAAGTTTTTCAGATAGTCAATACTACAAAAAACTAATTCAAAAGGGTGGAGCAATAGATGAAGCAAAGAAAGAAATTAATGAAGAATATGGAATAATAAATAGTGAAGTAAAACAAGCTAATGAATTAAAAAAGAATATTAATAAGTTTCAAGGAGAATTAAGCAAGAAGATAAAAGAAAGAGATGTTGAAAAGAAAAAAGTTAGTTCTTATAAATTAGATAGTAAAATTGATAAGGAAAAAAATATAATTGAACACAAAGGAAATGAATTACAACGAGATATAAGTAAAGCAGAAAGAGAGATTAACAATATTACAAAAAAAGATATTCCAGAATATGAATCTCAAATCAGAATAAAGCAAAAAATAATGGAAGTATTTCTTAAAAAACATCCTAATATTGAATCTGAAATAAAAAGTCTGGAAGATAAACAAGAAAAATTAACAGATATGTTAGATGAGTTATACAAGAATGATAAAATTAATAATACTGCAATAGAGTCTTGTGAAGATAACATAGATGAAGAAAGTCAATTATGTCTTTCTTGTGGAAAGAAAATGACCGGAGCAGAAAAGGAAAGAAGATTAATTGGATTAAATAAGCTTAAAAAAGAAATCAATAAAAAAATAGATGATGCAAATGATACTCTTGAAAAATTATCTGAAGAGATTGATACATTAATAGATGATAGAACAGAAAAATGTGATAGTATTAAAAAAGAAATAGCAGAAATTAATAATCAATTAAGAAAAGTCCTTGATGAAAAGAGAAGTTATGAAGCAAGCTTGCCAAGGAATAAAAACGAAGTTGAAAAATTACAAGAAAAATTAAAGAAACTTGAAGAAAACTATCCTCAAAAGATTAGAGATATATTTGAAGAAGTAAGAAAAATAGAAGTAGATATAAATGTTTATACTGATAAGATTGAAGATTTTAATGATGAGTTCAATAAATTAAGTGGTTCTGAAAAAACAGCAAACAAACTACAAGAACAATATAATTTCTTAAAAAGAGTTGAAGGAATAATTGAAACAGAGATTGTTAACCTTAAGAATGCAGTTAGAAATTCATTCAATAAAAGAATTACAAATGTTTACAACAAACTTGGCTTCAAGGATTTCAGAAAGATTGAAATTGACTCTACGTTTAGAATTATAGTTACAAGAAAGAATAAAATCCAGGAACTGAATAGACTATCAACATCAGAGAGAGTTACTCTTGGAGTTATTGTTATGTTAGTTGGTAAAGAAGAATACTTGCCAGAATATCCTTTCTTTGTTTTAGATGAAGTAACAACTGCTTATGACCCTATAAGATTTAAGAAGATTATAGATTATATTACTGATGAAACTAAAACTAATTATACAATAGTAACTGCGTTTAGTCCTACAGGAGATAAAATCAAAGTAGAACACAAGTTATGATAAGGAGGCGAATATAAATAAATGGTTAAACAGATAAATGTCTTTTTAGATGATGAAGAACACGAGAAGATAAAATCTGCCAAAGGAGATATGACTTGGTTAGATTTTCTTACGCTTGCTTCCGAATTAATTAAAAAGGAGAAAAAAAAGAGATGAGCAATTATGATAAATTCTTTTTGGCTCATTTAGAAAGTTTTGGTTCTGCGTTCAAAGACGCAATGGATAAAAAAGATTTGTCAGCAATTCAGGGCCTAACAGCTTTTGATATTTCAAGAAGATGGGCTGTTGGAAATACTGGTTCTTTAATTATGTCTTATTTATTCAAGGAAACAGCAAAGAGTTATAAAATTGGAGCAAATCTTCCTTGGTTAAATTATAATACTATTCAAGAGAATTTAAGGAAAAGAAAAATAAGTCCACAAAGAATGGATATAGTTATAGATGCTTTTGAAGAAGGGGGATTTATAGAAGTAAAAAAAAGCATAATCAAATCTTTAACAACAGGCATTAAATCTGCTTGGAGCATAAAATTAACAGATACTTGGAAATATTTTTTAACTCAGTTTAAAAGAGAGAAAAAGCAAACATCAACTTTCCCACATATTCTTGGAAGAATAGTTTATTTATCTCATTTAGCAAAGCATAAAGATATATACAACCTTCCTACAGGAATTAGTTCTTTTAGAACCTTACTTATTATTTTGGAAAATGCTGGGAAGTCAGGGTATATAGATAGCGCAGAAGGAGAGAAAATGTTTTATAAAATGGGGGGAGTTGTTCTTTGGCATGAAGTAGGAGAAGGAGATGAGATAAAGAAGGAAGACATTAAGTTCTTCATAGAAGATGATGGAACAAAGAAGAAGATTAATTCAAAAGTTTTAAAAGCATATAATAATTATGTTATTCCAAATGCCCAGAGAAATCTTAGGAGAATGGGATTAAAATAATATTCATCTTGTTGGGTCTTGTCAAGTATAGTTTGGTAAGGCAAGTTAAGGACACAATATAAAAATAAGTTTCACCATAAAATTAGATGGAATATCAAGACTTAAAAGATTACGCACGAAAATTCAAAAATATCTATGATGAATATAAGGTTGTATCAGTAGGAAGAAAAATTGACAAGTATAATAAAAAGATTTCATATTTAGAAGCTAAATTAAAGACATATAAAAAATAATGGTAGTTAGATTTGTTAAAAAAGAAGTGAAGAAAAAATCCCCGTTCGAGCCAAGTGGCGTCGATAGAAAAGCGATTGTTAAAGTTTTGAAGCAGACTGGAAAAATTATCTCTTTGCCGAGGGACAAAGGGCGGCCGGCGAGATTGCCGGGTAAGAGGATTAGTGCATCAGGAAATGAATACTGGGAGACGAGGAAAAACAGGTCAGATAAAGCTGGTAGTAGAGTTTAACTTTAAAGTGTAACAAAAGATTTAAGAAGTAAGTTGATTTCTTTTTTTAGAGGAGATGACTATGAACGATATAGAACTAACATTACAAAAAAAGGCGAATTTCTTTAAAGATAATGATACAGCCGTGCATGTAGTCAAGAAAAATGGCTGGTTTCATAATGGTCCGATAATAAGTATTGAATATGATTTCTTAATTCTCGTCGACGAGGTAGACGGTTCGATGCCAATATTTTTCTCTGAAATAGTTGATATAGAAAAGAGGGAGGTGAAGAGAAAGAAAAAAGATGAAATGTCAAAAGTGTAATGAAGAATTCTCTGAAAATTCTTGGAAAAATGGTGAAACTTATGTTGCAATAGATAAACATCATAATCCCCCTGAATTTTTAATGGAAAGATGGAAAGGAGAAATATATAATTTATGTAGAAAATGTCATAGAAAATTACATGATAAAATAATAACTTTAATGAATAAAAAAACAAATACTCCTAAGTTTATCAAAAGTGAATATTGGGTTATGCAAAGGATGACTCCAGACCAAATAGAGGAATCATGTTCTGAAATCTATAAATTTACTAAAAAATGGATTGAAGAAAAAGAGGAAAATGGAGATACCAAAACAACTTGAGGAGATAGGATTTAAATTTGTTTTACTTGGAAAATGGGATAGTTGGAAAAATGTTAAAACAAATAAAGAAAGTGATTTCTCTCCAGATGGTTATAAAACATTAGTTGAAGAAAAAGAATGGAAACCATTAGGCAAAACTCCTTTTGAATCTTCTTGGCAAACAAAGGGGTATGATTTTAATTCCATAAAATTAAAAGAACATATCAAAGAAAAGAACATAGGAATTATAGGGGGTTATGGAAGATTAAGAATTCTTGATATTGATGATAAGAAATTAGGAGAAGCTCTTGAAGAAACCATGAACACTTTTACAATCAAAACAGGAAGTGGTGGTAAACATTTTTATTTTTTATCTGATTATAAAGAGAACAAAGTCTTAATAAATGATTTGGGAGAGTTAAGAGCAAATAATTATCAGGTGGTTACTATCCCATCAAGACATCCCAATGGGAATTATTATGAACTTCATAAAGATATTCCAATAAGAGAAATATCAGAGGAAGAAATATTAAAAATTCTAAAACCTTATTTAAGAGAAACTATACAAACTACAACCTTAAAACAATATGAAGGGAAAGACACTTCAAGAAGTGGTTTAGAATTTAGAAAAATTCTTGCTCTTTTAAGAAAAGGAAAATCAAGAAAGAAAATTTATGAAGAAATGATTGCTTATTCAAAATGGAGTAATTCTCCTGAACAATATAAAACCACAACATTTGAAAAAGCAGAGGATTTTTATTTAAAAGAACAAGAAAAAGAAGGGAGGGAAGAGATAGTTATAAAAGAACCAACTAAAGAAAAAATTGATGAAACCAAAATAATTCTTGGAGAAACTTTTGAAAGAATAAAAGAAGTGCTACAAAAATATATTAAACTAAAAGAAGAATATTATGATTTAGTTGCTGTGTGGATAATAGGCACATATTGTATGAAATCTTTTGAAACATATCCTTACCTTTTCATAAATGCTCAAAAAGCAAGTGGTAAGACAAGACTTCTCAAATTAATAGAAGCATTATCAAACAAAGGAGAATTATTAGCATCTATGAGAGAAGCTGTCTTATTCAGGATAGCAACAGATGATAAAACTATCCTTATTGATGAACTTGAAGGTTTAGATAGGAAAGAAAATGCTCCATTAAGAGAACTCCTTAATGCTTGTTATAAAAGAGGAACAAAAGTGTATAGAATGAAGAAAAAAGGAGAGAATTATGTTGCAGAAGCATTTTATCCTTTCACACCCATAGCCATAGCAAATATTTCTGGAACAGATGAGGTTTTAGGTGATAGGTGTATAACAATCCATTTAGATAAATCTTCCAAAAGCACATACTCTTTAAGACAAGAAGATTTTCAAGATTCTTTACATATAAAACAAATAAAGGACAACTTTAAACATATTTTAGTGTCGTTATGTAGTTTGTGTAGTTTAAAATATACTAAGAAAAGCTGGAATTCCTACATAGATATAAGATATACTACATATACATATAATACACTTAATACACTTAATACACCAAATCCTTCACAAAATGACACTTTAGAGGATAGTGTAGTTAGTGTATATAATAAAATAGTAGATTCTGGGATAAATGGGAGACATTTAGAGTTGATTTTTCCACTTTTAATCATATCTTTGATGATAAATGAGGACCTTTTTAACAAGATTTTGAAGTTCTCAAAAGAAATCACAGAAAAGAAAAAAGAGGATGATGTGGTTGAAAGTAATGATGTAAGTTTGATTGAATTTATCAGTAAAATGAGTTCTGAGGTGGAATATGATAGATTTAGATTTGTTCATGATATTTGTTCAAAATTCAGATATTTTTTAGGAATAAGAAGTGATAAAGAACAAGAAAATATTAATCCATTATGGCTTGGTAGAGCATTAAAGAGATTAGAATTGGTTATTGAAAGTAGAAGATTAAGTTCAGGTAGAGAGGTAAGATTAAACATTACAAAAGCAGTAAAACTATTGGAGCAATCAAAATGATACTCACAACACACAACCGGGAGAACTGTTTCAAGCACCTCTTTTTACAGCTTCTGGGGCTTCAAGTCTACTATTTGACTGATTTTTAGTCGTGTGTTGTGAGATATAGAAACATTTATAAAGATAGGTTAGATTAGATTAAAATGGTAAATATATGGGATAATGTAGAAGAACAAGAAGAAACGAACGACGAAGAAGAGGAATAAAATGGATAAAACAGGTTGGAAAATAACAGCAATCATTTTTATTATAATAACTATTTTAGAAACTCTTTTAATAATATGGTCAACTACAATTTATCTCCAAGAAGAAAAACTATTAAATCAATGCTATTATGATGTCTGCTCTGAAAACGCTGACGCTGGTTACGAAGCCGGAGTTTGTGCTTGTTATGATTATGATTTAACAGGGGAATTGATTGTAACTAAAACCAAATATATGAAGGATTAAAATGAGTGATTATATAGAATTAGAGGATGTTCAACTGATTGAAAAGATAATCAGAGAAAATGATGGGGAATTAACAAAAGAAGAATTATGGGAAAAACTAAAAAATGACAGAAATAAAATTAGGAGATAAAGTAAGATGTAAACATACTGGTTTTACAGGAATAGCAACAGCTAAAACAGAATTTATTAATGGATGCATACAAATTTTAGTTGCTCCAAAATGGGATGGAAAATCATCAACACTTGAAGAAATGGGTATTGACTCTCAAAGTTTAGAAGTTGTTAAAAAGAAGAAAAAACCAAAAGTTAGAAGAAATGGTGGACCAATGACAAAGGGAATAAAAATGAGGGGATTTTAGAAATGAAAATAACTAAAGAAAACATTAAAGAAGCAATGGAAAAGAAATTAGTGATTTGTAATAATAAAGGATTTCATATCAAGCTTAAAAATGGTTGGACTATTTCAGTTCAATTTGGAGTAGGAAATTATTGTGAAAATTATGATAATGATATAATAGAGTTTAGAGATATTGGAAAGTTTCCTTATGCAAGTGATACTGCTGAAATTTGGGCTTGGAATAGTGGAAAACATTATCCAGAAGACCCTTTAGGTTATCAGACACCAGAACAAATATTGAAATTTATTAATAAAATATCAAAAAAGAAAAATGAAAAAACTAAAATGCAAGCATAAAGGATGTGATAAAATTGTAGAAGGATATAACAAAAGACATGCTCAATTCTTAATGTGGCAGCATGAGTTAGCACATAAATTAAAGGAAAGTGATGAAGATGAGACAAATTCACATAAATAAAACAGTAACAAGAAATTTTATAATGGATATTATAGCGAATGTCCAGAATTTCTTTGGTATGAATCTTACAAGTTATGAAAAAATGGTGGATAAGGCTATGTTACAAATTAAAGAGAAAATTAAAAATAAAAAGTTATCTTGGTTTAGATATGAAATTACTCAATTAGGTAATGGAGCATTATCTGTAACTTTCTATGGAGAGGAAAAATGAGAATAACTACTATAGTTATTTTGCTATTTTTATTATCTGCCTTTGCGATAGGTATAGAATTATCTGGAGAATCTGAATGGACTCTCATAGATTCTTCATTAGATAATGCTTCAAGGGTAATTGAAAATATTACAATAACAACTACTGCATATTCAAATTCAAAGATAGATATGGGAGGATTTTACTTAATAATTGAAAAATATATCAAATTTATAGGAACACTTGGAATGGAAACTATGAGAACAGGGATTAAATTCGGGTATGATAATCCTTCTTATTTTACTCCTGAGAATATTATTAATATTGTAAAATTAATTGTTTGGTTATTGATTATATCTTTATTGATTAAACCTTTATTTTATTTATTAATTTTTATTGTTATGGGTGTAATATGGTTAAAAGATAAAATAATTAAAAGGAGAGAAATCAAAGATGAGACAAAAGATTAACCCAGAATTCATAAAGGGAATGGAAGTATGGATAGTCAGAAATGAACAAGGTAGATTTACTGGGTGGTATGGTAAGAGAATAGGTAAAAAAGGCTCTCAGAATGGCTCTAACGCTCAATTTTCAATAGAAATAAAAGGAGGTAACAGAAAAAAATGACATATAAATATTACGGTGTTGCTGATGCTTTTCTTGGTGTTTTTATATTTGTAGCAATCATTTTATTAATAATTGTAGTAGCACATGCTCTTTTTGGACCATCAAAAAGTAGAACTTATAGAAAAATGATGACTGACTTATTTGTAGCTGGAAGAATTAAACAATTAGCAAAAGAAAAGGAAATTGATATTGCTGAAGAATATGAAAGTTTCAAAAAATGGTTGAAGAAAGAAAGGATTGTGAATGAAGAACTTGATACAACTATTGAAAGAGACCTTCAGGAAAAACTTTCAGAAGACAATAAAGAATTATACCAACTTAAATGAATTTAGCACAAGTATATTGGAATCAAATTCAATTAAATAGAATAGGAGGTAAAAAAATGCAAGAACAAAATAGCAATGTAGAAGATTGGAGAGAAGAAGTTTCTGATTCTTCTAAAGCAACCTTGAAAATAGCAGATGGAGAGAGTGTTGTGGTTACTTTTTTAAGTGAAGGTAAAAAAAGAAGCCATCAGGACTTTGGAGAATCAGTTGTATTTGAAGTTAAGAAAGGCGAAGAAGAGTTTACTTGGTATGTCAATGCAAACAATTTTAGTTTGTTAAAACAAATCAAAGAACTTGGAGTCTTATTAAACTCAAAAGCAAAGATTTCACGAACTGGCTCAAAAAAATCTGATACAAGATATACAATTGTTTCAGAATAGTAAATTAGGAGGTTAAAAAAAATGTCTGAAGAAGAAAAAACTGAAGAGAAAAAAGAAGAATCTGAAGAAAAATCAGAAGATGAAGAAACTAAAGAAAATTAATTATAGTCAGCGGGTGGATGCACTCATTCCCTTAGAGTTTAAACCCCTCTATAAGTAGTTCCGCCTGCTGATATTTTTTATATTCAATGAGAATTAAAATGAGAAGAAAATTAACCTGCAGTAAATGTGGAGATAAAATGGATAGGGAAGCATATTTTAAAATGCAATTATTATGCAAAGAATGTTTTAGGATATTAAAATTTCAAGGTAAAGAAGCAATGAGATGGTTAAAGTTACCAATTAAAAGATGATAAAAGTTGTATTAATAGTATTAATCTTCTTGTTTGGTTTTATAGTTGGTGTATTATTTATTTTTAATTTTATAGACCTTTCCACTGAACCTTGTGAAACTGGAAAAAGATATGATGGTTGTTGGGCACAAGTTAGAGATGGTAATACAGTAGACCATTGGGTTTGTGTTGATATTCAAGGAATGAGTTTTAGAAGAGGATTAGAATTATGCCAGCATGAAGTAGGTCATGAGATATTTGCTGAAGTATGCGAGAAGAATATAACTAAATGTTTTGATATAACAAAATGACGCAAGTGAGGAGAAAAACGAAAATCACTAACACGAAAAATGAAAATACTTAATTTATATGCATACTTGAATCCAGAGAAGAATGTTTTGGTAACTGTTAATGAATATGGTGAAGCAAAGATTGAGATGTTTTTGATTATTCCTTTAATTACAATACTGGGATTTGTTACTTTATATTTAGCACACAAGGAGTATGATAAGTTAAGATGAAACTATATTTTATTAAGTTAAATCAAGAACCTTATGGTGAGGTTTCATTACCTTTAGGTTTAGCTTGTTTATCTGCTTACATTAGAGAGAAAATTGATTATCTGGATATTAAAATTCTTGACCAATTACCAAATGAAAAGATAATAAAGAAGATAGAGAAAGAACAACCAGAGTTTATTGGTTTTACAGCTATGGCTACTAACTATTATTTGTGTAAGGATGTGGTTAAAGAGATTAGAAAAGTATCACCAGATTCAATTTTAATAATAGGTGGGTGTTATATTACATCACACCCAAAATCATTCTTTAAATCTGATTTTGATATTGGAGTTGTTGGTGAAGGAGAGATTACTTTGGAAGAATTGATAAAAGTATATCAAAGTTCTGTTGAAACAGAATTTTATAACAATTTAAAAGAAGTAAAAGGATTATTGTTGAAACCAAATATTTATACTGGAGATAGGGAGTTTATTCCAGACTTATCTATACTCCCTGTTCCTGCCTATGATTTATTAGATATGAAATATTATACATTACCAAGAATATATGAGGGTGTTAAAAGACAGGGGGACATAATGACTTCAAGAGGTTGTCCATACAACTGCACCTATTGTGGTTCTGCTACTATTTGGAAAAGAAGAGTTAGATTCATGTCTGCTGAAAAAGTTGTTGATATTATAAGAGAGTTATATTCTGATTATGATGTTGATAGGATTGTAGTTCAGGATGATGTTTTCTCACTTAATAAAAAAAGGTTAAAGAAAATTATAAGATTATTAGAAAAAGAAAGGATATTAGATAATCTGGAGTTTGTTGTATCTGTTAGAACTGATTGTTTTACAGAGGAGATTGCTAAATTGTTTAAGAAGATTAATGTAAAGATTATATATTTTGGATTTGAAACTGGTAGTGATAAAATATTAAGTGAAATTAAAGATCATACAACAACAGTTGCAGATAATAAGAGGGCTATTGAGTTATGCAAGAAATATGAATTTACTTTCATAGGTTATTTCATGGTTGGAAGTCCAAATGAAACCAAAGAAGATATGTTGATGACTTATGAGTTTATTAAGGAAAATGTAACTATGTATTCTAATTTTAATACATTGTTCAAGACAGCACCATTACCAGCAACTAAAATGTGGGATTATGCTCTGGAAAAAGGTTTAATCAATGAGGATTATTATGAGGAATATCATCCAAGATATAATTTTGATAATTATGATTTGATATTATCACAGGATATTTCTAAAGAGGATTTCAAAGATGTTTACTATAAGATAAAGGATTTGCAAGTTAAACCTAAATTGGATTTGGATATGTTTATGTTTTTAAGATTGGTTGGATTAATGTTTAATCCTTATTTTTATTATATCAAATATCAACATTATAAGAATAGGAAGAATATAAAATGAAAAAAAGAATAAAACACTGGATGATATTCACAGAATTTGGAACACAAGCAGTTCCTTATATATTTAGACAACCAGAAGATGTAAGTGATGAAGAAATTTCATTATGTATTCAGGAACAGATTTATGGAGATAAAAATGACTAAATATAAATGTGATAATTGTGGAGAAAAACATGACAGAATACATATTGTAATAGAGTGTTCAAATTGTTATGTTAGGGGTTGGAAAAAGGAATGGAAAAAAGATAAAGATTCAACTAAACTCAAGGAGAAAAGAAAATGACACTTGAACAATATTTTGATAGTTGGTTTTTACTTCATGCTATTTTATTAGCACTAATAGGATATTTAATAGCAAAAATATGGGAGAATTAAAATGATTTCAACTAAATTCAGAAAAGCGAACAAATGATAAGGTGTGAAGATTGTAAAAAAAGAGAAGCAGTTTTAACATTTAGTAATGAGCCAATGTTTGCAATGACACATGGTTGGGGAAAAATAGAAATATGTAGACAATGTTTAATAAAAAGAATAGTTGAACATATAGAACAATGTAAAAGACAATTAAAGAAAGAAAAGAGATTATTAAAAAAGGAGATTTCAGGTTAAATCACGATGGCGAATAAAATAAAGAAAGCTATGAAGAAAAATCAATGGGAATTAATTAATCAAATCACAGATACTTGTGAGCAAGAACAAGTTGAAGAATTAACTCAAGAAAAAGCAGAAGAGGAATATGAACATTACTTTGATGTATTTGTAAAACAAGTTTTAAAGGATATAAAATGAAAATATGGAGATGTGATTTTTGCGGGAAAGAAAAACAATTTGAAGGGGATAACTATTCAGTAAATACAAATCCTTTTCCTAAAGATTGGTTTATGATTAAGATATATTCAAAAGCACAGAGTAAAGGTGGTAAATCAAGAGGTTATCATTTATGTAAAAAATGTAAGAGGAGGATTTTATTGGGAAATGAAAGATAAATTTATATTAGATGCTTGTTGTGGAAGTAGAATGTTTTGGTTTGATAAAAAACAACCCAATACATTATTCTGTGATATTAGAGAATATGATAAAGGGTTTATAGATAACAGACCTAACAGAGAATTACATCCAGATAAGATTATGGATTTTAGAAAGATGGATTTTCCAGATAAAAGTTTTAAATTAGTTGTATTTGACCCACCACATTTAATTGGGAAAAAAGATGGATGTAGGATGACAAGAACTTATGGGTGTTTACAAGCTGAAACATGGCAAGATGATATTAAAAAAGGATTTAATGAATGTTGGAGAGTATTAGAAGATTATGGAATCTTAATCTTTAAGTGGAATGATGCAAGTAAAAAAAGGAAAGAGATATTAAATATAATTGGAAAGCAACCTTTGTTTGGTCATCCTAATGGAAGTAAGATACCAACACACTGGTTTTGTTTTATGAAAATACTAAAATGAAAATACTTAATTTATATGCAGGAATTGGTGGAAATAGAAAGTTATGGGGAGATGAACATGAAGTAACTGCTATTGAAAATAATAAAGAAATAGCTAAAGTATATCAAGACTTTTTTCCAAATGATAAAGTTATTGTAACTGATGCTCACGAGTTTCTTTTAAAACATTTTAAAGAGTTTGATTTTATTTGGAGTAGTCCACCTTGTCCAAGTCATTCAATACTCAATTATTCTTTACATGGACAGGGAGTGGTTCGTTATCCTGATATGAAGTTGTATGAAGAAATAATCTTTCTTACACATTGGTTTAAAGGAAAGTGGGTTGTTGAGAATGTTAAACCTTATTATGAACCTTTAATAAAACCACAGTATTCTGGGAGACATGCTTTCTGGTCTAATTTTCATATAACTAATCTTAAAATAGATTATCAACTTGGAACAATAAATAGAAATGCCTCTAAACTTTCACAAAGAAAAGCAATTATTAGAGAAGCTCAAGTTCCTGAATTAATAGATTTACATGGATTAAAGGATTTTAAATTAGAAAATAAAAGAAAAGTATTAAGAAATTGTGTAATTCCCAAATTAGGACTTCATGTATTTAGATGTGCTTTCAAAGATAAACAAGAGATTTTGACAGAGTTCACTTTCCAAACAAAAGAGAACAGGGGGAGAAGGGATGAATACAATAGAGTTTTTTAGTGGAAGAGGAGAGTTTAGTAAAATAGCAAAAAAGAAAGGACATAAAACATTTACAATAGATAATAATCCAGAAGTTAATCCAGATTTATGTAAAAGTATTTTAGACTTAAATATAAAAGATATTCCTTTTAAACCAGATTTTATTTGGGCATCTCCACCATGTATTGATTATAGCCATGCTAAAAGAACAGGAGTAAGTTTTATAGAACTTTCAAATATGATGGTTATTAAAACAATATCTTTAATACTTACTTTAAAACCAAAATTTTGGGTTATTGAAAATCCTCAAACAGGGACATTGAAGTTTCAGTATTTTATAAAAGATTTACCTTTTACTGATGTTTCTTATTGTAAATATGGAAAAACATTTAGAAAACAAACAAGATTATGGAATAATTTTGGATTCAAAGGAAAGGTTTGTAATAAGGATTGTGAAAGTATAATTGGAAATAAACATAAAGATAGTGTTGGTAATGGAAGAAATGTTTATACATCAAGAAAATTTGATAGTTATGATAAAGGGGTTATTCCTATAGAACTTATTATAGAGATATTAAACCAGTGCGTGAAAACTAACTCAAACGCAACAGAAGAAGTTAATAAGTTAAGAAAGAAGATTGACAGTAACCCAAAGTTTAGAAAGAAGATTGAGAAATATGAAGAAACAGTAAAGAGATATATTCAAGAGCAAGAAGGGAAAAAACCTTTTGAATACGATATTTACGAATGTCCAGAAGAGTTGAAAGGACAATTAAAATTAGGGGAGTTTTTTGGATAATGGGAAGTATAAAAGGACAAAAACATAACCAATACATAGAAGGAAGATATGCACACATGAATAAGAATGATGTGGTTTTCACTCCAGATTGGTTATGTAAACAAATATGTTCTATGTTTGAAATTAGTGGAGAAGTTCTTGAGCCATGTAAGGGAGAAGGTGCTTTCTTGAAATATCTTCCAAAAAATACAGAATGGTGCGAGATAGTTGATGGAAAGAATTTCTTTGATTATAATAAGAAAGTAGATTGGCTTGTAACAAACCCTCCATATTCAGACTTTAATAGATTTTTAGAACATTCATTTGAGTTAGCAGAGAATATTGTATTACTTGTTCCTGTGGCAAAGATGATGAAATCAATGGGAACTATAAGAGCAATTATGAATTATGGGGGTTTTGTTTCTATACATTTTCTTCCATCAAGCAAGGCAGGTTTCCCTTTTGGATTTCCTTCAGGAGTATTTCATTTAAAGAGAGATTACAAAGGGCAAACGATATTCAAAGAACTAAATTTACAGGAGGGTGGCAATTCCTCCCAACCTTAAAAGGATTGGGTATCCTTGCCACATTTATATGATAGGAAAATCTAAATATAACTATGGAGCATGTTGTTGTGATATATGTAAAATCACAACAGAAAGTTTAACAGAGTGCTTATGTAATCAATGCAGAAAAGTATTGGATTGTAGGGATTATGAT
>Ga0255052_10001136_pt1 | contig 20369 bp, 16 predicted proteins | sample JV7_2_21_MG_FD_188632 | JGI IMG/M metagenome (GOLD analysis project Ga0255052, IMG submission 188632) | Seawater microbial communities from Jervis Inlet, British Columbia, Canada - JV7_2_21 | ecosystem: Environmental > Aquatic > Marine > Inlet | place: Canada: British Columbia | collected... | reverse complement strand
ATGGCGGAAAGCTACCTTGAGAATGGCAATGAATCATCTTCTTCTGCTGATCGCTACCAGGTGATGGTGCATGTTTCCGCGGAAACACTGGACTCTGACGTTTCCGCGGAAACATCCGAGACCGAAACCGCGCATATCGAAGAAGGCCCCCACGTTTCCGCGGAAACATCCAGACGCATCTGTTGTGATACTTCGATTGGCCGACTTGTTGAAGACAAAAACGGCGAACCATTGTCGATTGGACGCAAATCGAGGGTCATTCCACCGCCGATGCGACGTGCTCTGAAGGCGAGAGACAAGAATTGCCGCTTCCCGGGCTGCACACACCAGCATTTCATTGATGGTCACCACATAAAGCACTGGTCTGACGGCGGTGACACCAGTCTCAATAACCTTGTGCAGCTGTGCCGCTTCCATCACAGGCTGGTTCATGAAGGTGGATTCGGCTGTGACAAGGATCAGGACGGAAGAGTCGTCTTTAGTAACGAAATCGGCATGCCGATTAACGAGTCAGACCACAAACTGCCGCCGATCAAGGACAACGTCGTTGTCTATCTAAAGGAAAAACTCGAAGACAGGCACATCCATTCACAAACCTGTGTGACGAAGTGGGACGGAGAAAAGATAGATCGTAACCTGGCTGTCGGAAATCTTTGGCACCTGACGCAATCGTCGAATTAGGTTGCGTACCTCAAAATGGCCGCTATTCCCGAAAGCGGTCGTTCAGGCCTCGCCAAAAACGTGAAAATGAATGTCTGCTGACGGCCGGCCATTTGGAGACAGGGTTTTGCGGACCTTCAAGCTGATGTCCAAATACGGACATTCACGATGATGAAATCCGATGAACATGAGGGCAGCTAACGGCCGAGGCTACCTTTCCTGACTGGAATCCAAATCGTGTTTCGATAATGATTCGGCTATGAAGCTGGAATTGCATACCGAACGCCTATTGCTGACTCCGCTTGTAGCTGATGACGTCGACCTCGCATTGGAGATGTGGACCGACCCGGAAGTCGTCAAATACGTATGCGATGTAATGACCGAGGCAGAGATTCGCGAAGACATGGCGAATTCGATCAAAAGAGGCGGCAATGGTGGCATCGGAATCTGGTGTGTCGCGGACCGTCGGACCGGCGAAAAACTCGGAAGCACGTACCTATTGCCCTTGCCAATCGATAAGGACGACACAGACTTCAGCCTTGTCGTTATGGGGCAGATGCCGGATGCCGAAATAGAAATCGGGTTCTTCCTGAAACGATCTGCATGGGGGCGTGGATATGCAACAGAAGTATGCAATCGCCTGCTTCAGTTTGCGTTTCAGGAAGCCTCGCTGAATGAAGTCGTTGCATCAGTCAACGAGGAAAACGTCACGTCGAAGAATGTACTCGAAAAATCCGGTCTGCTCGATCGTGGTCGAACGCGGTGTTACGGCAAAGACAGTCCGATATACCGGATCTCTCGCGATGAGTGGAACGAAATGCAACGATCAACCTAGGGCGGCTTTGGGTTTCGGTCATTTGGTTTATTTGAAAATCTCTACGGGCTCTTCCTCCTGATCACGTCGATCGATTCGAGTGCTGACAGATACTCTTCAACGTATTCCAGCGGTACAGGCCCCAGTTCGGTCGTCAGCCAGTCACGAATGTCACTTACCGTGCGACTCCCATTGACGAAATTCAGTGCCTCGTAAGCATACTGGCCGCCACCGCCGTAAGTTCCCGAGTATCTTCGCAGGCGCAATTCAGCAGTATTCTCTGCACCATATTTATCGCTCAGATAGGAATAGCCAAAAGCGCCCATCGGCCCTTCAATGTCGGCATTTCGTTCATAGACCGTGTCGTTTCGGTTCATCCCCCCGACGTTAGCAATCTGTGGCACAGCAACGAGTTTCTGCAGCTCACCGAGAAAACCCATAGCTGCCGTATGGGCGTCATCCGTCAACGTCGCGAACGATTCAACACTGTGAACTTTGCGGCGCTCGACCGCGAAATGTATGTCACTTACTGCAATTTGATCGGCACCATCGAGTGCCGCGCGCCTTTGCAGCAAATCGCCGCTGCGCGTCAGTGCATTTCGCTCAAGCATTTCGAGAACGGCGGGCACATCATCATCAGACATGTTGGCCAGAAACCAGGCGCTGACGGCGCCGATAAAAGCAGCACGCTTGAGCTTGGTCGGATCGATGTTTGCCGCAAGGTCGTAGTTCGTATGTATGTAGCGGTCGGGCCAATCGTGCAGGTACAGTCCTGGAATTCCCCAGGTGCCTTCGAAGAAAACATCATGGTCACTGCCCATATCGAGCCCTTCCATTAAGGCCAGTAACGGTTCTTTGCCACCCTCCGGTGCGTTGAGCGGGAACTCGGCTGCGGCGCCACTCGCAAATGATTCCGTTTGCTCATTGACGAAGTGACCGATCTCGTGACCAAGATCGCTGATGAACGATGGCACACTGATCGGTCCGCCGGAAATGCGGAAAACGGACTTTGTGACAGGACCGCCGCCGACCATGTCCATGTGAATGTTGGCCTTGATGCGCGATGAGTCCTCGCGTTGGGTAAGATAAATGATGCTGCCTTCGATTTCCGCCGGCCACAAAAAGCGAATCGTTCGCGACGGTCGCGGCAGAATGCCGTTCTTCACGAGGTTGTTCAGCGCCCTTGCTGTTTCGAGAATGGAGACACAGCCAGATGCATTGTCATTGGCACCTGGCCGCGGATGATCCAGGTGGCAGGTGAAATGAATATCCTCATCAGCACGATCGGTGCCGCGGATGGCGGCTGTAGCGAAACCGTACTCACCTTCCTGGTGACTCGCATCGACTTCCGCGTGTAAAAGAATCTCTTCTCCGTTTTCGAGTCGCTGTTGGAGCTTTCTCGCCTCACCCAGCGAAATCATGAAACCGAATGATTTGGTTTTCGGGAAGCTGTCGAGATGCCCCCAGCGAACCAGTCGGTCGTCTTCTTTCCACCAGGCCGAGCGCTGATTCGGTGCATAGGAAATGATACCGGCGGCGCCCAGCTCTCCCACGGCTCGTTCGACGACACTTTGCGGCTGACTCGACGTAAGAACCAGTTTGCCGCGAACGTCCTTTCCACTGTAATCGGCACCAGAGGTGCCCGCGCCAATATCAACAAGCGTCGTCGTCGCTTCGCCGGATAAACTGTCCTGCGCCAGTGACAATGGCACAGAGCTCCAGTCGCCGAGCCTTCGGCGGCGCACTATCTCACCGTCAACTTCGGCCAGCTCCCATAATTCCGCAAAGCGCACGTCCCACACCGGCCGCGATTTCTGGGTACCAAACATCGTCCTGCTGTCCGCCGGATACGTGAGCAACTCGACCTCGTCGAACTCGTATTCCCGAAGCATTCTCAGTACGTGTTCTGTCGCTTCTGCAAACTGGCTGCTGGCACGCATGCGATGTTTGAGTGTGATCGTATCCAGGTTTCTCTTGGCCGCTTCACCGGAAGTCTCCTCGGCAATCTGCTTGAGGACTTCCTCATCCACGAGCTCCCGAATGTCGGCGTGAACCGGCGAGACAATGATCAGTGCAGCGATCGTGAGTTTCAATTTCTTGTTCATTTCAACTGCCTCTTACTGAACGGGTGGGACGCGCGGAATCAATAGCAATTCTTTTTGGCGCCCGTCGATATACACGGTCTTCTCGCCATCAAAGAACGCATCTTCTTCCAACTGGATACGTACTGCCTTGCCCCAGCTGTCGATCTCGCTTTCGGCGTAGAGCTCGATCGAATATGCGGTGTTCGGGTGGACCGGGTAGTCGCCATCTCCCGGAACGCCATCCTGTTGATCCCACATGCCGATCGTCGATCCCGCAGCATGCCCATGATATCCAATCGGGTGGGTATAGATTGACGCAATGATGCCTTCATCTTTTGCCTGCGCGAGTGATTGGGCGAGGATTTCGTTGCCGGTGCGCCCGGTCTGGATGTTTCGGGTCAATATGTCCTGCAGTCTGTTTCCGGTCGCCAGTGCATTGCGCAGTTCCTCCGGCGCGTCAGATTCGCCCGGCTTGAGCACGTAGGCATGTTGCTGAGTGTCTGTGTTCAGGCGCAGATATGTAATACCGAAATCTACGTGTAACAGGTCACCGGGCTGGATGACTTCCTCGTCGTATCGATGCAATGCCCATTCGCTCAAATCGGTTTCCGGTGTTCCTGCTCGCGCAATGGAAACAGATGGATGAAACCAGGTCGTCAGCTTCAGTTCCCGAATGCGATCCCGATACCACCACTGAACATCGCCGGTTGTCGTTATGCCCGGTTGAATGACGACATCAGACAATCCCTCTGCCAGGATTTCATGCGCAATTCGTACAATCTGCTGATACGAAGCCATTTCCTCCGGCGTACGTGTTTCCAGCCAGCCAACGGCCAGATTTTCCGCAGAGACAACACGATCATGCAATCGCTCCGGTAACGCCTCGTGGAACAGCCGAAATTCGGTTTCGGAAATACCATCTGCCAGGGCGAATGTCTCGGAAAAATTCAGGCCGATGCGTTGCGGATCGCGTTCCTCGATCAGCGATGCGAGATGTGCCCACTGTTCACCGTCTTTCTCTTTGTCCCAGACTGCCTTGAAAGTCTCACCAACGTCATACCTGGCGACCGCCACTGTCTCCAGCGGCTCACCAGTGCCAGGATCGAAAACGACGAGAATAGTCGTGCGTCTCGCTGACTGCCAGGTCGACGGCAGAAACGTGCGAATGACGGGATCTTCGTTGTATTCGCGGGAGATGATGACCCACATGTCGATGTCGGCACGGCGCATCAGGTCAGGCAGGACCGTTTGTACACGAGTGGCGAGCCAGCGATCGATAACAGCTGCGCGCTCCTTCATCGGCAGTATCAGCGGATCGGCCATCGTGGCTGCAGATAACAGGACGGCGGCAATCGCCATCATCAGCAGTTTTTTCATTCTCTTCCCCCTTGATAAGCTGTCCGATCTTACACGCCAACTGATGAATTATGCGGGCTTGGAGCAAAACGTCGGTAGTATTGGCACGTCTTCACTCGATTCCGAACAAAAAAATGAAACGCTTCCTGTTGATATTTTCCATACTGATATTGCCGGTCGTTGCCGCTGCAGAAATCGCCCAGAAAGACATCACTGTATACGGCCAGAATATCCACTATGCCGAGGCTGGCAGCGGGCCACCAGTCATACTGCTGCATGGACTGTGGGGTGGGCTGAACGAATGGGCGCCGATTGTCGATCCGCTCAGCAAGACTCGCCGCGTCATTGTCATGGATTTCATTGGCTTCCACGGCTCGGGCAAGCCCGACACGCAATATCACAACGCATTGTTATCTCAATACCTGGCCGGTTTCATCAAGGCCATGGACCTCGCCGAGGTAACTTTGATAGGCCATGCGATGGGCGCAAATACTGCCACCTACACGGCGGTTCACCATCCTGAGAATCTCAAAGCGCTGGTGCTGGTTGACGGCGCCGGCTATCGAAGCCCGGACCGCGATCTTGCGAAGCCTCCCTCGGAGGGCATGATCAGGTTCAGGCGCATTGCGACCGGTAGCAGTCTCAAATCGACTCGCGGCCTGTTGGAACGCCGGGTCGAGAACAAGTCGATCGTGACCGACGCCTGGGTCGAGGAAGCATTCGGTCTCTGGGTGAATTCGGCCCGCGCAATTGGCGACATGATGACTGACGGTGGCGATGTTACTGAAGAAGAAATGCGCGAGATCGAATTGCCAACACTGGTTGTCTGGGGCGCAGGCGACGAAGTATTTTCCCCTGACAATGCCGAGCGATTGAAAGCAGATATCGAAAATGCCGAAGTACACGTCATTGAAGGCTCCGGACATTTGCCGCAGATCGAACAAACCGATGCATTCCTTGACGCAGTCATACCATTCCTGAATTCGACAGGTGCAGCACAATGAACAAACTTATCCTTTCCCTGCTCTTGTTTGCCGCTGCGGGGTGCGCCGTTGCGGACGACAGCCTGGACGGTGCCTACGAACGCCTGTCTCTCACCAACACACGCACCGGCGAGTCGCCTGAAGCGGCCAACAGGCAGGGATTATTGATCATGGCGCATGGCCACTACTCGATGATGACGATGAATCCCGATCGTCGCGTCATTGGCAACGATGAAGTTGAGGCGATGTCTGCAGAGGATCAGATCAGCTATTTACAGGAATGGCTCGACATCAATGGGCACACCGGTCGTTATGAAGTCGACGGTGACACGCTAACCTGGTATCGCGACATCTCGGAAAACCCGAAAGAAGTCGGCACCACATCGAAACTTCAATTTGAGTGGCGGGATGACCTCTTTGTCATCTTTTTTTCCTTACCGAATGGGGACAGATACGACTGGGTATGGCGCAGGCTATAACGAGGAATCAGAGTCGAGCTCTGAACCATTTTATTCACCATTCGCGGCTAAAGCCGCTCCTACGAATCCTATTAGTATCGTGGGAGCGGCTTCAGCCGCGATTCACTAATTCGCCATATCGGCGTAAGCCGCTGCGAGCAACGATCCGGAACTGCCAATGCGACCCTCGCCCGCCCATCGTTCGTCATATTCGGCGGTTAGTCCGGCAGCCTGAATCTCCTCCAGGGACCTTCCTTCTCGAATCGCCGCTGCGACGCGATCACGAATCACAACCAGCATATCGCGCACAGCGGTGACATCCGCAACGCTCGACACGACGCCGTGGCCGGGAACGATCTTTGTTTCCACATCCGAAACCTCGATCAATAAATCATGCGCTGCAATCGTCCCAAGAAAACTGCCTCCGTTGTTCGTGTCGATGTAGGCGAAAGTCGTCGTGCGGTACACATCGCCCGTATGCACGACATTCGAACCTCCGAATTTGATAAAAACATCGCCGTTCGTATGCGCGTTGGGCACTTTGAAGACGTGGACCGTCTCGCCGTTGATGTGGAACGACATATCTTCACTGAAGGTCACCAACGGTGGCGCCTGTGTGTAGCTGGCGGCCGCCATCTGGCTGCGGACATTGTCATGGCCGAAAATCATCGTCCCCATCTTGCCGAAGTTTTCATTGCCGCCGGTGTGATCCGGATGCATGTGAGTATTGACCAGGAAACGAATCGGCGCGTCCGACACCGTGCGGATGGCGGCGACAATCTTTTCAGTCAGTGGCGCATATTGATCGTCGATCAGGAATACGCCGTCCTCACCGGTAAAGAGACCGATATTTCCGCCCATGCCCTCGATGTAGCTGACATTGCCAGATACCGCGTGCACGGACATTTCGACACTGTCGAAATCCTGAGCGAACGCCGCTCCAAAGGCCAACGGCAGGAAAGCTGCTGTTCTGAATAGTGATTGAAGGGTTTTGCGCATCGTAGTTTCCCCCGAAATTATTTTTTTGTACGACAATCGTAGCAAGCTGAGCCTAGCTTAATCGTGAAGCCTGCACCAATCCCGTCGCGGCTGCGGTATCATCGCCTGCTAAGAATTGAACGCATTACATCTTCAGGGGGAGATCATGAAGCGCATTCTCGCAATCATCGCTTTCGCAACAATTGTTGCCAGTGCCACAAGTTTCGCGCAGGACGAGGCGATTACTGTTGAAGGACCGCCGCCGCAGCTAACTGGCCTGAAAGCCGAGGCGGCCCAGATTGTCAGCGACAACCAAGAGCTCACACAGGAAATCGTCGACAGCCTGTTTTCGTTTTCGGAACTGGGGTTCCAGGAATTCGAAACACAGCGATATCTGACTGAAATACTCGAAAGTAATGGCTTCACTGTCGAACACGGCGTTTCCGGTATTCCCTCATCGTGGTGGGCGACCTGGGGCAGTGGCAAGCCAGTCATCGCGCTCGGATCCGATGTCGACGGCATTCCCAAGTCTTCGCAAATGCCGGGGGTTGCTTACCGCAAACCAATGGTCGAAGGCGCGCCAGGCCATGGCGAGGGTCATAACTCCGGACAAGCCGTGAACATCACGGCGGCGATTGCCGTTAAGGAGATTATGGAGCGCGACAATCTACGCGGAACGATCGTGCTCTGGCCCGGTATCGCTGAGGAACTCGTGGCAACCAAAGCATGGTTCGCCCGGGACGGCCGCTACGAAGACGTCGACGCAGTGCTCTTCACTCACGTATCAGACTCGATGAACGTGAGCTGGGGCCAACCGAGAGGAACAGGACTCATCTCTGTCGAATATTCGTTTGATGGTGTTGCGGCTCATGGCGCAGGCGACCCCTGGAAGGGCAAGAGTGCGCTGGATGCAGTCGAACTGATGAACATCGCCTGGAATTTTCGTCGCGAACATTTGCATCCACTGCAGCGATCACATTACGTGATCGTTGACGGCGGCGACCAGCCAAATGTCGTGCCATCGAAAGCGACAGTCTGGTACTTCATCCGCGAAATGACGGCAGATAATATTCGTGAGAACTTCGCGAAACTCCAGAGTACCGCAGAGGGCGCTGCGATGATGACCGACACAACTGTATCAAGACGAATTGTCGGCGCAGCGTACCCGCGGCACTTCAACAGACCAATCGCAGAAGCCATGTACGACAACATTCGAGCGGTGGGTATGCCGGAATGGTCTGAAGACGATCAAAAATTTGCCCGGGCCTTTCAGGAATTCATGGAAGCCGATGAGATCACCGGACTGAAAACGGAAATTGAAGACATAGCAGCACCACTGGAAGAACCGAAATCCGGCGGCTCGGATGACATTGGTGACGTGTCCTGGAATGTACCGACGGTGACGTTGCGCTTCCCATCCAACATAGAAGGTCGTACCGGCCATCATTGGTCGAGCGCAAACGCGATGGCGACACCGATCGCTCACAAAGGAGCAACGGCTGGCGCCAAAGTGGTCGCCACAACGATGCTGGACCTGATTCAGCAGGAAACGCTGGTCGATGACGCCTGGACTTATTTCCGCGATGAACAATCTGCGGGTGAAACATACGTTCCGTTTATCAGCGACACGGATGAGCCAGCGATCGAGAAGAACCTAGGCATCATGGGTGCATACAAGGACAAGCTTAAAGAGTTTTATTACGATCCGTCGAAGTACGACACGTATCTTGAGCAACTTGGCATCGACTATCCGCAGCTGACGGATCCAGAAGCGAATTAACGATCGAATCAATTTAGAGAGGACACCAAAGTGCAAATCAAAACTATTTTTGTTGCCGCTGTTGTAGCCAGTGTATTGCCACTGACGTCGATTGCCGCAGAGACAATCAAGATTGATGTCATCAAGAATCCTTATGGTGGCGGGCGAAACACGCCTGAATTGTCAACCAACCCGGATTACATCCATGCAGCAGGCCTCGAACGCCTGATCGGCGAATGGGGTGGTGAGCTGATCCGGCCGGTCCAGGACGTGCGCCTGAAGCCGGAACAGGATAGGAGCTACGGCGAATGGAACCGCATGGCAATGGCCAACGCCAATTTCGCCGATGTCGTGCGTGAGGGATTGCAGGACAATATGATCACTATCGGCCTTGAGGCCAACTGTAACGATCTGCTTGGGATGCTTTCCGGACTCAAATACGACTCAGACGGCAACGCCCGCAAGGTCGGCCTGGTTTTTTACGATTCCCACGGGGATTTCAATGTGCCGGAGACAACACTGTCAGGCATGTTGGGTGGCATGCCTGTTGCCGTGGCAGCTGGCCACGCGTTGCACAATCTGCGTAACACAACCGGTCTTGCCGAGCCGCTGCCGATGAGTAACATCATGTGGGGTGGCGTACGCGATCTTGATCCGCTGGAAGCCGATCGTTTTCGCGAATATGAAGTTCGCCAGGTATCCGTGCAGGACATTCGCGATGTCTCCGAGAACTTTCGCAAGCAGTTCGATGAAATGGCCGCCGGAGTCGATGTGGTTTACGTACACGTCGACATGGACGTTCTGGAGCCAGATGAGGTGCCTGGTCATGGCCTGGCCGTTCCTGACGGTCCCAGCAGCAAAGCGCTGGCGGCTGCAATTGCCGTGATGTTCGAGAATCCGAAAACTGTCGCGCTCGGCATCGCCTCGACGCCATCGTTTAACGCCGATCCTGACGGCGTCAGCCGACAGGCTGCATTGAACCTCATCGAGGGGGCCATCAATGGCGCCAAGAGTCGCTAAGGATTAGCATGAGAAATGTATTCGTTCTCCTGGTCGCCCTGCCCGCGCTTGCGTGGGCAGACGCGCCAGGTCCGGATTCCCGCTGGAACCTGGAAACGGTCGAAGATTCTTCAGGCTACGGATCCGTAGTCGCGCTGCACCAGGATTCGTCGAAAACGATCAAAGACGAAGCTGCATCGGGCGATGTCACGCCTCGCCTCGAATTTCGTTGCACACCGGGAAATGTGACCGTTACAGCCAGAATGGATTGGAAGCGATTCATTTCCTCCTTCAGCACGGAAGTTGGTTTCAAGGTTGATGGCGGCCGGTTCACCTGGCTCAAGTGGAAGATGGATCAATCGGAGCACGTCACACTCAGCCCGTCGGTTGCAGACAGTCAGCAGCTGATCGATACGCTGAAAGCGGGCAATGAATTATTGGTGGAGGTGTCGCCTTATTCGCAGGGCCCCGAGACGGCAGCATTCCACCTGAACGGATTGTCCGCTGCGCTCGACGCGTTGGTCGGCGAGTGCCAGTAAGAGAATTCGATCAGGGCAGGTACTTGAGCAACGCTTCGTTCTCCGGCACATCCAGGAACGTATCCCATTCCAGAAATATACCGTCCGGGTCGTAGCCGACGAAGACCCTGACCAGGCCGCCGCCTTCACTCAGAATCTCCGGCGTCCTGAGTTCGAATCCAGGCCAATGGGTCGCGCGCTCAAACCAGGCATCTACGTCGCTGGACAGAAACGACAGCGTTACACCGTTTCTTTCCGTCGGGCTGTGTAAATCGTCACTACCCTCAACGAGGGTCAGGAATCCACTGCTGGATAACTGATAGGTATCTGCACCATCCAGCTGACCTGACGGAACGACCTCGAAGAGACTTTCATAAAACGGGCGAATAGCATCCAGGTTCTCAAAATAGGCAGAAAGCGCGGCAGCCCGAATGCTCAACCGACCAGTCGCGCTGCCGGCACTGGAGATGATCGGCGTCGCCTCTGCAAACGCGGCGACAAACGATTCGTGATCCGGATGCGGGTTGTAGCGTACAAATTTCAGGAAATAGCCTTCGGGATCAACTGCCACGAAACTATCGGGCGCCGCACCACCGGCCTCCGTGAAATCAAGTCGCATCGGCACCTCTTGTGCGGTTAGATGTTCATACCATCGGTTGAGTTCATCGGTGACGAGACTCAATGTCACCGTCTTGGGCTCATCCGTTGAGTGCATACCCTCGCTCGCCTGCACCAGCGTAAGGTAAGACGAATCCGCCATTCTCATAATCTTCGCGAAACCGTAGTCAACGACCGTCTCGAGACCGAGCGTGTCCCGATAGAAAGACCAGGCAGCCTCAACATCCGAATAATAGTAGAAGGCATTCGTCGCAATGATGTCCGGTCGCGCCGGTTGGGCAATTTCAGTGACCGGCATTTCGGTTTCTTCCGGTGTGCATGCAGCGAGAATCAGGAACAGGATGCCCAGCGCTGAAATTTTCACAACAATTCCTACTCCGGTTCTTCAAGGCCCAGCCGCTCATGCATGATCGGACTGGTCGTCGTATACTGAACATGAACCTTCTTGTCCGGCTCGATACGTTGTTTGATTGCGAATGCAGCAAGCGCTGCCTCGTGAAATCCGCAAAGTATGAGTTTCTTTTTTCCGGGGTAGAAATTTATATCGCCGACGGCGTAGATTCCTGGCTCGGAGGTTTCGAATTTCTCTGTGTCGACATTGATCGTCTTTCGATTAATGTCGAGGCCCCATTCGGCGATTGGACCCAACTTGGGCGCCAGGCCGAAGAAGACCAGCACCTGATCCGCCTCGATCTCCCGACCCTCTCCCTCTTTCGGCTGAATGACGATTGATGACACCTGCCCGTCTTCGCCGTTGATCGCCGACGCCTTCGCACTCCTGATATCGTCCATGCGTCCTTCGGCAACCAGTTTCTCCATTCTGGCAACCGAATCGGGCATTGCCCGGTACTCGTCGCGGCGATGTACGAGCGTTATTCGCTCCGCTACGTCGACAAGCTCAAGCACCCAGTCAAGCGCGGAATCACCACCACCGAGGATAACGAGCTTTTTACCAGCAAACTGTTGCGGGTCCCTGACGCGATAGTGAAGAGACTTGTCTGCAAAGTCCTCAGCGTTTGGTATACGAATCGGACGTGGTTGAAAGGACCCCACACCGCCGGCGATAACGACGGCTTTTGAAGTGAACTGCTTACCGGCGCTGGTTTCAACAAAAAATGTGTCGTCGTCTTCGCGGCGCACAACCTGGACTTCCTCACCAAGGTGCATGCCACAATCGAATGGTTCGATCTGCTTCAGGAGGGCATTGGTAAGTTCCTCACCGGTGCACTCGGGAATGGCCGGTATGTCGTAAATGGGTTTGTCGGGATAGAGCTCGCTGCATTGCCCGCCAGGCTGTCGAATCGAATCGACGACCTCCGCTTTGAGCCCGAGCAGACCCAGCTCAAAAACCTGGAACAGACCGCAAGGCCCGGCTCCAACGATGATGACATCTGTATTGATCACGCAAGAACTCCCTGAAATTTGCGATCAACATTCTCCTGACAATGTGGCGCGGCTGCAATCATTATCGCCTATCCGACCAAACGGCTGTCAGGCCAGGTACAAGTTAACTTATCGGGCAGGCGATAAACTCTGGCAGAAGCTCTGCCCGCGTCGAGAAAGCGACAAGTCCGGGGTAGTTATCAGCTGGCACCCGCTCCGGCACGACGTGCTGCACGAAACGCCAGCCTATCGCAGTGGTGATGTCCGCCTGGTTTATTTCACGCCCGAAAAGCCAGGCCGAACCGTCTCCGACGCTGCCTTCCATCAGCTCGAGCGCACCGAACAGTTGCTGACTCAGTCGATCGATCCATGGTGCGTGCTGTACATCCACGGGCCGTTGTTTGGTTTCGTAGATCAATTGGGCCACTTTTTCCATTGCCACCATTGATGCACCAATGATACTCAGGGCGCGTATACGATCAGTTTCTGAGACAGGCATCAGGCTTCTGCCAGCAACGGATTCCAGGTAGTCGATAATCAGTGTCGAATCGACGAGCGTCTGGCCGTCATCGCAAATAAAGGTCGGCACTTTCACCAGCGGATTGAGCCCCCGAAACTCATCGAAATCCCTAAAGATCGACAACTCCCGATGTTCGTAGGGCAATCCGAGGTACTGCGCAGTGACGGCGACACGACGAACGAATGGAGAATCCATGTAGCCAATTAAAATCACAAGGGACCCTCTGATTGATTATTTCGTGGTTGCGCCGGCGGCGGAATGCTTGAAGAACAAGGCGCGTTGACGAAAACATACCCATAGGTCTGTCGAGTTGACGCAACGTCGTTATTCGAGCATTCCGCCCCGGCCCGTCAAAGGTAGAGGATATATGAATGGGTTGCGCCCCGCTTACTTCAATATATCGTTGCGGCTCTCGCCAAGGACTATGGCCATTACCTTCGAGCCCCGCCTCGTCTTGAAGTAAGCGGGGATGCAACGCAGCCGCGAAATAATCAATCAGAGGGTCCTGTGTACTCGAGTGACGAGGCGTCACATTCCGGGAAGAAGCTCGCGGGACTGGGCGACAGGCCCAACCAGTAATCCTGCTGACTCCTCAACGCTACGCCAGGGAAATCGACTCCCAGATCGAGCAGATCATTGATCAGCTGGAAATGCAGGTGTGGCGGCCAGTTTCCATTTGTCGGCGGCGTGCCAACAGTGGCGATTTGCTCACCGGCACTGATTTCCTGTCCCTGACTGATTCGCTCCAGTGTATCCATGCCGAGATGACCGTACAGCGTAAAAAAGTCGCTGCCAGACTCCACTGGATGCCTGAGAATCACCATCGGGCCGTAGTCGAGTTCCCGGGCGTTATTCGCAACGATTTCCACCGTTGCATCAAGAGGCGAATAGATCGGTGTATTCGCAACGCAAAACAAATCGATGCCCATGTGAATCGTTCTGCTCTCTTCAGAATCGCCGCTTGCGAAGTCGTCATTGCTATATAAGTCACGCGGTTCCGCATAACGTCCAAAGGAATACGCCGTTCCCGATTCCGTCATCGTGCGATTAATCAGCTCACCGAGGTCTGCGGCGTCAAGACCCGCGATTTCTTCACCGCAAAGCTGTGCGCCCGTGCTGAGGTCAAGCACGATGGCGCACCCATCCGTTTTGATGATCATTGACGTCATTAAGGCTTCAACACCTGGCCGTGAAGAGATGCGCCCATTCGCCCCTTCTCGCGGGCAACATTGCCGTTTACGATAACGATATCGAAGCCATCGGCAAGCTGGAACGGATCGGGATAAGTCGCCGTTTCGCGGACGTTGGCAGGATCGAAAACAATCAGGTCGGCAATCATGCCCTCTTGCACTGTGCCTCGATCGGAAATACCAAGAACACCTGCCGCAAATGACGTCATCTTTCTGACGGCGTCACTTAGCGTGAGCAGTTTGTCGTCCACAACATAGGATTCGATGATTCTCGCGAATGTGCCGTGGCCACGCGGATGAAAGCCGGTCGGGCTGCCATCGGAGCAAACACCGACATTCGGATCCTGAAGAAGGCGCGCCTGCAACTCATCGTTCATAACGAAATAAGCGCCTGAAGTACCCTGTGGGCCGATAACGTCGATCAACACATCTTCAAATGGCATCTCCATTTCATGCGCGAGATCTGCGAGTGTCTTGCCGGTATATGGATCGGTGCCGAGCAAAGTTGATTCCGGCCCATTGCGACGATTGACTCGATTACGAAGATACTCGGCAAGTTCGTCCCGACGCTCCACCTTTGCAATCGAAAACTGCTCCGCCGTCTTCGCCCAGACTGGAAAAACGATACCAATACCTGTGTAGCTCGCACTGTACGGGTAGATCTCGGCAGTTATATCGACACCAGAAGCGCGCGCATCCGCGAGGATACCGAGAATCTCGTCAGCCCTGTCGGTGCCCTTGCCATAGACAGACTTCAGGTGAGCGACATGAACGCGCGCATCTTCGCCCTGCTCCAGCAATTCAGCGATTGACGCTTCGAGTTGATCATCGTCTTCGTTGCGCATGTGACTCATGATCATCCGATCGTTCTGTCCCACAACTCTTGCCATCGCCCGTAATTCGTCGGTGCTCGCATTCAGGCCCGGGTTGTATTCCAGCCCGGTACTGAGACCAAACGTGTAATCCAGTGCCTCATCGAGCATGGCCAGCATACGCTCCATGTCCTCAGGCTCAGGTGAAGCAGCCAGGCCAATTCCTGACTGATCCCGCAAAGTGCCATGCCCGACAAACATTGCCAGGTTAGGACCCATGCCCTTCGCTGTGACTTCGCCAAGCCAGCTTGACAAAGGGACAATGTCCGGGCTCGAGCCGTCCTGCCCGAGCGAGATTGTTGTCACGCCCATCGCGAGAAAGTTCTCGAATTCGGGCGTTGCCAGCGGGTCGCCGTGCGAATGCAAATCGATGAAACCTGGTGCGACGACCTTGCCTGCAGCATCGATTCTCCTGCTTATGCGTGTGCTCAAGTCGCCGTCGGTGAATGTGGCATCACCGACGAAAACAATTTTGTCGCCGACAACGACGACGTCAGCTGCGACAGCATCGTTACCGAGGCCATCCAGCACATTTCCGCTCTCGATCAGGATGTCGATTGCCTGATATTCGGGAAGGAACGACTGCGGCGCGGGCTGACATGATGCCAGCAAAGCCGCAATTACAACGGTGAACGCCGTTCGGACAGATCTATTCCTCTTCACCTTCATCTTCATCTTCTTCCAGATCGCTGCGATAGCGTTTGAACCATGCAAGTATGTTGTCGACTTTCGCGACCAGTCGCGACGGGCGCCCCGCGATGCCATGCGGTGATCCCGGCACCCTGACCATAACGGCATCCACGCCTTTGAGCTTCAACGCCTGGTACAGCTGTTCGGTCTCGGATATTGGCGTGCGGTAGTCCTCTTCGCCAGTGATCAACATGGTCGGTGTCGTCATGTTGCCAACCAGTGATAACGGTGAACGCTGCCAGTAGTGTTCGAATTCTTCCCAGGGCATGCCCGGAAACTGATGCGAAATCTGCCCGATGTATGAGTCGGCAGTCAGCGTCTTGCTGATCCAGTTAATGACGGGCTTTGCAACGGCAGCAGCGCTGAAGCGATCTGTCAGGCCGATGGCGTAGGCACTTGCGATCCCTCCTGCCGAACCACCGGTGATGAACAGGTTATCCGGATCCACGATGCCTTTTTCGATCACGGCATCGACACCCGACATGTGGTCCGCGAAATCCTCCGGGCTCGAATATTTGTAGTGCAGAAGGAGCGCGAATTCCTCGCCGTAGGACGTGCTGCCACGATGATTGTCGTAGAACACGACATAGCCCGCTGATGCCATCAGTTGCATTTCGGCAGAAAAGTACGGGCCGTACGCCAGGTGCGGACCACCGTGTATCTCAAGAATCAGCGGATATTTTTCGCCCTCTTTATAATCCGGCGGCGTCATGTACCATCCCTGGATCTCGATGCCATCAAATGAAGATTCGTAGACGATTTCAGTGACGGCGCCGAGCGAGCGGTCGTTCAAAAGGTCATCGTTAAGTGATGTCAGCACACGTACACCCCGGCGCCCTGCGACTGCAATATCCGCTGGCCGATAGGCAGTTCCCTTTGTAAACACAACCGTGCCATTCGAGGAGACCGTGTAGTTTCCACTGATATAGGGCCGTCCGAGCGATGTGCTGCCAAGGCCACCCACAACATCGGTCATTTCACCGTCAAGCGTGACTCTCGCGACCTTTCGAACCGCGCGTTCATCGTATTGAAAGTAGATCTGGCGGTTGCCGGACCACTGAATGCTGCCAACCGAGCTGTCCAGATCAGCCGTCAACGCCCGATCGTCACTTCCGTCAATCGACATCACATGTAAAATGCGATTGCGATACGGAATCATGCGATTGTCATCATTGACGTAGGCTATGTACTGACCACTGGGTGACACGACAGGTGAAGATTCACCACCCTGTCGATCAGTGACCTGGGTGAGCGTGCCATCGCCGACATTCACGCTATACAGGTCCGATTCGCCTGACTGGAGCTCCCAGCCTTCATTACGATTCGCAGAGAAATATATCTGCCCTGAATCTGCGGACCACGACAACGAACCGCCGTGATTAAAATCTCCACTCGTCAGTTGCCGCGGCGTACCGCCATCGGCGGGCAGAACAAAAATATGCGAACGTGCCGGCTCAAGGAACCCTCGCCCGTTCCAGCGATACTGAGCAGAGTCGATAACCTTGACCGGCTCCGACCAGTCGGCACCCTCGGGTTTCTTGCGCGGCTTGGCCAACTTCACCGGCTCACTGGGCACGGACATGACGAATGCCAGCCAGTTTCCATCGGGTGACCAGGTCAGGTTGGACGCAGACTTCCGTAAATTGGCGACCAGGCCGGTTTGCCCGGTATCCATCCAGCGCACATATATTCCATTTCCTGAATCGGTCGACTGGGTGTAAGCAATGCGCCCTCCGTCCGATGACCATCGCGGCGACGATGAACTGCTCGTACCTGATACCAGCGGCCTGTGTCCTTCGCCATCGGCACCGATGGTCCAGAGATTCGACCGGGTGCGGTCAGTCATGATGTCGTTACTTTGGCGTTCGTAGACGATTTGCGCGCCGTCCGGTGAAACCTGTGGATCGCTTGCGTATTCGAGTTCGAATACGTCTTCTGCCGCAAATCCTTTTATTTCGTCTTCGGCAAACGTAACCGCTGACATTGCGATTGTCAGGAGCACTGACACGATGGCTTCTTTCATGATTACACCCTTTTTACAGGCCTTGATGGCCCTTTCTTGCTCAGTCAGATTCTGTACTGCGCTATTTGCACTTCAGGACCGTAGTCCGCGTAGTCGCCGTCTGTTCGCTTGCCACGAAACTCGGACCAGCGAATCGTATTGTAGCGACCAGGTCTTTCGTCACTGACGACAGTCGGTAATGGACTGACATTCGTCGATGCGGAAGGATTAAAAAAGAATGGAATACTGTACCGATCAGATTCGTCCATCGCGAGTACACGATGAATCGCCGCCTGATAACAATCGTTCGACCAGACCTGCATCATATCGCCGGTATTGATGACGAACGCGCCCGGAACCGGTGGAACGCCGTGCCAGTTGCCATCTTTGAAGACCTGCAGTCCACCCACGTCGTCCTGCATCAGCACGGTCAACGCACCGGCATCGGAATGATGATGTACACCGAGATCAGCCAGTGGCAAATGCTCGACATCCGAGGACTCCATGGGGTCTTTTACCGGGTAGTAATTCAGTCGGATGAAGCCTGTATGATTTTCGGCGAAATCCTGTCTCATGTGTTCGGGCGGCAAGTCGAGGCCGACACAAAACGCCTCCAGTAACGCAAGACCGAGATTTGTGCAGGCTTCACGATACTCACACAGGGTCTCCCGAAAATCCTTGTCGTCTATGGGCCAGCGGTTTTCAGCCGAGTAAATCGGATCAATGCCGTCCGTCGTGTAGTCGAATACTTCCTTTTTGTCGCGCTGATTCTTCGTGAGCTCGTTGTTGTAGTAGCCCCACGGATTGTCCCGCGTACGCATGAGCGATTCTTTCGCCGACAACGGCTGGGCGAAAAACTGCCTGGTCCGCGACCAGGTTTTCGCGATGAGCTCATCGGGAATATCATGATTAACGACCTGGAAGAATCCCCATTCCCTGCACGCATTGGCTATTTCATCGACTGCCGATTGCGCACCCCGAGAGGTCGCGTCGCGTGTGACATCGCCAACGTCGATGATGGGCACCTGTTCTATCAACCCACTGGAGTCAGCGACAGGATGCTGATCTAGATCCCCCTGCATTACCTGTTGATCCTTTCTGCTTGTTCGGGAGTTATGGATTTATTCCAACGATCACCGGATCGTGATCCGACGTTCTGAATGGAGTCGCGTCATCGAAGAACCCGGCATCCCGGTCAAAGTCCAGATTGTAGTCAATGAGGCGCGGCTCGTCCGCGTTGATGTGCCATTCCGCAACGCCCGTTATCTGCGAAGACAGGACCCTGGACGCAAACGCATGATCCAGCGCTCCCACCTGCCCGGCGAAGACGAACGAATAGGCATCTGAACCTACAGCGGACTCGAGCAAATTCACGAATCCGGCACTCTTCAGCGCAACAATAGGATCCTCCCGCAGGTAGGCATTCATGTCACCGATGATCAGGAAGTCCGCATCGCCACTTCCAGTCGGATCGGCATTCAACCAGTCGCCCAACGCATTTGCGGCACTCGTCCTTGTGGCATTGCAGTTGCCCTGTCCGTCATTAAGGTTCGGGTCGCCAACATCGTCACAGTCTGACCCCTTCGATTTCAGGTGATTCACCGCCACGGTGAATCGACCGCCGCCAGCGATGACATCGAAAGTCTGCGCGAGTGTCGGTCTGCTTTTCCGATCGTTGAACCTGGAATCAACCAAAGTCGTCAGAATGGCGTAGTTTCCGCCCGGTCGCACAACAGCGGTCCGGTATATCAGGCCAACTGCGATCGCGTCGGTGCCGATGACTCCTGTTGCGATAAAGTCCCACGTTCCGACACCGGCCTGTGCGTTAAGCCCGTCTACAATTCTTCGTAGTGATGTACCGCCGTTGTTCTCGAGCTCCATCAAACCAACGATGTCGGCATCGAGTGCCAGCAATGTATTGATTGTTTTCGCATGCTGCCGATCGAATTCGGCGTCGCTGTCCGCCCCGCGACAGCCAACGTTGCCAGACGGGCCACAAATACTTTGCCCGGTATCAATCGTTGTGAAGTAATTCAGGACGTTGAAACTTGCGACCGTCACGTTTCCGCCGGTCTCAGGGGGCGCAGCAGTTCGCGAATTCCATGACTCGAACAACGGCTCACCGGTTGGCTCCAGTCGATATGCCTCTGTTCCGGAACCACCGCTACCACGGCTATACCGAATATTCCCTACCGCAGCGGTTACTCTGTCGCCAACTCTGAGTGAATAAGCAGCTGAGTTTGTTGCCCCGTTGGACGACCCGGGATTCAGGTAGCGATACGAGGCCGGGTTTTGCTCTGATAAACCGTCATCGAGGATCAGGGTTCTGGCAGCATTCTGCTGTTGATGATTGGCAAAGCCTGTCACATCAGGCGCGAAAGCATTGGTAAATTGCCGAAGGCGACCACCCTGTGACAACGATATTTCGCCATATCGTTCCAGGTTGAATGCATCAGTAACAAAAGCCGGCTCGGCAAGCGCAACC
>Ga0255052_10001135_pt1 | contig 20378 bp, 19 predicted proteins | sample JV7_2_21_MG_FD_188632 | JGI IMG/M metagenome (GOLD analysis project Ga0255052, IMG submission 188632) | Seawater microbial communities from Jervis Inlet, British Columbia, Canada - JV7_2_21 | ecosystem: Environmental > Aquatic > Marine > Inlet | place: Canada: British Columbia | collected... | reverse complement strand
CAGATCTTGCGGAGTCGCGTAGGGCGGGCCGGTGTTCGGTATATCGTTTTCCATCGCTTCTGCGACGCTTGATACGACAGGTACCGTGCGCAGTCTCGAAGCCATGTCAGTGACCGAGTCGACGCCGCGACATACTTCTCGGGCCAGTGCTTCTGTCGCACCGCTGCTGGAGTAGTACAGGACGAGTACTTCGCTCATTTGCCTAACAACTCCAACACGTTTTCGGGTGGTCGGCCGATCACTGCCTGGTCATTCTCTTCGTCGACAACGATGGGACGTTCGATGACTTTCGGGTGCACTTCAAGCCAAGCTGCGAGCCCTTCATCGTCATCGAGGTTGGGCAAATCGCTTGCATCCTTGAATTCCGCCTCGCCACGGCGCAATAGATCCGCAACGCGCACGCCTATAAGCGCAGCATGCCGCAAAGTCGCCGCTGCCGTCGGTGCGTCGTTCAGGTACTCGACGATTGTGGGCGTGACACCCGATTGCTCGAGTAATTTCAATGTTTTCCGCGACTTGGAGCAGCGCGGATTGTGGTAAATCGTAATTGACATTATGTCCTCGTACTTGGTAGCGTTGACCGGTTTCCTGTAACCAGAATAACAATGCTCGCAAGCCGTACAAGATTTTTCCTCCGCGCAACACTATTTGTGGCGCTTCTGGTTATGGCCGGTTGCCAGTCGATGCCCGTGCAGGAGATGTCGGACGCCCGCCAGGCAATCACGGCGGCCAAAGACGCCGGGGCGGCCGAATATGCTGCCGACGATCTTGACGCAGCTGAGAGCTATCTGGAAAGCGCGCAAAAGTACCTGAAAGCCCGTAACTATGCGATCGCTCGCCGTGATGCCGTGGAGGCGAAAACCAAGGCGCTTGATGCCCTCAGGCGCAGCGAGGCCGCCACCGAGGCCGAAAAATAGAAATCCGCGCATGACCGCTCGCCGATTTACGATCAAAGGTCGTGTTCAGGGCGTGTTCTTCCGCGAAAGTACGCGTCGCGTCGCCGAATCTCTCGGCATCACCGGACACGCGATCAATCTCCCGGATGGCGATGTCGAAGTTCTCGCCTGCGGCGAACAGCCTGCCCTTGATGAGCTCGCGGCCTGGCTAAAAAAGGGCCCGAGAATGGCGCAGGTAAGGGATGTCATTGCGCATACAGTCGAATGGCAAGACTTTGGTGGGTTTACGACAGGCTAATGCGGTTGAGTTTGTGAGGTCTGCGAGAGGGATTTTTGTCGAACGAAGTAAAGCGCAGCGCAGCGAGCCATGAGTGAGACAAATAACCCGAGCGCAGACCCTATTCCATTGCCTAGCCCTGGTACCACTTCTCGCTGAGCTTATCGATGACTTTGTTCGGGTACTTGCGCTTACCGAGACTGCCATTGTAACGGCCAAGCGCGCGCCTCAGGTCTCCGTTTTCCTTGTCCAGATAGAACTTCAGGATCGTGCAGCCATAACGCAGGTTGGTATCGAGGCGGATCAGATTGTCATCCGGCCGGCCGATTTCATCGCGCCAGAAGGGCATGACTTGCATGAGTCCGAGCGCGCCCGCAACCGATATCGCGTAGGGATCGAAATTACTCTCGACCTCAATCACGGCCAGAATCAGTTCGGGCGGCAGCTCTGCACGGGCCGCTTCGTAATGCACCCGCGTGAGGATTTCAATGCGTTCGTCCGGATCTTGAACCTGGCGTTCCAGCCGGGCCGACATATCAGTCAGCCATACTTCAGCGTCAAACCGGTCCTCAAAACTGTCTGCCGCGTTGGCCGCCTCGCGCAAAACCTCGCGCAGCTCGGGATCGGGTACCTGCTCAGCCACGGCCAAACCCGGCACAGCCAGGGCCAGCAGCATGCAATAGACAGCGATGTGACGTCCGATCTCCATGGGGCGATCTATTGTAAATAAAACACTAGCTTACAGTGCTTTCTTTTAGCAGATTGAGAGCTTCCTCACGATTCAGATCGCGTGATTCCTCATCGCGACGGTGGCGGTACTCGAGCTCGTTGGCCTCCAGACCGCGCTCCGAGACAACGAGTCGATGCGGGATACCGATCAGTTCAGCGTCGGCAAATTTGACGCCAGGTCGTACATCGCGATCATCAAACAGAACCTCGTGTCCCAGGCTCGTGAGTTCCTCGTATAAGGTCTCGGCCGCCTCACGCACGGTTTCAGAGCGATGCATATTGATCGGCACGAGCACAACATCGAAGGGCGCGAGCGGTTCCGGCCAGATGATGCCGTTGTCATCGTGGTTTTGTTCGATTGCAGCACCGACGATGCGCGTAATACCGATGCCATAACAGCCCATGGTCACGGTGTGATCTTTACCGTCGCTGTCCTGGACTGTCGCGCCCATTGCTTCGCTGTACTTCGTGCCGAGTTGGAAAATGTGCCCAACCTCAATACCTCGCGCAATACTCAGCGTACCGCTGCCGCCTGGAGACGGGTCGCCGGCGACCACGTTGCGCAGATCCACGGTCTCCGGTTCCGTGAGGTCGCGGCCGAAATTGACGCCTACATAGTGAAATGCGACTTCGTTAGCGCCACAGGAAAAGTCAGAAAGATCGGCGGTGGCGTGGTCGAAATAGACAGGCAATTCGATGCCCACAGGGCCTAATGAGCCGGCTTCGCTGCCGGTTGCCTTACGAATTGTGTCGTAGTCGGCCATAGTCAGAGGTAACGCAACACCTTCGAGCTTCTGGGCTTTCACCGCATTGAGTTCATGATCACCACGCAGAACCAGTGCGACGGGACCGTCAGTGCCTGCAACGATCAGCGTCTTGATCGTTTGCGATGCGGTAATGTCCAGCATCTCGCAGAGGTCATTGATCGTTTTCACGCCAGGCGTTGATATTTTCTCGAGTGCCTGAGTCGCTGCGGCCCGTTCGCCTGACGGTGGGAACGTGGTCGCCGTCTCGATATTCGACGCATAGTTATCCGAATCGCTGTAGGCGATCGCGTCCTCCCCCGAGTCCGCAATAACGTGGAACTCCTGAGATTTGCTGCCGCCGATCTCGCCGCTGTCGGCCCAGACGACACGAAATTTCAACCCCAGGCGTTCGAAGATCGCTGTGTAGGCCGCGTGCATTTTCTGGTAGGAAACTTCCAGGCCCTCGTCATCCATATCGAATGAGTAGGCGTCTTTCATGATGAATTCACGTGATCGCATGACGCCGAATCGCGGCCGGATCTCGTCGCGAAACTTGGTTTGAATCTGGTAAAAATTAACGGGCAACTGCTTGTAGCTGCGCAATTCCTTGCAGGCAATATCGGTTATGACTTCCTCGTGCGTCGGGCCAAAGCAAAACTCCCGGTTGTTACGATCGGACATGCGCAGCAACAGCGGACCGTATTGGTCCCATCGTCCTGTTTTTTGCCAGAGTTCAGCCGGTTGCACGGCTGGCATCAGGAGTTCAAGGGCGCCAGCGCGGTTCATCTCCTCGCGTACTACAGCCTCGACTTTACGCAGCACCCTGAGGCCCAGCGGCATCCATGTAAACAACCCCGAAGCGAGCCGCCGAATCAGACCGGCTCTGAGCATCAGTTTGTGACTGACAATTTCTGCTTCTGCAGGCACTTCCTTGAGTGTCGTCAGCCCAAATTCCGAGAATCGCATCAAATATTCACCTTCGTGAGACAAGGCGCGAATTCTAGTGCATCTGGCGACAAAAACGTATTGACTCCGGATGGAAAGCAGAGGATCGTCGCGGGTCGTCGAATTCGAGCAGGTCCCAACGTTGAAAGGTAAACGTAATCCGTTTGTAGCCCGCGAGGGTGGGCCTTTCCTGCTCGTCGGAATAGTGGGCTTTCTCCTCGCTCTGCAGTTCCTGGACGTCGTGTTCGCCGTAGCTGCCGCGATGGTGGTTATCGTGCTCTTTCTGATTTTTCGTGATCCGCTGCGCGCGATTCCTGCCTCGCCGCTGGGCGTCGTTAGCCCGGTGGATGGGCGGGTCATCGATGTCGACCTCGCTGACAAGGGCGTATTGCACGGTGAAGCGCATCGAGTGAGAATTCGCATCGACAGTTTTGGCACGTACACGGCTCGCGCTCCGGTCGAGGGAAAGATCATGGATCTGCGCTCGGTGAACGGTGACAAGGTCGTCGATTACCGTACGAATGCGCTGTGGATTCAGACTGACGAAGGTGACGACGTTGTGTTGCAGTTTCATGGCCATCGATTCGGCCTTGCGCCGCGATCCTTCACGGGTTTCGGTGAGCGTGTTGGCCAGGGGCAACGGTGTGCGTATTTGCGGCTTACACGAATTGCCGAAATGCACTTGCCGATCGAGAGCAAAATACTGGTCAAACCAGGCCAGGTCGTCGTCGCAGGTACTGACTTGATTGGCAAAGTTCCGCACCCCTAAGTGTAGAATGTTGCGATGGTTCACTCCGAACAGCAAAGACGCGCCTACCTGGAGGCGCTTGGCATCGACGTCTGGTTGCCTCGAGATCAGGCAGATCCTGAAGCGGAGCCCGTCAATGCGGGCGCGGAGCCTGAGCGCATGGATTGGTCTGCGCTGCGCGAATCGGTGGCCGGGTGTACGCGTTGCATCTTGCACCAAAGCCGCACGCAGACCGTTTTTGGCGTCGGCAATCCTGAAGCAGACTGGATGATCATCGGTGAGGCACCCGGAGCTGAGGAAGATCGCCGTGGTGAACCGTTCGTTGGCAGGGCAGGTAAATTGCTTGACGAAATGCTGCGCGCAGCGGGTCAGGAGCGCGGCAGCGTGTTCATCGCCAATATCCTCAAGTGCCGACCGCCCAATAATCGCGATCCCAACCCGGAGGAGTCGTCACAGTGTCGCGGCTATCTCGAACGGCAAATTGAGCTCGTGCAGCCCAAGATCATTCTCGCCGTCGGGCGAATTGCGGCGCAGTTGTTGCTTGAAACCGACACGCCGGTTGGACGCTTGCGGGGGACGACTCATTACCTTGGTAAGACGCCACTCGTTGTTACCTATCATCCTGCTTACCTGTTGCGTAGCCCATCGCAGAAACGCAAGTCCTGGGATGATCTGCGCCTGGCCCGGAGCATCGCGACGGAGGCAGCAGCATGATTCGGCCTATTCCCGAAGCTGCCGTACTGATTCGCGTTATGAAGCACGAGGATCTCGCGCACGTCTCTGATATCGAGCGACGCAGTTATGATTTCCCGTGGAGCCACGGTGTATTTCGCGATTGCCTGCTGGCTGGATATCAATGCATAGTGCTTGAACGCGATGGTGAGGTTGCAGGATACGGAATTCTGTCGGTCGCGGCAGGTGAGGCGCATATTTTGAATCTCTGCATTGAGCCGTCCTATCGTTCACATGGCTACGGCGAACGACTGCTCGATGACATCCTGTTTCGGGCGCGAGCATCGTCGGTCCGTGAAATATTCCTGGAGGTTCGGCCAACGAATGACCATGCTTTGGCACTGTACAAAAAGAAAGATTTTCATCAGGTCGCAAATCGTCCCGCGTACTACCAGGCGCGTGAAGGACGAGAGGATGCGGCCGTGCTCTCAAAAAAACTGACGACTGACAGCTGACGCGACATGTCGGTAGTTGAAGAACAGGTCCGGAAACGGCGCACCTTTGCGATTATCTCGCACCCTGATGCCGGCAAGACGACGCTCACCGAAAAGCTGCTACTTTACGGTGGTGCAATCCAGCTTGCCGGTACCGTGAAGGGGCGAAAAGCAAGTCGCCACGCAACATCGGACTGGATGGCGCTCGAACAACAACGTGGCATTTCGGTTACGTCATCCGTTATGCAGTTTCCGTACAAGGATCATGTCGTCAATCTTCTGGACACACCCGGCCATGAAGACTTTTCTGAGGATACCTATCGCACTCTGACGGCCGTTGACTCGGCGCTTATGGTCATTGACTGCGCCAAGGGCGTTGAGCAGAGAACTATAAAACTGATGGAAGTCTGCCGGCTACGCGATACGCCGATCATGACGTTTATCAACAAACTGGATCGGGAGGGTCGTGAGCCCATCGACTTGCTTGACGAGATCGAGTCGGTGCTCAAGATTCAGTGTTCGCCAATTACGTGGCCGATCGGCATGGGCAGCAGGCTAAAGGGCGTTTACCACCTGTTACAGGATCGCATCTATCTGTATGAGAAGGTCGGCCGGGAAAAGGCGTCAGAGCAACGCATCATCGATGGTCTGCAGTCCAGGGAAGCCGATGAAGTACTTGGCATCGATGCGGAACATTTTCGCGAAGAGATTGAGCTTGTTAAAGGAGCGACCCCCGAGCTCAACCTCGATGAGTACCTGGCGGCCAAACAGTCGCCGGTATTTTTCGGTTCAGCACTTTCGAATTTTGGCGTAAAGGAGTTGCTGGACGAGTTCGTGCGGCATGCCCCGACACCACTGCCGCGCGAAAGTGATCAACGGAAAATCGAACCTGATGAGGACAAGCTCACGGGCTTCGTGTTCAAGATTCAGGCGAATATGGACCCTGGTCATCGTGATCGGATTGCGTTCATGCGTATCTGTTCGGGCGAGTATCACAAGGGACACCGCGTTTTGCATGTACGATCCGGCAAGGAAATGAAAATTCCCGATGCCATTACGTTTATGGCCGCGGATCGGCAGCATGCGGATTCTGCATACGCAGGCGATATCATTGGCCTGCACAATCACGGCACAATTAATATTGGTGACAGTTTTAGCGAAGGTGAGCAGATTCGATTCACGGGCATCCCGAACTTCGCGCCTGAGATCTTTCGCCGTGCGGTACTTAAGGACCCGCTACGTCTCAAAGCACTGCAAAAAGGTCTCGCGCAGCTCTGTGAGGAGGGTGCAACGCAGCTCTTCAAGCCGCTACGCAACAACGATCTGATTCTGGGTGCTGTCGGGCCGCTGCAGTTCGAGGTCGTGGCGCATCGTCTTCGCGATGAATATAAGGTTGAATGCCAGTTTGAGGCAATAAATGTGGCGACGGCGCGATGGGTGGAATGTACCGACGAAAAGATGTTGCTTGAATTCGAGCGCAAGGCGCATGACAACCTTGCTCTGGATCACGGCGATAGTCTGGTTTATGTCGCGCCGACAAAAGTGAATCTGAATCTTACCGAGGAGCGGTGGCCGGAAATTGTTTTCCGCGCAACGCGTGAACATTGACCGAGTCCAAAATCCTCAACAAGAAGGTTATTTCCTGGGCACTTTATGACTGGGCGAACTCGGCGTTCGCGTTAAGCGTATTGGCTGTCTTGTACCCGCTTTTTCTGGGCAGCTACTGGAGTGTCGGGAGTACGGGAGCGCAGGTCACCGCCCGTCTGGCCTGGATTACCGCTGGATCGAGCGCGATTGTTGCCATTCTTGCGCCTGTATTTGGCACGATCGCTGACGCGGGCGGCTACCGCAAACGATTTCTTCTCGTGCTCGCGTTGCTGGGGGCGACTGCGACAGCGACGCTCGGATTGGTTGGCGAGGGCAACTGGCCGTGGGCCCTGGGCTTGTATCTGATCGCGTCGTTCGGTTTTTATAGCTCCACTGTTTTCTACGATTCGTTGATCATCGATGTCACCGAGCCGCGTAACTACAGCTTCGTATCGTCGCTCGGTTTCTCATTGGGTTACCTCGGTGGTGCAACATTGCTCGCGTTACATGTCTGGATGCTGACCTCACCCGAGACTTTTGGTCTGGCTTCATCAACTGACGTCCTGAAGTTCGCGTTTTTATCGGTCGGTATCTGGTGGGCCGTATTTCTGCTGCCACTCATCGCGTTCGTTCCAGAGCACAGAAGCGGTATCGTCGTCGCCAGCGGAGCGGTTCGTGCCGCTTACCGGGAACTGAAGTCGACGCTCGCGGAAGTCCGCAAGTATCGCAACGTCGTCGTCTTTCTGATCGGCTACTGCATGTACATCGGCGCCGTATTCACCGTGATTTTCATGGCAGCGAATTACGGTCAGCGCCTCGGATTTTCTCAGAATGATCTCGTCAGAGCGCTGATGATTACGAATTTTGTCGGCTTTCCAGCAACGCTGCTATACGGTTTCTTCGGACATCGATTCGGCCCGAAAATGGGTATCTATTTCGCCTTGCTGGTCTACATAGTGGTGTCGAGCTGGGCCGTATTCATGACGGATGTGCATCAGTTCTATGTGATGGCGATCATAATCGGATGTGTGCAGGGCGGCGTACAGGGACTAAGCCGTTCGTTGTACGCATCGTTGATTCCACCCGATCAGCCCGGCGAATTTTTCGGCTTCTATAACATGGTGACAAAATTGTCTCATGTACTGGGTCCAACTCTCGTTGGGCTAGCCGCCACGTTCTGGGATGAGCCGAAATATGTGCTGCTTGCGTTGTTGCCGTTGTTTATTTTTGGCGCACTACTGCTAGCAACCGTAAAGCAAGACGAGCCACTTGCCTAGCAGCTTTGACGTCCGCGTAGCGTGTTTCTAAAGACCGGCTACCATTGATTCGAGACGTTGCAATGCGGTGGGAGTGACTGGGCCGTAACGCGCATCGAGATACGTTGAGGTAACGTCGTTGATCGTCTGCTGCGGAAGCGCTGACTCGCTTGCAGCACGGGACGCATATACCGCCGGAGTTTCACCCGTCAGCGGCTCGACGCCTGTCTTCTTCACAAAGCGCTCATACAGGATGGCAGCACGGTCTTTCGCGGGTGGGCGGTAGCGGAGGCTCAGGAGAATACTGATCAATAGAATCAGACCGATAACTAATCCGACAAGGGTCAACATCATCTTGCGCCAGTCCGGGTCATCCATGCCCAGCCATTCCATGAATTTGTCCTGATTCTCAGGGCCGTAACCAAGAACCCATTCGTTCCATTTCGCGTTCATCGCGTCCCAGGTAAGCGTTAACTGGTGCAGTAACCTGGAGGGAGCAGAGAGGCCCCAGGCAGCGGCCGTGCCATCGAACATCGATCCGCTGCGGCCAATCTCAATGCGATCTGGTGCAACGGCTGCGGTTGGGTCGACCCGACGCCAACCAATGTCCTCGAGCCAGACTTCATTCCAGGCGTGCGCATCTGACTGGCGCACGATCATATGGCCGCCCATTGGATTCGTTTCACCGCCTTGATAACCCAGTACGATGCGGGCTGGAATGCCGGCGGCGCGCATCATTACTGCAAACGCGGACGCGTAATGTTCACAGAAGCCTTTTCTTGTGTCGAACAGGAAACGATCGACCGAATTACTGCCGAGCGGTGGTGGTTCCAATGTGTAGTAGTACTCTTCTTCATGAAACTTCTTGAGTACCGCTTCGATATACGCTACATCCGAAGCAGCGGTCCGCCGCATCTCCTGCGCGAGTTGCTGTGTTTTCTGGTTGCTTTGGGCGGGAATACGTTCGTAAAAGGAACGTCTGAATTCAGGCAGTTCGATATCAGTTCGGTAGTCGAGATACGAAACCGCCTCATAAGCCACGCGCTGATCGATAGGTCGCGCACGAGCAAGTTGCTGTTGCGGGCCCATGAATGCCCTTGGCAGCGTCCACGACCATGGAATATCCAGAGCAAACACCCACGGTTGACGAGTCGGTTCCAGCGTAATTTCATAGGATACCGCTCGTCCTCCGTTGACGACTTGCTCTTGAGCCGGCTGTCCCCGAAACGGTTCATTGCCGCTCCAGGTTCGGCCATTGAACATTGTCAGCACCAGACCGCGCCAATAACGTTCGCGTGGCTCCGGTACGGTGTCTGCGAATTTCACGCGAAAAGCAACCGCATTTGACAAGGACAAGGAACTGATATCACCGGGGCTCATTGTGTCGCTCAGTCCGGAGGTTGCGCTGCCAGTATCCATCGGTACGGCCCAAAAAGGCGTCGCAATGCGCGGGAAGAATATCCACATCGCGATAGCGATCGGTGCCGCATACATGACCAGGCGCGCGCCGGTTGAGAAGCTTCGCCGAGCCGGTTCCCCGACGACGGCTGAAACTCTGAGCCAGGCGGTCATGATCAGAAATACTGCGACGAGAAGGTAGGGCAGGGACCAGAGATACTGCTCGCGCAGCAGTGATGACATGACGAGGAAAATCGATATGAATAACAGCACGAACTGGTCGCGTCGTTTGCGTGTTTCGAGTAGTTTCAATGCCGCCATGACCGCGAGCAAGGCTGAGCCGGGACCAACACCGCTAACCGTTGAATAGGTTCCCAGCACACCGAGGAAGCACAGCAGCGCAAGGAAGGCGCGAAACCAGGTTGACGGTAACGGCCGACGACGTTTTTCAATAATGTAGCGCCAGATCGCGCAAACGAAAAACGATGTTGTTATCCACCAAGGGAGAAACTGCACATGCGGGGCAAGCGAGAACATCAACGCGAATAGCGTCCAGGGCAGGCTCGCAAGCAAGGAACCGTCGGTGCCGCGCGGCTTAGACATTGTTCTCATCCAAACCGAACAGCGCGAGCGCAGCAAGACATCGGCGCCGATGGCTCTCACCATGCGCAGGTGGGAATTCCACGCCGGGCAGGCGCAAGCCGTAATCTTCACGGGTGCGGTCAGCGTTGATTATCCAGTGCGTCAGAATAGAAAGTCGTAATTCAGTGTCCTCCGCTGGCACTACGCCGAAATCGAACCACTGACTGCTCGTATCGGCTCCGGCAAACTGCTTGGACAGCAGTTGGCCGCTTCGCGCATACGCCTTCCATGCCACGTGACGTGGCGAGTCGCCTTCATGGAACTTGCGCAGACCTGCGAAGTCTTCCTCACCACGCGCATCATGTTGTCGATGGCCATGGGCCGTCTGTGTTGGTGGTGGCGGTGGCGCATGATCAGCGGGGTGCGGGTATACGAGGCCACTCAAATCCATGTGCAACCAGGCCCATGAACGAAACAACTCGAATGGAAACAAAGTGCGAATACCGAATCGACAGAGAGGAATTCGGCCGCGCTCCGTCGTCATGACGGCAAGCAGGAAGACTTTGCTTTCGCCCGGCAACAGGTCGTGAATTTCGCTGACCGTTGAGTCGATGTAAAGCCTGATACCGTGGCGCGCGTTCTTCGAATGGTTGGTAATCGCTACGCGGAATTGGGAGGGCTGGCCTGCAAATACAGGCTCCACTCCTGCGAAACTAAGTTCAAGGCCGACGAGATTGCGCTGGCACTGGTGCATCGCTACGAAGCCGAGGCCGGCGAGAATAAACGTGAGTACGAACGACAGATTGTTGTTGTAGTTCATCGAACCCAACAGCATGGCGAAGGTCATCAATGCGAAGACAAGACCAACGCCAGTTGGCAGGATGTATACGCGCCCGGGTCGCAAACGAGTGACCGTCGCATCCATGCCTTGTCGTTTCCTGGCCCAGCGGCGAACCCGCCGGCTAGCAGCTGCTTGCAGCGAGTTTTTAATCCCGATGCTAGGGAATGGCCACGGTATCGAGGACATGCTGGCAAAGTTCGGCGGCGGATCGATAGGTGGTGTTGCTGGCCGGCTTCAGTCGATGTCCGGCGATCGCCGCAAACACAGCCTGAATATCGTCCGGATAGACCCCGGAATGGTGTTCCACGAACGCGTGCGCTTTCGCAGCGGCCACGAGTGCAAGCGCGCCGCGGGGCGACAGCCCGATGTCGATGTCGGGTGATTCACGTGTTTGCCGCACGAGAGCCTGAATGTAATCGATAAGCGGCTCACTCATATGCATGCCGGCTGCTGCTTTCTGCAGTCTTAGCAGAATGTCCGGCGACGCGATGGCATCTACGTTTTCCAGCATCGACCGGCGGTCTTCGCCAGTAAGCAACTCGCGCTCGTTGTCCTCGTTTGGATAGCCGAGTTCGAGGCGCATCAGGAAGCGATCAAGCTGAGATTCGGGTAAAGGGAACGTTCCGATCTGATCGGCGGGATTTTGCGTCGCAACAACGAAAAAGGGTTCCGGCAGTGGCCGCGTGTGACCGTCAACGGATACCTGATATTCCTCCATAGATTCGAGCAGGGCACTCTGCGCTTTCGGTGTCGCGCGATTAACCTCGTCGGCCAGAATTAGCTGCGAGAAAATCGGTCCTGGTTGAAACTCGAACTCGCCTTGTTCCTGTCGAAATACCGATACGCCAACGATGTCGGCCGGGAGCAGGTCACTCGTAAACTGAATCCGACAGAAACTCAGGCCGAGTACTCGCGCGAGCGCCTGTGCGAGCATTGTCTTGCCCAGCCCGGGCAGATCCTCGATCAGCAGGTGTCCACGACCCAGAAGGCAGGCCAGTGCCAGAGCAATCTGGCTGTCTTTACCGAGGATGATGGTGCCGAGCGCCTTGCGCGCGCGGTCAAGCGCGGCTCGGTCGGGGTCTTTGCCGATGGGCAATTTTTCCAGCGTGCTTCCGCTCTGCATCGATGTTTCCTCGCCCGGAGAGTGCAACGTTGATGGGGCCTTGCCCCGATTATGCCTACAATCGTCGCGGATGCCCGACCTGAATGCACTCAATACGGGTCATATTGTGATGCAGTACTCAGATTTCCGCAGTGCTAGGTGAGCTCCGCCAGCTTCTCCAGCTGCTCGTTAAGCTGCGCGATCGTCTTCTCGAATTCCTCGGCGCGTTGTCTTTCCTGAGTGACAACATCCGCAGGTGCATTATTCACGAAGTTGTCGTTACTGAGTTTGCCGCGGGTGCGCGCTAAATCGGCTTGCACCTTGTATTGTTGCTTCTCGAGACGGGCTCGCTCGGCATCGACGTCAATGACGCCCTTCATCGGAACCAGCAGTCGTAGATCGCCCAGAAGGGCAGTGGCAGCTGCCGGCGGTTGATCGTGGTCACCGAGTAATGTGACCGATTCAACGCGTCCAACGCGTTGCAGAAGATTCGCATGGGCTTCGGCTCGACGCTTATCGGTCTCACTGGCGTGCCGCAAGAGAACTGGCAGAGGTTTGCCCGGTGAAATGTCCATTTCGCCGCGAATCTGACGAATACCGAGAATAAATTGCCGTACCCACTCGATATCCGCGACAGCATCGTCATCTCCGGCCTCGTCATCCGCCGTCGGGTAAGGCTGCAGCATAATGGTTTCAGCATCGACGCCAGCGCGTGGCGCAACCTGTTGCCAGATTTCTTCGGAAAGGAATGGCATCAGCGGATGAATCAGGCGCAACAGCGACTCGAGGACTTCTATCAATGTGCGTTGCGTGCCCCGTTGTAATTCTGTCGAAGCTTCGTCAGATTGCAGCACCGGTTTCGATAATTCGAGATACCAGTCACAGAATTCATGCCAGGTGAATTCGTATATCGCCTGCGCAGCAAGATCGAGTCGATACGTTGCGAAATTGTCATGCACGCTTGCTATTGTCTGGTCAAGGCGAGACTTGATCCATAAATCAGCTGCTGAAAGGTCACTGTCACCGTCGCTGATGTTTTCTGTGTTCATCAGCACGTAGCGCGCCGCATTCCATATCTTGTTACAGAAGTTCTTGTAACCCTCTATGCGACCGAGATCGAAGCGAATATCGCGACCAGTGGTTGCGAGCGCGGCGAATGTGAATCGCAGCGCATCACAGCCATAGGCATCGATGCCTTTGGGGAATTGTTTCCGCGTCGCTTTTTCGATTTTCGGCTTGAGATGATCCTGCATCAGGCCGGTCGTGCGTTTCGAGATCAGTTCTTCGAGATCGACGCCATCAATGAGGTCTAATGGATCTAGTACGTTGCCCTTCGATTTGGACATCTTTTGACCGTCCTGGTCACGAATCAGTCCATGGATGTAGATCTCATGAAACGGTACGTCGTCCATGAATTTGAGGCCCATCATGATCATGCGCGCGACCCAGAAAAAAATGATGTCGAAGCCGGTGATGAGAACGTTGCCTGGGTAGAACTCGTCTAGTGCGGCAGTTTTCTCAGGCCAGCCCAAAGTGCTGAAAGGCCACAATGCGGACGAGAACCATGTATCGAGAACATCCTCGTCCTGGCGCAAAACCAGGTCGCCGGCCAGCTTGTGCTTGTTGCGCACATCATCTTCCGAGTAGCCGACGTAGACATTTCCGTCATCGTCGTACCACGCCGGAATTCGATGCCCCCACCACAACTGACGACTGATACACCAGTCCTGAATGTTGTACATCCATTCGTAGTATGTCTTCGACCAGTTTTCCGGGACAAAACGAATCTTGCCGGTTTCGACGGCCTCAATAGCTGGTTTGGCAAGCGGCTCGATTTTCACGTACCACTGATCCGTCAGGTACGGCTCGACGACGGCATGCGAGCGGTCTCCACGCGGAATCTTGACTGAGTAGTCCTCGATCTTGTCGAGTAGCTCGAGTTTTTCGAACTCTGTGACGATCGCTTCACGGGCATCAAAGCGATCCATGCCCCGGTATGCCTCGGGTACCTCGTCATTGAGTGCGGCGTCGTCAGTCAGGATGTTGTACATAGGCAGATCGTGCCGCTTGCCGATGTCGTAATCGTTAAAGTCATGCGCTGGCGTGATCTTGACGCAGCCGGTTCCGAATTCTGATTCGACGTAGTCGTCAGCAATAATGGGGATGCGACGGCCGACAATCGGCAAAATGATCTCCTCGCCGACCAGGTGTTTGTAACGCCCGTCGTCGGGATGCACGGCGACGGCACTGTCTCCAAGCATGGTTTCAGGACGAGTGGTGGCGACAACAAGGTAACCATCGCCTGACGCCAGCGGATAGCGGAAATGCCACAGGTTTCCGGGCTCATCGTCAGACAGAACCTCAAGATCGGACAAGGCCGTGTGCAGCACTGGGTCCCAATTGACGAGCCGCTTGCCACGATAGATAAGATCCTCTTCGTGGAGTTTGACGAAGACTTCGGTGACCGCTTGCGAAAGTCCGTCGTCCATTGTGAAACGGTCACGGCTCCAGTCGACCGATGCGCCCATGCGCCGCAACTGCTGTGCGATTTGACCGCCGGAGTGTTCTTTCCAGTCCCACACGCGTGCAAGGAACTTCTCGCGCCCAAGGTCGCGCCGTGAGGTGCCCTCACTGTTTAACAGACGTTCGACGACCATTTGCGTCGCAATGCCTGCGTGATCCATACCGGGTTGCCACAGCGCCCTGCAGCCCGTCATGCGTTTGTATCGTGTCAAGGCATCCATGATCGTGTCCTGAAACGCATGGCCCATATGCAAGGTGCCGGTCACGTTCGGCGGCGGGATCATGATGCAATACGGCTCACCATCGCCTTCCGGTGCAAAGTAACCGCGCTCTTCCCAGCGCGCATACACACGCTGCTCGATATCTTGTGGCTGGTAGGACTTATCCATGCGTCGTCGGGGTAGGGTCAGGGTGTCCGGGACGGACTAGACGTTGTGGGTCTCGATCGTATGTCCCTGGTCACGGTATGCAGCGAATCGTTTGCGGCTCAGTTGTTTGCAGTCATCGTCGGAGGTTACAAGCTCTGCGACCCGTGGGAAAGCCTCAGCGCAAGACGGGATCTCATCACACAGATTGATCAGCAAATCGCGTGGCTCGACCGGTTCACCCTTGCAGCCGATAGAAATCGGCGAATCCTGCCCGTTACTGGCGTTTGTGATGCGTTGATGCGGTACAAAGCTTCCGTCGCGGAAGGTCCACAGCAATTCATCGAGCCGGTCCGCGTCACCGTGGTTGCCGGTGTGGATATGCACCGTATTCTCCAGGCGATAGGCTTTCTCGGCCAGCCGGCACGCGAACGTCTGACGCGAGTGCTGGCCTGCCTGATTGAGAATGTAAAAGTCGACTCTCGCCATTACGGCAACGCGCCGCAGCGACCCAGCAGGTATTCGGTGAGCATCGGAACAGGCCGGCCCGTCGCGCCTTTCAACTTGCCTGACTTCCATGCCGTCCCGGCAATGTCGAGATGTGCCCAGTTCATGCCATCAGTGAACTTGCTGAGAAAGCAGCCTGCCGTTATTGCGCCGCCGTCACGTCCACCAACATTTGCCATGTCTGCGAAATTGCTCTTGAGTTGCGCGGCCCATTCATCGCCGAGCGGCATTGGCCAGCCACGGTCGTCCGACGAAACGCCAGCCGCAACAATGCTCGCGGACAGATCATCGTTATTACTCATCACCGCCGTGCGGTGATGACCGAGAGCAATAACGCACGCCCCGGTGAGCGTTGCGACATCGATAATTGCGTCGGGCTTGAAGCGTCGCGAATAAGTTAGCGCGTCACAAAGGATCAGCCGGCCTTCCGCATCCGTGTTGAGAATCTCAATCGTCTGGCCGGACATGCTCTTAACAATGTCGCCGGGCTTCGTCGCTTTGCCGCTAGGCAGGTTTTCGACGGCAGGTACGACAACGTTGACGTTAATCGGCAGCTGCAACTTTGCGACAGCGGCCATCGTGCCAATAACGCCAGCGGCGCCACACATATCGAACTTCATTTCGTCCATGCCCGGACCAGGCTTCAGGGATATGCCGCCCGAATCGAATGTGACACCCTTTCCGACCAGAACAACAGGTTTCTTGCCGGCTTTGCCCTTGTATTGCATGACGATCAGTTTTGCGGGCTCTTTTGTGCCTGCGGTAACGGATAGCAAAGAATGCATGCCGAGGCGTTTCATCTCGGCTTCATTCAACACGCGCGTTTGCAGATTCTTGTGTTCTCTCGCGAGTTTCTGTGCGTTGCGTGCGATGTGGCTTGGCGTACAGACATTAGCCGGCAGATTGCCGAGGTCCTTGGCCAGCGACATTCCGGAAACGATCGCATCACCGTGCTGAGCACCCCGCAAGGACGAAGCAGCGTCGCTTCGACTGGCGATCGACATCCCGACCTTTTTGAGTGGCATGCTCGGTGTCTTCTTACCGCTTTTCATCTCAGTAAAGCGATACAGTGCCTCGCCGACAATCTGTGCTGTCTGACGAGCGAGATAGTAGCTGCCGGCGCCGCTGGTGTTTTCCAGCGTCAGGCAATTGAGAATCTGCCGGCTTTTACTTTGTGAGATAGCCTGCATCGCCGCTGCAAGTGCCCGCCGATACTTTGTAATATCGAATAAGCTGACTTTACCTAAGCCGACGACAGCAACGCGGGTCGCGCGAACACCGACGACATCAGTCAATACGGAGCAACGCCCAAGCTGACCTGAAATGTCACCGTTCTTAAGGTGCCGTTTGAGCGATCCGTTGCTGGCGGAGTCGATATCGCTTGCGCCGGCTCCAAACTTGCCACGTTCGTATATGCCAACGATGACGCAGTCGGCGGCGCGGCGTGAGGCCGCGCTCGTAGTCGTAAAATATTCCATAGAATGTCTTGTTCTTGTTGGTGGTTACAGCCCGAAAGCTTTGTGACACGAGGGCTGTCCCGGGCAAAACAAAAGCGGTAGTCTAACTGATTCCGCCCGACTGGTTAAGAATTCCCAGACTTAGATGCGCCGCATACTCGATCGCTACATATTTCGCGAGATAGCCTCGACCTGGCTGGGCGTAACAATGGTGCTGCTACTAATCTTGCTGACGAACCAGTTTGCAAGGATTCTCGGCGACGTTGCCAAAGGAAAACTGCCCAGAGACGCCGCATTCGATGTCATAGCCTTGTCCGCTGCGCAGTACTTGACGATCATCGTGCCAATCAGCCTGTTTCTTTCCGTGATGCTGGCGCTTGGCCGTTTGTACCGCGACAGCGAAATGCCCGCGATGATGGCCTGCCGGGTCGGCCCGATGGGCATCTACAGGCCGCTCACATGGCTGCTTGTGCCGCTGGCCGTCGGTGTCGCATGGATATCTGTCGATTTCGGTCCGCGATCTCTTCAGGTTATTGACCGGATTGGCGCTGAAGCGCGCCGTGCTGCTGACCTCGCGAGTATCGAACCCGGGCGATTTACTGAGGTCGGCCCCGACAATGCAGTGGTCTATGGCGAACGAATCTTGCCCGATGGATCAATGGAGAACGTATTCCTGCAGCGACGTGTCGGCGACGGCAATGTTGAAGTTGTCCTGGCGCAACGTGGTGAACAAGCAGAATCCGACGATCCGGACGTACGGTTTCTGGTGTTGAAGGACGGTCGCCGCTACGAAGGAGTGCCCGGCACTACGCAGTTTCGTGTTGTTGAGTTTGCAGAACACGGCATACCGTACCGGCTCCCGAGCCTTGATCCATCCGATCCGACCCCCCGAGCTATGTCTTTCTTCGGCCTGATGAAGGCCGGTGAGCTGGAGCACATCGCCGAAATGCAGTGGCGCATGAGTATTCCGCTCGCCACGATCATTCTCGGCATCCTCGCCGTACCATTGAGCAAAACACAGCCGCGTGCCGGACGCTATGGCAGGCTGGCTGTCGGACTGCTCGTGTTTATTATTTATCTGAATATGCTAAGCGCAGCCAAGGCCTGGATAGAGCAGGGCAGCGTGTCGCCGTTGCTTGGTCTTTGGTGGGTGCATGGCGCAGTACTGTTATTAGCGCTGGGCATGCTTGGCGTTCAGAATTCCGTTCACAAGAGGCTGTTGTCGTGACCGGGATATTGAGCCAGTACATGATGCGTACGATTCTTGCGACCACCGCTTTGGTACTCGTGGTATTGCTGGCGCTTGCCGGATTGTTCGAATTCATTGCAGAACTCGATGACATGCAGGGTGACTACCAGACGCCGCGGGTCATCCTGTATACGGCTCTTCGATTGCCACAATTGGCTTTCGAAATGCTGCCGGTTGCCGCATTGATTGGCTCGCTGCTCGGACTGGGCGCGCTCGCTGCTAACAGCGAGATCATTGTCATGCGATCGGCGGGCCTGTCGATCAGAAAACTGTCAGGAATGGTGGCAGTTACGGGTTTCGTATTGTTGGTATTCTCAGGATTGCTGGGTGAATACATCGGGCCGCCGCTGGACTATTTTGCGCGCAATATGCGGCTGGAAGCTCGCTTTCCACAAGATGACAAACGGCTGGGAAATGCCACCTGGGTCCGGGACGGGCCGGTAATTCTACATCTCGAGCGAGTAAGTTCAGAATTCGAGTTTGGCAGTATTTATATGTTCTTGTTGGATGAGAACCACGGCCTGGCGTCGATTGCGAGGGCAGAGAACTCGGGTATCGATGACGATGATCGCTGGATTCTGGAGAATTTACAGGAAACACGATTCGTAGACGACGGAGTGCAGGTCGTTGAGTCGTCGCTCGCCATCGAATCATTCGATATTGACGCCGAAGTTCTCGGCATTTCACTCGTCAAGCCGCAGAGCCTGTCGGGACGAGGATTGATGAGCTATATCGCCTATCTCAAGCGCAACAGCCTGGACGCACGTCGCTATGAGACCGAACTGTGGTATCGGATTGCTCGCACGACAACTGTAATGATCATGCCGATCCTGGCGCTCGCTTTTGTGTTTGGTTCGTTGCGAACCGGCGGTGCCGGTGCGCGCTTGATGATTGGGGTGGTAATCGGGCTCGCGTACTATCTGGCGAGCGAGATGCTTGCCAACTCAGGGCAGGTATTCAGATTCGACCCGGCCGTAATTGCGTGGTTGCCGTCGGCAATGCTCGTGATCGTCACGGTTATCGCACTCAATCGAATACGCTAGTCGCGGCTTGTTGTCGGTTTTGGGTAGTGCCTGAGCCGCGTACCGCTCATGCGGTCGTGCCACGTCAGGTGGTCTTTGTCCCAAAGCTGCCAAAAGAAACCGAGTCCCAACGGAATCCAGGACAATATTGCGGCCGCGAAACGAATACTGGATTTCGCGAAAGACGGAATTTCGCCGTCTGCGGTTTCTACTCTCAGCCCCCAGGATTGCATGCCTAATGTGCGACCTGAATGGCTCCAGAATCCGGTAAAAAATAGAAAAATCACAAGCGAGATACAAAGCTGATAGATGAGGTTTCCCTCGGCCTCAACCGGTTCACCACCACGTATCCCGACGAAAGGAATCGTCGTAAGAAATAGCAATGCCAGGACGAGCAGGGCATCGTACAGAATCGCGCCGAAGCGCCGCTGAAGACTGGAGTTATTCATTTCTATATTGACTGCATGTGATTGATCATACGCTTGCGCATATTTGCGTCGGGCAATGGCCCGAAGCCAGCCTCGAGATTGTCCGCCATATGATGTGGCTTGCTTGTTGCTGGAATTACGCAGCTGACAGCAGGGTGACTGGTAATGAACTTCAAGAAGAACTGCCCCCAACTTGACGCAAATCAATTCGCCCGTCTTCCTGCCACTCCCGAATTGTTTTCATGTGAACATCGGTGTCGTGCAGATTATGGACCTGCATCAGATCAATAACGTCCGTGTTCATGAATTCGGCAGAGCGTCGCATCTGCGCGATTCCGGATTCGCGACCGTTGGTCCACACTTTTGTTGCGATGAACAACGCGTCTCTTGGAGTGCCCGACGTAACGACATCGCCGATAATTTTCACGAACCGGTTGTACATTGGCGACGTGTCGATGACGCTACCACCTTCACCTGTCAATAAATCAACTATGGTCTTGCTTGTAGAGATGTTCTCAGCGCTGCTCGCAACGTCAAATTCGTCGTATGTACCA
>Ga0255052_10001132_pt1 | contig 20400 bp, 23 predicted proteins | sample JV7_2_21_MG_FD_188632 | JGI IMG/M metagenome (GOLD analysis project Ga0255052, IMG submission 188632) | Seawater microbial communities from Jervis Inlet, British Columbia, Canada - JV7_2_21 | ecosystem: Environmental > Aquatic > Marine > Inlet | place: Canada: British Columbia | collected... | reverse complement strand
TGTAATTTCTGGCGGAGAGGGCGGGATTCGAACCCGCGGTACGGTATAAGCGTACACTCGCTTTCCAAGCGAGCGCCTTAAGCCACTCAGCCACCTCTCCGGATTTCAGATTGTAATCAACGAGTCGTGTTGTACCGAAACTAGCCTGTGCCGAGAGTGGGTGGATTCTCAAGACAAGGCGACCCTTCCGGGCGCGGCTCCCGTGGTGACGCAGTTGGCAAGGGCATTTCCCTGAGCTGTTCGAGACTATCGAGATCAGCCGGCGACTGCACACGTTGCGCACGAACTGCGCTCTGGTACGGACCCTCGTCACAGACCATGTCGTCACCGCCACAGGCAACAAGACCACTTACAAGGGCAATAAATATCAATCGTGCCAGCATCATGCTGCATCCTCCAGGTTGACTCCTGCGACAGCCAGTGCCGCACGCATCTGATCGTGGTATTGCCCGGCAAATTCCGTCAATGGCAAACGTAAGCCCGGCGGTATCAATCCCATCTGATTGAGCGCCCACTTGACCGGGATAGGGTTCGACTCAACAAACAGAGCGGCGTTCAACGGCTGCAGTGTATCGTCAAGCGCCCTGGCTTCTTCATACCCACCTTCAGCGACAAGTTTACACAACCTGGCGATAGCCGCCGGCACGACATTGCCGCTCACCGACACAATACCGTGACCACCCGCCCGCAGAAACTCCAGCGCTGTGAAATCATCGCCGCTATAGAGCATGAACTCATCATCGACCAGGGCCTGAATCTGCTTCAGGCGATCAATGTCGCCGGTCGCTTCCTTCAGGCCAAATATATTGTCGTGTTGCGCGAGTCGCGCCACGGTCTCTGCTTGCATATCCGCAACAGTTCGGCCGGGTACGTTGTACATCATAACGGGCTTTTGCACGGCGTCCGCAATAGCCGTGAAATGCTGCAACATGCCTTCCTGAACCGGCTTGTTGTAATACGGCACGACAATCAGATAAGCGTCGATACCCGATCCACCTACGTGCAGCGACATGTTTATCGTCTGCCGCGTTGAGTTTGACCCTGTCCCGGCGATCACCGGCAGGCGTCCGTCGGCGAATTCAACTGCACGCGCCAGGAGCTCGGCATGCTCCTCCCGATTGAGCGTGGCGGCCTCCCCGGTTGTACCCGCGATTACAAGACCATTGCTACCTGCCCCGACATGAAAGTCGATCAGGCCCTTGAGCGACGCGTAATCGACCCGATTATCGGAGTCGAAAGGCGTTGCCAATGCCACCAGAGAGCCTTTAAACACAGCTTGTCCTCGCCATAATTGAGGCGGCGATGTTACTGTTCATGTCCGGTGCTGGCAAGACACCATTATATATAACTAGGTTTAGTTTAATTAAATGACACAACTCATTGTTTTATCAGCAATTGGCTCAGATCGCACAGGTGTTGTTCAGGACATCACGAAAGTTATTATGGCGTGCGACGGCAACATCGAAGAAAGCCGCATGACGACGCTCGGAGAAGAGTTCGCGATGCTCATGCTCGTATCCGGTAATTGGCACACGCTGGGCAAGCTCGAACTTGAGCTTGGTAAACTCGGAAAGAATGACAATCTGACCTTTACCATTCGCAAGACGGGCGAAAGGCCGGCCAAAGATGATCGCATGCCCTATGCCGTCGACGTCGTCAGCCTGGACCATCAGGGTATCGTGTTTGGCCTCGCTAATTTCTTCGCCTCACAAGACATAGAAATAGCCGATGTCGCGACCCGTCGCTACGCCGCGGCGCATACCGGTGCGCGGATGTTCGCCGTGCAAATGGCCGTCAATATTCCGTCGTCAGTGAACATTGCCCAACTACGCGACGAATTCCTCGAACTATGTGACAGCCTCAATCTCGATGCGATACTCGAACCCGTCAAAGCCTGACCGTATTCTCTGCTCACAGGCTTAAGGAGTCTCTGTTGACTGGACCCACGATGAACCGAGTCGTTAGCGATTTCAAAAGTGCCGCCAGCGGTAACAAGACTATTCGCCTTAAGGACCTGCGCGGCCAGAATGTCGTTCTTTATTTCTACCCGAAGGACAGCACGCCCGGTTGCACCCAGGAAGGTCGCGACTTCACAGAATTGCACGGCAGGTTCCGCCGGCAAAAAACACTCATTCTCGGTGTGTCACGCGACAGCGTGCCCGCGCACGACAAGTTCAAGGCCAAACAAGGATTCCCTTTTCATCTGTTATCCGATCCCGACGAGGTACTGTGCAGGCAATTCGACGTTATTCACGAGAAGACACTCTACGGGCGAAAGTTCATGGGCGTCGTTCGCAGCACATTTCTGATTGACGCCAGCGGCAAACTACGTGCGGAGTGGCGCAAGGTTAAGGTCAAAGGGCATGCCGCAGAGGTACTCGAGGCGGTTAAGGCGTTATAGATACTAACTTGTTGTTTTTAAATGACTTACGCCAGCAACAGCCCGATTGGGCCAACTCAGGCCATCGACTCCGGACTCTGAGCCGTTATCATAGGGAACAGACGCCGACCGCCCCGGTCGGACAATATGGAATACGACACTTGAGTACTTGCTGTTGATCATCGCAACCATCAAACGCGCCATAGCGCTGCTCGCTCTGACAGGCATCGTATTTGTCAGTGGTGCCGGTGCCGATGACATAAAGATTCCCGATATGGGTAGCCCAGCCGATGCAATCCTGAGCAAGACAACCGAAGCACAGATTGGTCGCGCGATCATGCGCAACATCCGTCTCAGCGGCAAAATCGTCGAAGATCCGCAAATTACTGAATACATCAACGAGATTGGCCACCGCATCGCGGCACAAACCAATGACGGTGATCACGAATTCACTTTTTTTGTCGTCGACGATCATCGCATCAACGCATTTGCGTTGCCGGGTGGCTACATTGGCGTGCATACCGGGCTCATTGATGCCTCTCGCAGTGAAGACGAACTGGCCGGGGTTATCGCACATGAGATAGCGCATGTAACGCAACGGCATATTGCGCGCGCGATTCACGCGAATAGCCGCCAAAGCATCCTGACGACGGCGTTGATGCTCGGCGCGATGATCCTTGGTGCAGCTGGAGGCGACAGCGACGCAGTACAGGCTGGGATAGCACTCGCCCAGGGCACCGCCGCACAGCAGCAAATCAACTTCACCCGCAACAACGAATATGAGGCCGATCGTATCGGCATCGGCGCGCTTGCCGAGGCTGGCTTCGATCCGCATGGCATGGGGTCTTTTTTCGAAGTGATGTCGCGTCTGCAGCTCGGTGCGCCGGATACACGCCTGCCCGAGTTCCTGCGTACGCACCCTGTCTCGACCGCGCGTATTGCCGAAGCCCGCTCGCGAGCAAGAGAATACCCACGGATACAAAGCACCAACACAACAAATTATGGCATTACGCAGGCGAGGCTACGTGTCGAAGGCTTTGAAACTTCCGAACAGGCTGTCGCTTTCTTCGAGCGGCGCGAGTTCGAAAACCAAACCGATATCGAACGTTATGGTCGAGCCGTGGCCTACCAGCGCGCCGGCCGAAACACCGAAGCCAAGCGTATCTTCGACGACCTGGCGGAGAAAGACCAGAAGGTCATCGCCTATCACATTGGACTCGGGCAAACCTATCTTATGCTTGAGCAGTACGCGAAAGGCCAGGCCGTATTCGATCGCGCCATCGAGCTGTTCCCGCGCAACGTTCCCCTCGTGATTCACTATGGCGAGTTATTGTTGCAGTTGGGCAAGGCGGATCAGGCACACGAAATGCTGCTCGATCTTATGAACAACGTTCCGCCAACGCCGGAACAAGTACGACTCATCGCACGCGCCGCCAGCGCGGCCGGCGACAACGCTGAAGCTTATTACTATATGTCGGAATTTCGACTGATGACCGGCGATTTGGTCGGAGGCATCAGCTTTCTCCAACAGGCCCTGAACCTGCCGGAACTGCAGGAGATCCAGCGCATTCGATTCGAGGCCAGAATCGACTTCATTCGCGAGTTCATGACCGAAGAACAGCTCAGACAACTGCAACGCAGCCGCCCGGTTAGCGTCTCGGCGAGGAACACAACTTGATGAACCAACATCCGGTGAACGGCACCACTGGCAGTCGCCACCTTGTGCTGCTGTTGCTCGCGATTGCCTTGCTTGGACAGCTATCGGCATGCGCGAACACAGCGTCGACAGATGAAGACTCAGCCTACGTCGAGTACGATCCTCTCGAGCCACTGAACCGAAAAATACACGGCTTCAACGTGCGGCTGGACAAGGCTGTGTTCAAACCGCTTGCGCGAGGCTACAAGAAAGTCGTGCCCTCGCCTGTGCGGCGCGGCGTAACAAATTTCTTCAGTAATCTGACAACGCCGAGGTCCGTGCTGAACAATCTCCTGCAAGGCAAGCCTGGTCGGGCCTTCAACGAGTTGGGCCGATTCCTGTTCAATAGCACTCTCGGGCTCGGAGGGCTGTTCGACGTCGCAGGGGCCGGAGGCATGGAGCGCTACGACGAGAACTTCTCTCAGACGCTATCCGTGTGGGGCGTACCCGATGGGCCGTATGTCGTTTTGCCATTCTGGGGTCCGAATATGGCCTCTGATACGTTTGCTCTGCCATTCGACTATCTCTCTGATCCGTGGACGTACTACGACAATTCGTCCGTTCGCGATAAAGTCTGGCTGCTGCGCACGATTGACCTGCGTTACAGATTGTTGCCGGCCGATTCGATTCTTAATGAATCACAGGATCCGTACATCGCAGTGCGTGAAGCATTTCGGCAAAATCGCACGTTCCGCATTTACGATGGCGATCCGCCAAGTGACGAAGAATATTACGAAGACGAATTTTTCGACGAGTTCTTCGAAGAAGAAGAGTCGGACTAGGTTCGACTAGATCAGATCACTGACTTCAGCTGTTCTGGCTATCGCAAGCAAGCTTTCAGGGACGCAGATGAAAGTGATTTCGCCTGCCCTTTGGCTCACTTGCGCCTTCCATTCGAGTAACAGGGCCAGTCCAGCCGAATCGGCCTTGTTCACTTGCGACAAGTCCACATGTACCGATGGGTACTGACTGAATGATCGCTCGCTGGATTTGAGAATCCGGTCAGCGGTATCGAACGTCATTTCGCCAATCAGCGCAAATTTTCCGCCACCCGATTCTCTAAGATCGAAACTATTCATCGCGGATAATGCCGGCTTCATTCTCGAGACGGGCGATAACATTTTCGAGACTTGAACCGCGAATCTCGGAATCGAGCTCCTTGCGGTAGTTGATAACGTAGGACACACCTTCGATGTGCACGTCAAACATCCGCCACTGGTCTTCCCTGTTGACGAGCACGTAGTGAACCGGAATTTTCGTGCCGTCGTCGAGACGTACCCGCGTCTTGACCACAGTCGTCCGCTTTTTGGCGTTGCCCTTGTAGGGCATGATCTCGACGCGATCAGTATCGAATTCGAGAAGACCATCGGCGTAACGATGTAGAAGTGTGATGTAGAAAGCCTCGACGAATCGCTCTTGCTGCTCCTCAGTTGCCTTCTTCCAGTGCTTGGCAAGTACCGACCCGGCAGCGAACTCGCGGTCGAACCTGGGCAACAGGATTCCATCGATAAAGCCGTACAGAGCGTCCTTGTCTGCAGCAAGTTCTTCTTTGCGCCCGTTGAGCCCTTCCGTAAGCAGGTCAACGGCATCCCGAATGACCTCGGCAGGTGCTGCTGCACGCGCCTCGGGCGCCATGAATGCCAGGCATGTCAACAGAACTGTGATCGCTAGTCGGTGCATATTGCGGGTCCTTATTCCTCTTCCTCTTTGTCGCCGTCAGGCGGTCCACCAATGAGGAACTTGCCTATTATATTCTCAAGTACGATCGCGGATTGCGTGAACAGGATCTCACTATCGTCCTCCAGATAGAATATGGAACCACCAGGCGTCAGCCCCACATATTGGCTACCCAGCAATCCTGCGGTCAGAATACTCGCGTCCGTATCATCGGGAATCTGATCGTATTGACTGTCCACCACGAAGGTAACAACTGCCTCCAGCGTTTCAGAATCGAACCGGACACCAGTGACACGGCCGATCGTGACGCCCGACATTGATACAGGGGCCCGCTTCTTGAGGCTACCGATATTATCGAAACGCGCTTCTACCGTGTAGGTATCGTCAACGTTAAAATCGTCTCGACCCGTCGTCTGCGTAGTCAAGAAAAACAGAGCGCCAATTCCCAGCAGGGCGAATAAGCCGGTACCCAATTCAATCGTACGTGTTTGCTGCATGGTCTTACCTCAGAGATACATTGCCGTGATCATGTAATTAAAGAACAGCACCGCGATCGAAGTAACGACGACGGTCCGAGTCGTCGCCCGGCCGACACCTTCGGCAGTCGGCGTGGAATTGTACCCTTCCCAGACGGCCACCGAGCTGGCGACTATGCCGAACACCACGCTCTTGGTTATACCTTCCTGGATATCTTCCATGTCGAGAACGTTCTGCATTTGCTGCCAGTAAGACCCGACGTCAACGCCGAGCTGCTCGACGGCAACGAGATGCGCGCCCAACAGACCAATGGCCGTGAAAATTGCCGTCAGCAATGGCATGGATATGACGCCGCCAAGAAACCGCGGCACGGCCACATAGCGCAATGGATCCACAGCCATCATTTCCATTGCCGAGAGTTGGTCGGTTGCTTTCATCAGGCCAATTTCAGAGGTTAGCGCCGTACCCGCACGCCCGGCGAACAACAGTGCCGTGATGACCGGTCCAATGCCCTTGACGAGGCCGAGGCCAGCGAAAATACCGGTGGTGTCCTCTGCATTGAATTGTTCGAGGCTCGAATAAGCCAACAGCCCGAGAACCCCACCTACAAACAAACCACTAATCATTATAACTACCAGCGACAAAGCACCCGCGTTGTAAACCTGATACGCGACCAACCCAAAACGCTTGACGAATACCGATGGCGTACTAAGAACCATGCGCACAATAAACAGGCACATTGCGCCGAAGTTATGCAGAAACTGTTCAAAGGTAATGTAGATATCGCGAAACATGGGCTCTATTTCACGCTCTTGCCGAGCAACTGCTCTTCGTAGTCCGGCGCGTCGTAGTGAAAACCGACGGGCCCGTCCGGGAGTCCGTGCATGAACTGTTTGACGAGTTCCGAGTCCGTTTGCTTCAGTTCCGCCGGAGTACCTGCCGCAGCGACATTCCCGTCTGCAATCACGTAACTAAAGTCAGCGACAGCCGCTACATCATGGACATCATGGCTGACAACAATACTCGTGATATCCAGAGCATCATTAATCTGCCCGAGCAATTTCACGATGACGCCCATCGAAATAGGATCCAGGCCAACGAAAGGCTCGTCGTAGATCAATACGTCCGGGTCCATTGCAATGGCTCGTGCGAGCGCCACCCGTCTCGCCATACCGCCTGACAATTGCGCAGGCATGAGATAAGCGGCACCACGCAAGCCAACAGCGTGTAATTTCGTCAGCACAACATGGCGAATCAGGCTATCTGGTAATTTCGTGTGCTCGCGAATGGGAAATGCCACGTTCTCGAAGACACTCATATCAGTCAGCAGAGCACCGTTTTGAAACAGCACGCCGAAGCGCTGCCGCAACTTATACAGTTCCTTGTGATTGAGCGTAGCGATATCGACGCCGTCGACAACGACCTGTCCGCGATCCGGGTTCAGTTGCCGCGTGATCAGCTGCAACAGTGTGGTCTTGCCCGTGCCACTGGGACCCATAATGGCGGTGACGTCACCCTGGGCGATCGTCAGATTCAGATTCTTGAAGATGGTCCGATCACCGCGCGAAAAGTCGAGATCTCGAACTTCGATGAGATTATCAGGCAGTTTCCCACTCCGGTTATTCGGGGTTCCCAGGCGATCAGCAAGGCGCGCGTAGCATAGCAAAAAATGACGCTGCCTATAGCTTGCCGGTCTAAATAGGACTAAAATAGTCCTTTATCGTTCCCGAGGCGGAGATTGACCGTGCTCAGAATCAGCAAACTCACCGATTACGGCACCGTCGTGCTCGCCTATATGGCCGGCGAATCGGGCGCTGTCTGCAGTGCGTCGGATGTTGCCGAGGCAACCGGTATCGCCGTACCGACCGTTAGCAAGCTGTTGAAATCGCTGGCCCGGGCCGACTTGCTTACCTCGACGCGGGGCGCAAATGGCGGCTATCAGCTGGCCCGGGATCCGCACAAGATAAGCGCTGCCAGTGTCATCGACGCGCTCGAGGGGCCCGTGTCCATTACCGAGTGCAGCGCTACAGACAGTCATTGTGACTACGAAAGTGTCTGCAACGTGGGCAGTTCCTGGCAGAGCATCAATGTGGCTATTCGGCGGGCGCTCGAGGACATCAGCCTGGTTGACCTGCTGCGCGCCAACAGACCGGTGCCGAGTTTCCGTTTTGCGGGTATGCCGGTCTCTGTGGAAAAGAAGACGTGAGCTATGCCTGCTGAGTCGGACAATCTCGAAAGCCTGGTCAACCGCCGCTATGAGCACGGTTTCGTCACTGACATCGCTACGGAGAGCTTCCCGCCAGGTTTGGACGAGGACGTCGTGCGCGCAATCTCGGCACGGAAGAACGAGCCCGAATTCATGCTCGAGTGGCGTTTGCGTGCGTTTCGCCACTGGCAGGGAATGCAGGAGCCCGCCTGGGCACATGTGCAGTACCCACCCATTGATTTTCAGGCGATTTCTTATTTTGCCGCGCCTAAATCGGATGACGATCGCCCCAAAAGCCTCGACGAGGTCGACCCAAAGCTGCTCGAAACCTACGACAAGCTGGGGATTCCGCTACACGAGCGTGCCCGGCTCGCTGGCGTCGCCGTTGACGCCGTATTCGACAGTGTCTCGGTGGCGACGACTTTTAAGGCGAAATTGTCGGACGCAGGCGTTATCTTCTGCCCGTTTTCCGAGGCGGTGGAGAACCATCCTGACCTGATTCGCAAATACCTGGGCAGCGTGGTACCACAGCGGGACAACTTTTATGCGGCACTGAACTCGGCCGTATTCAGCGACGGTTCGTTCGTCTACATACCCAAGGGCGTGCGCTGCCCGATGGAATTGTCGACTTACTTTCGCATCAATGCCGCGAACACCGGTCAGTTCGAGCGCACGCTGATCATTGCCGATGAAGGTAGTCACGTCAGCTATCTCGAGGGATGCACTGCGCCCATGCGCGACGAGAACCAGTTGCACGCTGCCGTTGTGGAACTCGTGGCTCTCGGAGATGCGCAGATCAAGTACTCGACCGTACAGAACTGGTACCCGGGAGATGAAAACGGCGTCGGTGGCATTTACAACTTCGTCACCAAGCGTGGCGATTGCCGCGGCGCCAAATCAAAAATCTCCTGGACACAAGTGGAAACCGGGTCGGCCATTACCTGGAAGTATCCGAGCTGCATCCTGCGCGGAGATCACTCCGTTGGGGAGTTCTACTCCGTGGCTGTAGCCAACAACTACCAGCAGGCTGACACCGGCACAAAGATGGTTCACATTGGCCGTAACACCAGCAGCACAATTGTGTCGAAAGGCATTTCTGCCGGCCATGCGCAAAACGCCTACCGTGGCCTGGTACGCGTCATGCCGCAGGCCGACGGCGCGCGCAACCACACGCAATGCGACTCGCTGCTCATTGGCAAAGAGTGTGGCGCACATACTTTTCCGTACATGGAAATCAAGAACCCCAGTGCAAGAGTCGAACACGAAGCGACCACGTCAAAGATTTCGGCGGACCAACTGTTCTACTGCCGCCAGCGCGGTATCTCCGAAGAAGATGCCGTCAACATGATCGTCAACGGCTTCTGCAAGGAAGTCTTCAAAGAACTACCAATGGAATTTGCAGTCGAGGCACAGAGTCTTCTGAACGTCAGCCTCGAAGGCGCCGTCGGCTGAGGAAATACGATGCTGAAAATTGAAAATCTGGCAGCCTCCATAGGCGACACTGAAATCCTCCGCGGCCTGTCTCTTGAAGTCGGCGCGGGCGAAGTGCATGCCATCATGGGGCCCAATGGCTCCGGGAAAAGTACGCTCGCTCAGGTCATTGCTGGACACGCGGACTACGAGGTCACTGCCGGTAGCGTGATGTTCGAGGGTCGAGATCTGCTGGACCTGGAACCCGAAGAACGCGCGCGCGAGGGGATATTCCTGGGTTTTCAGTATCCGGTGGAAATTCCCGGCGTAAACAACGCTTACTTGCTAAAGGCAGCTGTCAACGCCAAACGCAAACACCAGGGCCTGCAGGAGATTGATGCATTCGAGTTTCTTAAGCTCGCGAAAGAAAAAATGGCGCTGCTGGATATGGATCAGAAGTTCCTCAATCGCGGTGTCAACGAAGGCTTCTCGGGCGGCGAGAAAAAACGCAATGAAATTCTGCAGATGGCGATGCTCGAGCCCAAGCTCGCGATCCTCGACGAGACGGATTCCGGCCTCGATATCGACGCACTACGGGCCGTCGCCGAAGGAGTCAACGCACTGCGCTCGCCGGACAGAGCCATTATTCTCGTGACGCATTATCAGCGGCTGCTCGACTACGTCGAACCGGATCGCGTGCACGTGTTGTCCGAAGGCCGTATCGCACGCTCCGGCGACAAGTCGTTGGCGCTGGAACTCGAAGAAAAGGGTTATGACTGGGTACGTGAGGCCGCGAACGGATGAAATCTGCCACCCTATCGATTGACGCGCTGCAAGATGCTGTCGGCAGGCTGCCAGACAACGGCCTGACCGCAACGCGTCGTGTTGCGTTGAAACATTTCAGCGAAAACGGAATGCCGTCGAGCCGGCATGAGGACTGGAAATACACCGACCTGACGCACATCGTCGATATCGGAAATCGCTGGCTTGAGGAAAAAGAAGACAATTCGTCGCCGTCGGATATCGGCGAGTTAGTTGACAATATCTGCAGCTCGGTCGACGCCGACTGGCTCGTGATTTGCCGTGGTCAGATTGACGCGCAGTCAATCGACGCATTCGATCAGGCAGGCGTAGACATCGAACGTCTCAGTGAGTCAGACGACAAGCTACAGTTCGCAGCGCCGTTAGGTGACTTGAATATGGCGCTGTTGCATGACGGCTTGCGCATACGTGTCAGCGACGCAGCAAAGTTGCGCCGGCCAATTGGCATTCTACTCGTCGACGATGCAGCGTCAGTCGCTGGCATGACGCAGGCAAGAATCGAAATTGACGTGGCGGATTGCGCCAGGGCGAGTTTCGTCGAGCATCACGTTTCAACAGGATCTGCAGATCATTACGCAAATTCCGTCGTCCGCCTCACACTGGGCGACGGTGCGCACGCCAGTTATGTCCGTATTCAGGACCGACAGCCGCATCACAATCAGACCAACCGTCTTGCCGTGATTCTGGGCCGTGACAGTGAATTTGAGCACTGCGGTTTCGATCTGGGTGGACGTCTGGTGCGTAACGATCTCGAGATCGACATCGCAATGCCTGGAAGTCGTTCGACTTTTGATGGCCTCTACCTTGTGGGAGACCAGCAACATATTGACAACCATACTCGCGCAGATCATCGAGTCGGCCCGGCAGAATCCCAGCAGGAATACCGTGGCATTCTGACCGGCAGGGCCCGCGGCGTCTGGAACGGCAAAGCGATTGTTCATGCAGGAGCGGACGGCAGCGATGCACAACAGGCCAATCACAACCTGTTGTTATCGGACAAGGCCGAGATCGACGCGAAGCCTGAACTCGAGATTTATGCCGACGACGTCAAGTGCAGTCATGGCACAACCGTTGGACAGCTGGATGAAACCTCACTTTTTTACCTGCGCACACGTGGCTTGAGCAAATACGAAGCGAAACAGGTGCTGACACGCGCTTTCGCACAGGCCATCGTCAGCAAGTCACCGATAGCCTCGATTCATGACCTGCTTGCAGAGAAAATCGCCGAGCGGCTCGAACAATTGATGCACGGAGCAAATACATGACTCATGCACAGAAGAGTGACGCACTGTCCGTCGTGGATTGCCGGCAGGACTTCCCTGCCCTGCACCAGGAAATCAACGGGCACCCACTCGTGTATCTCGACAGTGCCGCATCAGCCCAGCAACCGGAATCGGTTATCGCGGCAGTCGCCAGTTACCAGCGCCATGATCACGCCAATGTGCATCGTGGTGTGCACACGCTCAGCCATCGGGCCACCGATGCCTACGAAGGTGCGCGCGACAAGATTCAGGCCTTCATTAACGCTGCGAACCGCAGCGAGATCGTTCTGACCAGTGGCGCGACCGAGTCGATAAACCTCGTTGCGCAGAGTTTCTGCCGTCCCGCGCTCAAGTCCGGTGACAAAATCCTGATCACGCACCTGGAACATCATTCGAATATCGTGCCGTGGCAGCTCGTGTGCGAGCAAACCGGTGCCGAACTCGTCGTCGTACCCATCAACACGAGCGGCGAACTCGACGTCGAGGCATTTGATCAACTGCTGACCGCTGATGTTGCCATGGTCGCGATCGCGCACGTGTCGAACGCGCTGGGCAGCGTTAATCCGGTCAGCGATGTCATCGCCAGGGCGAAGTCACTCGACATACCCGTGCTGCTGGACGGCGCACAGGGAATTCCGCACATGCAAATCGACGTACAGGCGCTCGATTGCGACTTTTACGCATTCTCAGGGCACAAGATGTTCGCTCCGACAGGCACGGGCGTGCTGTATGGCAGGGAATCCTTGCTTGACGCCATGCCACCGTACCAGGGTGGCGGCGACATGATTCTCGAAGTGTCGTTTGATGGCACGATTTACAACGACTTGCCCTATAAGTTTGAGGCGGGCACGCCGAACATATCAGGCGTCATTGGCCTGGGCGCCGCGATCGACTACCTGCAATCGATCGGCATGACAGAAATCGCCAAACACGAGGAGCAATTGCTCGTGTACATGATGCAGAAGCTCGCAGACATTGACGGTATTCGGCTTATCGGCACTGCGGCTGCGAAGGCCAGCGTGCAATCTTTTCTTGTCGATGACATTCATCCGCATGATCTAGGAACAATTCTGGATCACCAGGGTGTAGCGATTCGGACAGGGCACCATTGCGCGATGCCCGTGATGGACTTTTTCGGCGTTCCCGGTACAGCGCGCGCTTCGCTGGCGCTGTACAACAATAACGATGATATCGATCGACTTGTAGGTGCCATCAACAAGGCACGGCAGATTTTCGGATGAACGCAGTCGACATCCACAGCGGCGACGACCTGCGAGACTTGTATCGTGAGTTAATTCTCGATCACGCGCGCAGTCCGCGTCACTTTGGCAAACTCGAAAATGCGACGCACACCGCAGAAGGCATCAACCCGTTGTGCGGCGACAAGCTGCGTTTGTTCGTGCGCCTAAACGAACAGGACAACATCGCCGCGGCCAGTTTTGAAGGATCCGGTTGTGCAATTTCTGTGGCGTCGGCATCACTGCTGACCGACATGATCATAGGGCTGTCGGTGACGCAGGCCCTTGACTGCTTCACAGCAGTCACCAATCGCCTCACCGACCCGGAATCTTTTCAGGAACAAGACATCGGCGTCGATCTCAGCAAGATCAAAGCCCTCGACGGCGTTCGCGAATTTCCATCGCGAGTCAAGTGCGCGACCTTAGCCTGGCACGCTTTGAATTCAGCTGTGGGCGGCCAGCAAACACCGGTTTCAACGGAGTAGTAACGACGATGTTCGGCCACACCCACGAGCCCTTCTCAATTTCGCGTGACGTCAAAGCGATAATCATTCCGGCCGGTGAAGAACTGTTGCTGCGCGAAGGGATCAGCGGATTCATTACACAGGCACTCGGCGGCAGCTTCACCGTTTATGTCGAAGGTAACCTGTTTCGTATAGCTGGCGGGGATGCAGATGCGATCGGCAAGGATCCGGTGCCACCGCCCGAAGTACCTGAGAACGCGTCGGATGCCGATATTGAAGCGGTGATCTGGGAGCAGCTCAAGACCTGTTACGATCCCGAGATCCCCGTGAACATTGTCGACCTTGGACTCATCTACCGTTGTGACGTAACCTCGCTCGGTAACGGTGAGCGGTCGGTCAGTGTTGACATGACGCTAACGGCGCCCGGCTGCGGCATGGGTGAAATCCTGGTGCAGGACGCGCAGGAAAAAATCGCCATCATACCGACTGTGTCCGATGTCGTTGTCGAACTGGTATTCGATCCGCCGTGGAATCAGGGCATGATGTCCGACGAGGCCCGATTGCAGACCGGCTTGATGTAAACTGAGGATTGCCTACAGTACGACCTCGACCTTATGAAGACTCTGACAATCGTTCGCCACGCCAAGTCGAGCTGGAAAGACCGGGGACTCAGTGATCGCGAACGGCCACTCAACAAACGTGGCAAGCGCGATGCACCGCTCATGGCCAGTCGTGTTGTCGAAGCCGGCATTCGCCCATCACAGATAATTAGCAGCCCCGCTGTGCGTGCCTGGACGACGGCGAAAGTTTTTGCGCGAGAGCTCAACTTCCCGATCGAATTCTTGCAGCGAGAGGACGGCCTTTACCTGGCCTCGCTCGACAATCTGCTGGATGCGATCGCAACTCAGGACCCTGGCTTCAATAACCTGATGTTATTCGCACACAATCCTGGCCTGACCGATCTGGCCAACTACCTCGTGCCCGGACTGACGAGTAACCTGCCAACGACCGGCGTCGTGTCAGTAAACCTGGATTGCGATGACTGGATGTTGTACGACCGTCCGCAGAGCGAACTCGTCGTCTACGATTATCCAAAAAAAATCGTAGCTAGTTCGCTACACGGCTAACACTCCGGTACGTTGACGGCCAGGCCGCCCTGCGACGTTTCCTTGTAGTGTGACGACATGTCCAACCCGGTTTGCCTCATCGTCTCGATAACCTGATCGAGTGACACGATGTGTGTGCCGTCACCGTGCATGGCGAGGCGTGCCGCATTGATCGCTTTGACCGCTCCCATCGCATTGCGCTCGATGCACGGTACTTGAACGAGGCCACCGATCGGATCGCAGGTAAGGCCGAGATTGTGCTCCATGCCGATTTCCGCGGCTTCCTCGATGTGATCGTTGGAGCCGCCGAGCGTCGCAGCAAGGCCTGCCGCAGCCATTGAGCAAGCCACACCAACTTCGCCCTGGCAGCCCATCTCCGCGCCCGAAATCGAGGCATTCACCTTGTATAGAATGCCGATTGCGCCGGCCGTCAGCAGAAATGTACGGATGCCCTCTGCCGATGCATCTGGCACGAAGCGTTCGTAGTACATCAGCACTGCCGGAATGATGCCGGCCGCACCGTTCGTGGGCGACGTCACAACACGCCCGCCCACGGCATTTTCCTCATTGACGGCGATGGCGAAGGCGTTGACCCACTCCATCGCATCGAGCCCTGACGTGTCGTCACGCTCTGACAGCCGCCGCTGCAGTTTGGCGGCACGCCGTAGAACGGACATCTTGCCCGGCAGGACACCATCACTCCTGAGGCCGCGTTCGATGCAGGCACGCATGGCAGCCCAGATATCCGAGAGTCGCTTGTCGACCTCATCCGCGCTGCGCCAAAAGCATTCGTTCTGAACCATGAGTTCTGCGATGCTCAGTTTGTTTTCGGCAGCAACGGCCAACAGCGAGTCGCCACTGTCGAAGACAAATGGCGCTTCGCCTTCCTGCTCGGTGGGTTCTGGCACGTCGTTGTGCGCAATGAACCCGCCACCCATCGAGTAATACTTCTCGTCAGCCAGTACCTCACCCGATTCCGAGCGCGCGATAAATCGCATGCCGTTCGTATGCCGCGGCAATTCCTCGCCAATATCAAAGCGCAGATTCTTATCGGGATCGAATGCGATGTTTCCCACAGCCGGGACATCGAGTTCATTTCGCTGACGCACATCGCGCAAAATACCGTCGACCGCATCTGGGTCGATTGTGTCAGGTTGCAAGCCCTGCAAGCCAAGGATGATGGCAGAGTCTGTACCATGACCTTTGCCCGTGTATGCGAGCGAACCGTGCAGCGTGACGTCGATAGTGGAGACCCGACCGGCAATGGCCTCAAGCTGCAGCACAAATGCGCGCGCCGCCTTCATCGGCCCTACGGTATGGGAGCTGGACGGTCCAATCCCGATTTTGAAGATGTCAAAGATGCTAATTGCGGCCATGGTCAATCCGCCAGGAATAATCCCGTATGGTAACGTCAGCGCGGCTGATTGCTATACTTTGGTTCCTTTCCATTCGCTGGGAATCATGCCGTGACAGCCAGTTTTCTTCAGTCTCTCGCCGAACAAACCGAAGACCTGAAATCAGAGGGCCTCTACAAGACCGAACGCCTGATCGCCGGCCCGCAGCAAGCCGCCATCGATGTGCGTACGAACGGCTCTACACAGCACGTTATTAATCTATGCGCTAACAATTACCTCGGACTCGCCAATCATCCGGACGTCATTGCCGCGGCTCACAAGGCGCTGGACCAGTACGGCTACGGCATGGCGTCTGTGCGTTTTATTTGCGGCACGCAAACCCTGCACAAGGAACTCGAACAGCGTCTCAGTGAGTTCCTTGGCACCGAGGACACAATCCTCTACCCATCATGTTTTGACGCCAACGGCGGGCTGTTTGAGACGATTCTCGGCAAGGAAGAAGCTGTCATCTCCGATGCCCTCAATCACGCCAGCATCATTGACGGGATTCGCCTGTCGAAAGCGCAACGCTTGCGCTACCAGCATAACGATATGGCGGATTTGCAGTCTCAACTCGAAGCGGCCAGGGACGCAACCGCCAGATTGATCGTCTCCGATGGCGTGTTTTCCATGGATGGCACGATTTGCGATCTGGAAGCGATCTGTGATCTTGCCGACCAACACGACGCACTGACGATGATCGACGACTGTCATGCAAGCGGATTTCTGGGTGACACGGGCCGCGGTACCCACGAGTTCCGTGGCACGATGGGCCGTGTCGATATCATAACTGGCACACTGGGCAAGGCGCTTGGTGGTGCATCCGGTGGATTCACATCCGGGCGCAAGGAAATTGTCGGATGGCTAAGGCAACGCTCCAGGCCATATCTGTTTTCAAATTCTGTGGCGCCGGTCATCGCTGCGTCCTCGATAGCCGTGCTGGATCTGCTGCAACGCGACTGCTCGCTTCGCGAGAACCTGCACGACAACGCTGCGTATTTTCGCGGCAAGATGACCGAACGTGGCTTCGATCTGAAACCGGGCGAGCATCCGATTATTCCGGTCATGCTCGGCGACGCAAAACTTGCAACAACCATGGCGGACAAATTGCTCGAGCGCGGCATTTATGTGATCGGATTTTCGTTTCCGGTGGTGCCAAAGGGCCAGGCGCGAATTCGCACCCAGATGTCAGCTGGCCTGACACGCCAACAGCTTGACCAGGCCGTCGATGCATTTACTGATATTGGACGTGAACTTAAGGTCATAAGTTAATGAAAGCATTAGTAAAAGCCAAGGCTGAACGCGGCATCTGGCTACAGGATATCGAAACACCCAGGGTTGGCCATAACGATGTGCTCATCGAGGTTCGGCGCACCGCTATTTGCGGCACCGATATTCATATTTACCAGTGGGATGAATGGGCGCAACACACGATACCGGTACCGCTCACGGCCGGACACGAATTCTATGGACAAATCGTCGAATGCGGCAGCGAGGTAAAAGGATTCAACATCGGCGACCGCGTATCGGCTGAGGGGCACATCACGTGTGGCGTTTGTCGCAACTGCCGCGCAGGCCGTCGTCATTTGTGCATGAACACGGCAGGCGTCGGCGTCAATCGCCCGGGCGCATTCGCAGAATACCTGTCGGTTCCGGCGTTCAACGTATTCAAGCTACCGGACACGATCAGCGACGACATGGCATCGATACTCGACCCGCTCGGCAATGCGACCCATACCGCCTTATCCTTCGATCTCGTGGGCGAGGACGTTTTGATAACAGGTGCAGGACCGATCGGCATCATGGCCGTGGCAATTGCCCGCTATGCCGGTGCACGCCATATCGTGATCACAGACATAAACGACTACCGCCTCGGACTCGCAACGAAGATGGGCGCAACTCGCGCTCTCAATGTGACGCGCGAGTTGATAGACGACACGATGCAGGACCTCGGCATGGAGGAAGGGTTTGATGTCGGCATGGAAATGTCAGGCAACCCGCAGGCGTTCCAGGACATGCTGCGCACCATGCACCATGGCGGCAAAATCGCGTTGCTCGGCATTCTGCCCGGCGATACCGGAATAGACTGGAACGCGGTTATTTTTAAAGGACTGATCATCAAGGGTATTTATGGCCGCGAGATGTTCGAGACCTGGTACAAGATGTCGAGCATGCTGCAGAGCGGCCTGAACATCGACCCGATCATCACGCACCACTATCCGATCGATGACTTCCAGCCGGCTTTCGACCTGATGGAATCCGGCCAGTCAGGCAAAGTTATCCTCCATTGGGATTGACTTAGAGGGACAAGCACTGTTTCTGAATGGAGTTAGCGCTCCTTGGCGCAATAGCGCGGATCCAATCGCACGGACACTGTCAGATTGAGTCGCAGTTTGACGGTCCATATTGGTCGAACCTGCAGGAACCCGACTGTTGGATGGCCTTTTTGGCCAGGCCCGAATATTCGGGATCGCCCCGGCTAGCGATCCGCAATCTACGGCTCTCTCTTCAAGAAAATTCGAGGATTTTTCCGCGGAAACATCGAACACCTTCTTTCCCCGATAGCCGCCGTTCAAAGCATCGAAAAAATTTAGTGCTGGCAGGCAGGAAACGGCCACAAGCGGTCACTTCGATTTTGGTTGGGGCAGTGTCCCAGCTGCAATCGCGACCGCCATTTCCTCAAAAAGCGTAGCAACAGGAGTTTTCGTAACTTTGGCCAACTTGCGAATATCTGCTACTACTTCTTTCGGTAAGACGATACGCAGTTCCTCGTGTGTCTTTGACTTGAGCTGACTCTGGTATTCAGTCAGCTCACTCTTCGTCACCTTTGGCAAAGCTCTAATCTCCTGCAGTTGTGGGAAATTTACTGCGAATTAAATAATTCGATCGCCTACTGAAGGCAAATGTGTGACCGGCAGCTAATTGCGCCACTCGCTGGGTACGCGAATCGCGATCACCTCGCCTTCGGCGGTTGCAACGCCATCCGAGTACATCGTGCACTTGAGCGTCGTTTTCTTCACAGTCCATTCGGTTATCGTTGCGCGCAACTCGACGGGCTTGTCGATCGGAGTCGGCTTGAGATAGCTGACGGTCAGCCTGCCGGTCACGCACCAGATCTGCTGGTCCTCGCCGATGCCGCGTCCTTCGGATTCGTAGTAATTCGCCATTGCCGTGCCGACCGAGTGGCAGTCCATCAGGCTTGCGATTGTGCCGCCGTAGAGATACTGCGTCGGTCCTGCGCATTGCTCGGGGCGTGGCGTGTAGGTACAGGTCGATACCTCACCGTCCCAGTGGCTCTTGATCTGCATGCCGAGGGGATTGTCGGCGCCACAGCCGTAGCAGTGGTTGTTCTTGAGCTTATCCTGTATCGCCGTCACGATTGTCCGCCTCCGCTCTTGCCGGTGCCAGACGCATTGTCAGCCAAGTGCTTTTTCATTTCCTCACACATCAACGATGACCGCTTTATCGGGGTCAGACCAATCGGCCAGAAGCAGCCACTTCCCGGAGGGAATTCACCCCCACAAATAATTCGGGAAATATCGACACAAGTCGCTATTCCTTTCAACGTCAGGTACCTTCCCCGGCCAACAGTTCATTAACCAACATTTGGAGATCAATTCGCGGCTCCGTAGGTCCCAAGCTCGAGCTTGATAGGTTGAAGCATTGAGCGCAGATTGAGTCTGTCGAATCTCCAGTCCGACGAATATCAGAGAAGCTATGATTGCGACGGTTCCGATCAAATCAGCAACGTTTTTCCAGTTCACGGAATCCATCGTTATGCCCCAGCTCGAAGCACAAGAGTTTGCTCGAAGAACCTACTAATTGAACGTCCGGAACGGGTCAATTCCAGACCCCCATTCTACCTTGAAAATAGCTATTTGAGTGTCTGCTGTCGGCGGCATAGCTGCCGGTCGGTGACGTTTCCGCGGAAACGTCAGCACCGAGTGTCTGCTCCTGCCGTTTGCAGTCGCTCGATAATGTACACGCGCAAGCCAGGGTGGCGCACCAAAACTTCTTCGAGATTTAGCGGACTATGCATACGGGCGCGATATTTTGGCGAGCCGAGGTAGATAACTCCGGGTAGTCCGGTGTGCCGCCAAGAACACCGACAATATTACGGCGAAGGTCGGGAGTCGGCCAATAGCGGACGGCTGGTGCTACTTGAAATCCGCTTTGATCGCGATCAACTTCTTCGTCGTGCTCAGATCTGCGACTTTGCGGATATCCACCGTCAAGCCCCGGGTTTTGCCGTAACGCTTACCATTGAC
>Ga0255052_10001130_pt1 | contig 20406 bp, 22 predicted proteins | sample JV7_2_21_MG_FD_188632 | JGI IMG/M metagenome (GOLD analysis project Ga0255052, IMG submission 188632) | Seawater microbial communities from Jervis Inlet, British Columbia, Canada - JV7_2_21 | ecosystem: Environmental > Aquatic > Marine > Inlet | place: Canada: British Columbia | collected... | reverse complement strand
CTTACGGAATACCCTGAGTCGCGCATCTTCCCCATCGACATACTCCATCACGAAATAGTGCAAACCCTTGGATTCAGAAACGTCGAACACACGCACCACATTCGGGTGGTTGATTCGGGCAGCGATCCTGGCTTCCCGCTGGAAACGGAGCAAAAATTCTTTATTTCGTGATACCAGGTTGGGATCAAGACATTTCACCGCCACATCCAGATCAAGATTGACGTGTTTCGCCCGATAGACGATCCCCATCCCACCGCGTCCCAGGAAAGAATAGAGCACGCAGGGACCGAGGAGCTTATAACCATCGACCTCGGGGATATTGCGGAGAATAGGGTCGTCAAAGGGATCAGGCACAGGCTCAATATTGTCCGAGGGTGTTTGAGGCGCCTCGGAGTCTGGCGACCCTGCATCGGGATTTTGCGGCAGATCCATGTTTATCTCGCCACTTTCATAGTGGTACCATCAAAAACATTTTTGAGCGGCTTGAAGCATGTCCGCGACAGGTAACTTCAAAAGAACAAAAAATTACATTTGTTCTGATGATTTTATCACAGAAGAGTGATTTTCGCAAGTGGTAACTTAAAAAGACAGAACGATCACAAGTTTTCCTGAGAGGCACGATAGATAATAAAAACAACGATTTTCAAACAACTTGACGCTGTCACTCGCTAAAGATAGTATGTAATTGAACATTCATTCGAAGAACGTGGGGGAAGAACGGAATGAGTACTGGTAACAACATTCTCCATGCTATTGGGAACACCTCGCTGGTGCAGTTACGCAATGTTGTCCCGCCCGATTCGGCACGGGTTCTCGTGAAACTCGAATGGGAAAACCCGACAGGCAGTATGAAAGACCGTGTGGCACAGGCTATGATTTCAAGGGCCGAGGAAGACGGTCGATTGAAAGCCGGAGACACCATTGTCGAGTACACAGGCGGCAGCACGGGCATATCACTCGCCTTGATCTGTGTTGCGAAGGGGTACCGCCTTCATATCGTTACTTCCGACGCGTTCAGTCAGGACAAGCTGAATCAGATGTCGGCTTTCGGTGCGGAACTAACCCTGGTGCCGAGTGAGGGAGGCCTCACCACCAAAAAACTGATCCTGGACATGATCGAAGCCGCCGAAGAAATCAGTCGAAAACCTCATACTTACTGGACTGATCAACTCAATAATCTCGACAGCATTGCAGGGTACTATCCGCTGGGCGAGGAGCTCTGGAACCAGACCAACGGTAAGATCGATGCATTTGTTCACTGTGTCGGCACTGGAGCTTCATCGCGAGGTGTGGCAACGGTGTTAAAGCGCTACAATCCAAGCTTGAGAATGGTGGCCGTCGAACCGGGCGAATCAGCAGTACTGCTAGGCGGCCAGGCGGGACCTCACAAGATCGAAGGAGTTGGAATTGGTTACACCCCACCCCTCTGGGATCCGAACATGGTAGATGAGATTATCGCAGTCAGCACAGACGACGCGAAAGCGATGACAAGGCGCCTGGCCCGGGAGGAGGGTCTCCTGGCCGGAACGTCCTCAGGAGCGAATGTTGTCGCTGCAATGCGAGTGGCGGAGCGACTGGGGCCGGACGCCACCATAGCCACGCTGATGGTAGATTCCGGCCTAAAGTATCTCAGTACAGATGTTTATAGAGGATAAAGATTTTCAAACAACTTGACCCTGTTACCTGAAATTACCAGACTGTGTGAAGACTCTTTTGAAAACACTGGCTGAAAACACTATTCTTCGGGGGGCTAGTACCCGGAAGCCCGACAATTACCGGTGAAGCACACGACAGCAAGAAGGGGTGATGATGATGAATAAGAATAACTGGGTCGAACGGTTGATTCAGAATATAGACGATAAAGATGTTGAAGGATTCCTGAGTTTTCTGTCGGAAGACGTCTGTTTTCGATTTGGGAACGCAGAACCCGTGAACGGAAAAGCTACGGTAGGCGATGTTGTGGGTGGTTTTTTCGAAAGCATTAAGGCACTTCATCACGACGTGTCCGATATATGGCAAGAAGAGGGTGCGGTGATATGTCACGGCATCGTGACCTACACCAGACATGATTCAAGCACGCTCACGGTTCCATTCGCAAATATCTTCAAACTTGACGGAGACCTGATCAGGGAATACCTGATTTATATAGACGTTTCCGAACTGTACAAGACCGCCTGACAAAATACTCGAGCACATTTGCACATACCGCGCAAAATGCTCAGGGTGGATCCCAGGAACACACATGTACATCACACCGCCTATTGATTCGGCCATAAGAGTAGACAGGGGCTCTTGTACGATTCGGGCGTACCTCCTTTTCGTTTGTTCTTCGGTTACGGTCATCAGAAGGAAATCTGGCGGAACATCTTTCCCAAACGTCGTCGGCTGGAGTTCTCACAAAGTGACATGCAGACGCTGGCTCTTCGAGAGACTTCGGATTCTAACCGACCCACTGTGGATCGGGGTGCAGAGGGGATGGATATTGCGACAGGCGCCACAGAGGTCGAGAGGCAATGGCTCTACGAAACGATGAAAGAGGTTTATTCCTGAGCAAGGTGTTCTTTACTCTCTTGCCCGCCGCAATAACCATAGGTGTATTGACTGTTGCAATCACTTGGAGTTTGTTTCCAATCCATTCTAACAGTAGTCGGGGCTCTGATAATAAAGGCACTGTGACAGCTGTTGTCTCAGACCTCGTCCCTGGATCATGTACAATTTTCGCTGCATCCTACGGCAACACCGTGCTTTTCGGCAATAATGAAGACTGGATGCTTCCTACGACCTTCTACTGGGTCAGGCTCTCCGGTGAAGACACTTACGGCGGTGTGTATCTCGGACATCGCTCCGAAGAGGATATCCGTTCACACGGACTGGACGGCATTTCTCCTCAAGGTGGCGTCAACGAGAAGGGACTTGCGTTCGATTACGCCGCTCTACCGGAAGCACCGCTGACTCCTCGCCCCAAGCTCCCAGTCAAGGGTCACATCATGATGAGAATCCAGCAAAGCTGCGCGACCGTGGAAGAGGCCATCGCTATGGCCAAGAAACACGACTGGGGGGCAGCCCTCCGATGGCAAGTGCTGGTTGCGGATGCGACAGGCGATGCAGTCGTCATCAGTACCGGAAAAGACGGTGACCTTGCCTTTACCAGGAAACCGCCCGGAGACGGGTATCTCTTGACGACTAATTTCAATCGGGCTAACCCCGAGAACACATTCGAGGGTGGTTATCCTTGCTGGCGATACGACAAGTCGGTCGAGCTACTGGAGAAGATCAAAAGCAAGCAGGATCTGACGGTGAGCCACTTCCAATCTATTCTCGACGCCGTCCATATAGAGGGCACTACTGGGAATACGGAGTATTCGAATGTTATCGACCTTAAGAATGGTGTCATCTATCTGAATCATTGGCATCAATATGATGAAACCTCGACCATCAATGTCGCCGGAGAGATCGAAAAGCATTCTTCATCGGCTCACCTGATCGACGGAATCGTAAAACAGCCGTCGCCCATTCGCATCAAAGAACTGTTTTCAACTGAAACAGTGAGGCGGGCCGAAAGCGAACACCAGAAATATAAGAACAGGGATACTAAATGACTTTGGCATAACATCGGCATGAAGCTGAGGGCACTTCGCGGCGCAACTGATGCCGGCGTTAGCTGTACACCGGACAATAGGCCACTGATTGTGAATTCGACCCTTGATAATTCATTAGTCAAAAACTCTGCCCAGCAGGTATGGAAAGTCGTTTTCGCCGTAACGGGAGCGCTGGCACTGGTTTGGCTGACGGGTACGGCTACGTTCCTGTTCAACGCAAAGGACACTCGTTTCGTCGCACACGCGGGAGGTTTCGGTGTCGAGCACAACTGTCTCACAGCCTACGCGGTGGCGGTGCACCTCGCCGTCGAGGGGGGCGATAACATCTACGATCCCTCCTACTATCGCAATACAACAATTCCGACACCGATCCACGAGTCGGTGCGCGGTATATTCACCGTCGACGGATTTCACTACCCTCCGCCCTTTCTGATCCTGCCTTACAGCCTGCTCAAGGTATTCGGAGACTTCTTTTCGATGCGCGGAGCGTGGTTCGTGCTGACCATAACGTGTCTCGTTGCGGCTCTGGCGAGCGTGGCACGCTGGTGCGGTGCATTCCGATCGCGGAATGGACTACTGCTCTTCCCACTCTTTCTGTGTGCTCCAACAGTGCACATCGCGCTTCAGATCGGCAACGCCCACATTCTCATCCTTGCATTCAGCATGCTCGGCATGATCGCCTTCGAGGACCATCGACACGTCATCGGGGGGGCGCTCTTGGGCTTCGCAGTGGTGGCGAAGCTCTGGCCGGTTGTGCTCGTGTTCTATCTCCTTCTACAGTGGCGCTGGAAGCCTGTATTGTGGTGCGTGATCGCTGCAACAGTCTATGCGCTCGGGGCTCTCATTGTCTTCGGTCCTGAACCATACAGCGCCTTCGCCACCTTTGAACTCCCTCGCATCGCCAGCGGAGACGCGTTCGGCCATATGTACAAGGTGCCGCGGGCAATCATGGCCAACATGTCCGTGTTCGGGATTACCCAGAAGCTGTACGCGCTCGGCTTACTCTCATCCAAGCCAACACTCATCCCACCAGCCTTGTCCTGGGGCTTCACAGCGCTTGTCGGCCTGATTGTCATCGCGACGGGTCTTCGACACAGCGAAGGCGAAAGTCGTAACGACAGTGACCGGCTAGCAAGGGCCCAACTGTGGCTGGCACTGCTGATCCTCGTTCAGCTGCGCAGCCCATTCCTTCCCTGGACGTACGGAGTCGTATCGGCGCTCTGGCTGCTTGTACTTCTAGCGGCTTCGACGAGAGGGTGGAAGCTCGGCGTGATCCTCATGGCTTGGCTCTATCTGTCCATCAACGTTCCAGCGACGTTCGTCTCTGATGCGGCAGACTTTCACATAGTCTATACGCTACTCGCCTCGCTGCTCGTCTACGGGGCGATCATGGCCAGCGTGGGAGTATACTGGATGCGCTCTCGCTGGTTGTATACTCGTACTAACGCTCGCGTTGATGCGGCATAACAGTTCGAAGATCTCCTGCCGATCGTTGAAAAGTATCCGGATCATCCGCTGTTTCTGAGACTTGCAAACCTGGCTGCCAGATATGACCTGCCTGTTGATATTCACATGGAAGCCATCTCCGAAGAAATGCCGTTGCCGTTGCGTTTCCAGTCACCTACCAATCCCCGAACATTAAAACCAAATATCGCCGCCTTTGGCCGGTTGCTTGCCCACAACCGCAAGGCGAAAAATGTCTGGGTGCATCTGGGATGGGACAACACCTGAAAACGAACAATTGCCCTGACCCGCAGACTTCTCGCAGAAAACCCGAATCTGTACGTGAGTATTTCGTTGCCCTCCATTGCCTCCGGTGACCGGCGTGACATATCTATTATGATATAGTATATTAATAATATGTGGGAAGTGTACGAGCATCGAAAAGTCGTTAAAAATATTGAACGGATTGCCCGTCCAGGTCCTCAAACGGTAAGAAAAATGGAAGGATATCGTGAGAACCTCACGACCCCAGGGGCTTAGCTCATTAAAGGTCTCCACGACGAGCCCCTGCGAGGTGAATGGAAATGACAAAGATCGTCAAGATTAGGTGATCAGTATCGCTTGATTTATAAAATCGTCTCGCAAAAAATTCTCGTTCTCGTGATTGATCTAACTGCTCACGACTATCGAGGAAGGTGAGAAGGTGGATCTCAAAGATTTTCGCAAAGCTGCAAAAACTGTCGATGTCTCAGTCGGCGAATCTGTCCGTATCATCAGAGAACTACAAAGTTATTGCTCGTGCCCTGAATTGTCACCCCGCGGTTTAGTGTTTCCCGGGTGGGATGTCAAGAAGGAGTCTGCGGCCTAAAGGGATATGACGACATTTAATGATCCATTCTTCTGGGCCTTCGTGAGCATGTTCGGACTCGTCGGTGCCAATGCCGTTGTCAGCGGTCAGAAGCTGGGAAAATATCCTCTTTACGGCTGGGTTGTTGTCACGATCTTCAGTTTAGGACGAATTTTACTTGTTCTTCCTTTCTGCGAACAGCCTCGTTTTGAGTTGGGAGGATTACATCAATACGTTGGCGGCATGATATTCGTGGCAGGTATTATTTTATGCGTTCCTTCTTTTTTAATTAAGCCTGTTACTACACCGGACACGACCGTTACACTTCGAACAAATGGTTTTTATAGGATTTGCCGGAATCCAATTTATCTTGGTGAAATTTTGTGGTGCCTGGGATGGTCGATAATGTTTCGTTCCAACATTGGCATTTCCCTTGTTCCATTATGGTGGATAGGCTTACTGATTCACACTATTATTGAAGAGGAAAGTCTGGAACGTGCGCTTGGCCAACCCTATTTGGATTATAAGAAGCAGGTGAGAGGTCGCATACTGCCGGGATTACCCCTGTGAGTTGAAGCCGGATCAGTTCAGCCTCCCTTTTCCCCTTGACATATAATCCCCCAGGATTATATTATTATAATATAAGTACAGAAGCTTATAGCCGAACAGGTTGTGTATCGACTATAAGCGTCATGGCTTATAATATAGCAGTATAAGGTCAAAGATCACTACTTCCTGCTCCTTCTGGTTACGGACCAGGGGATCGGAAAAAAGAGGTGTTCGGGAAATCATGGAAAAAAACGGACCCCACAATAAGCTGTTCGGTGTGATCACAGGTGATATCGTCGGATCGTCGAAGATCATGGAAGAACAGCGCGAACAGTTGATGTTATCCCTCAAATCAGCATTCGAGACGGTGAATTCCATAGTGCCTGATATCGTCCATGCCCCCTTCGAAATCTACCGTGGAGACAGCTTTCAGGGAGTATTCTCCCATCCGGAAAAAGCCCTTCACGCTGCGATAGTCATCCGGGCGGGTCTGCGGTACATGTTCAAGACCAAACAGCTGCGTCACGCCATTGATGCCCGGATGGCAGTGGGAATCGGAACGATAGACTATCTTCCCGGGAACCGCGCTTCGGAAGGAGACGGAGAGGCTTACCGCCGATCCGGACCGAACCTGGACAAGATGAGAGGATACCGGAGGCTTCTGTTCCGAACCCCATGGCCTGAAATCGATGCAGAACTCGATTCCGCTTGCGCCCTCCTCGATGTAATTGTCGAAAGGTGGTCGGCCGAGCAGGCTCAAGCAATACTCGGACAGATCAAGGGTCTCACACAGGAAAAGGCCGCGAAAGAACTCGGCATATCACAGCCTGCTGTCCTCTCGCGTCTAAAGACAGCGGGCAGCTGGGCTATCGAAAAATTGTGCAACCGCTTTGAGACCATGATCGAACGCCGAGCGGCAGAGAACGAACAGTGATCCCGGGATGACCGGGAGGAGAAACCCAGGTTGAACTCACCAGACATCCATGCCATCTCACTGCTCCTGCGCCTGATGATTGCTCACATCATCACAGATTTTCTGCTTCAGTCAAAATCAATGGTCGCGCAGCGCTACGGAAGGAAGTGGGCTTCGGGCTGGCTCTACTTTCATGGACTTACAGCGGGACTACTTGCGTACACTCTCTCCGGGCTCTGGGGTATTCTGTGGCTGCCGCTGGTGATCTTCATCTCACATGTTGTGATCGACGGGGTGAGAGCTCACTTCGAAGACACAGCACGTACCTTTATCCTGGATCAGGTCGGACATGTGATCGTCATCCTGGTGTGCTGGACGGCAGTGGAAGAGCTGCAAGCGACCAGCATGTTGTCGCTCATGCTGCCGAATCTCTCGAATGTCTTTCTGTGGACTGTTGTGCTTTCCTACCTCTTCATCTTCTGGCCGGCGGGTATTCTGATAGGCAAGGTCACTTCTCCGTGGCGGGACGAACTGGACGAAAGCACAGCGCAGGGATTGCCGAGGGCGGGCATGTGGATCGGTCGTCTCGAACGAACATTGATACTCACTTTTGTTCTGCTCGACCATTTCGAGGCGATCGGATTTCTGATCGCAGCCAAATCGATCTTCAGGTTTGGCGAGCTTCGATCACCTGAATCAAGGAAGGAAGCAGAGTACATACTGATCGGCACGATGTTCAGCTTCGTGATAGCCATTCTTACGGGGATCTTAGCCAGGTGGATCATACTATCACCTTAGGGGTTTATCCATGTCCCATGAAGAGTCGGCAATGCAGTCTTACTATGCCGCCCGGGCTTCCGAATACGACCGCATCTACCTGAAGCCCGAGCGCCAGACCGATCTTCGAGCCATCGAGCGCTGGCTACCGGCAAAGTTCGCGGGTGCTCGGGTGATCGAAATCGCATGCGGCACCGGGTACTGGACCCGGCTGATCGCGCCTGTTGCTTCGCACATCCTGGCACTCGACGCTGCCCCTGAAACCATTAATATCGCGAAGACCCGTGTTCGCCAGGGGAAGGTCGACTTTCTGATCGGCGACGCCTACGATCTTCAGCAGCACGCTGGTCGATTCGATGCTGCGTTCGTCGGGTTCTGGTTTTCTCATGTTCCGAAGACAAGACAGAGTGAGTTTCTGCTTGGCTTGACCGCCCGGCTCGAACCGGATGCGAAGGTCGTGCTCCTGGACAACCTCTATGTCGAGGGCAGTAGTTCGCCTGTGACTTCGCACGACGCTGAAGGCAACACATTTCAGACCAGGCAGCTCAGCGACGGGTCAACCTACAGGGTGCTCAAGAACTTTCCATCTGAGGCAGAGTTGCTCGAACTCATGGCCGGCCTTGGTGAACACCCTGTGTACACAGCATGGCAATACTACTGGGCCTTCGAGTACGCGGCTGGTGAGCCCTGACCTCGCCTGAGTTGGGAGGAAGAGGCCACTGGCCATCGTAAAAAAGACGAAAAACATCGCGTGTAAAAACACAGGAGGAAGGAAGATGGTTAAGGAATCAGGGTGTTGCCAATCAATTTGGCGGTGCATGACCCTTGGCGCGGGTGTTGGAGTTGCACTGGGCGCAGGCATAGGCGTTGCTCTCGGCAACATCGCAATCGGCGCCGGCATTGGAGTTGCGCTGGGCGCAGCGATTGGCATGACCATTGGCATGAAGAAGAAGGACTAGAGCATCAGGCTCCATGCGTCAGGCTCTAAAAGTATGGTCACTTCACTGAATGGAGGTATTCATGGATACGTTATATAATCTGGTGAAATTCTTACATTTCATGAGTTTTGTGTTCATGACCGTACCGTTATTCAATCTGATCGTGGTCAACGAAAGGGCCTTACTCGGTGTATCTTTTAATTACTATGCCGACCGCTATATGGAGAATATCATAAAGCACGGTGCCTATCGTTGTTATGTTTTTCAATCAACTGTATTGATAACAGGATCATTGCTGCTGCTGCTCGGGCCTATGGGGATCGAAGCTCTCTGGATGAACTGGATCATTCTTGCCAAAACAATACTGTTGATCGTATTGATGGGACTGCTATCTTATGTCCACTTCAAGCTGCAGCCGGCAATTGAATCCTTTCTTGCCGGCCTTGATGCAGACTCTCAAATACCGGACAATCTTGTCGGTCAACTTAAGCCCTACCGAATTCGCCGAAAGAGGATGGCCACCATTTGTCTTTTTCTGGTCATCACAGTTATAATTTTAGGATTACAGATTTACGGTGCATTTAGTCCATTTCTTAATTTTATCTTGATCGGGCTGGCAGGTTTATTTTCATTGAAAGTAAACAAAACCCTTATCCGATTCGGCTGGATATAACGATTTCGTTATTTATCTTTGGAGCCTGGTACTATTACTAAAAAAGTCATCAAAATTCCACCAATCTACAGTACTGTTCCCATAACATGGAAAAAATGGCTCAATGCCAGTATCCATAGATTCATTTTACACCTTCGTTCGAAAAGTTCAAAAAATAGATCAGAGGGGAAAGGAATTTTTCTCTACACTCCCATCCCCCCCGGCGGTACAGCACAATGTTCTACCTACTTGGATTTCTTGTCTGTCTTGGTTTCCTTTTTGTCTTTGGCTGGCTTCTCACTTTTTTGTTTCAGTGGAATGCATCCACAGCCACAGTCTTTCTTTTTTTCTGTCATTTTAGTCACCTCCTTTTCTTTTAAGCGGTTAAGCAACAACTTAAATGTTTACGCAAAAAAAATTGCCTGCTATTTTGAAGACTTCAGTTCCTTTACCCTCTGCCGTACTGTAGTAAGTTCTTTTTTAAGCTCTTTCTCATGTTTTTTTAACGATTCCAACTCCGATCTTTCTGCTTCAACTTCTCGAACTTTTCCTGTTCCCTGGCATTCGCAAGTACAAACTTCATTTACTATTTGCCGGCAATTTTCCAATGCTTTTTCATCTAACGAATATGGTATCCAGTATCCTTTCCTCTCGCATCTTACAAGACCCGCTTGTTTCAATATTTTAAGGTGTTGGGATACGGCTGCAGTTGTTATGCCTATCGTTGCTGCAATATCCTTAGTACCTAAAGGCCCCTGGCCCTTCAGCAACTCGATTATTTTTACGCGTGTCTCCACGCTCAGCACTTTAAATATTTCGGAAGGTTCTGTTTTCATGGCCTCAACAGTATGATTAAGTAATTAAGCAATGGCTTAAATATAAAGTCAATATTTGTTAGTGTCAAGCTTTTTTTGGGAGAGGTATTCCTCTGTGCTCTTTACTCGCAACTTACCCGCAACGTTAGGATGTTTATGAAGATACAAGATCCACAACGGACGAACAGGCCGGCAGCCGAGCGGTGCACCATTCGGACCCATCGAGCGGGCGACATCGGCTGGGCTATTGAGCGTCACGGGCGAATTTATGCCGATGAATTTGGGTGGAACAGCGACTTTGAGGATCTGGTCGCAAAATTGTTTGCACAATTTGTGATCAAGCATGATCCCGCGACCGAACGCTTTTGGGTCGCCGAGTTGGACGGGGAACGAGTCGGCTGTGTCTTCGTGGTACGCAATGAGGAAGATCCAGGCATCGCACAGTTGCGCTGCCTGCTGGTGGATCCAAAGGGTCGTGGTTTTGGTATCGGCCAACGATTGGTTAACGATTGCATTTCTTTCGCCAGGCAAGTCGGCTACGAAAAAATCATGTTGTGGACCAATGATGTTCTGGTTTCAGCGAGCCGTATCTACAAAGCGGCGGGGTTCACTCTGATGAAAGAGGAGCATCACCACAGTTTTGGGCATGACCTGGTCGGCCAGTTTTGGATGCGGGATCTCCCATCGAAATGAAGAGCACCTAATATTCATTCCAGTGGACGCATACGGCACCGCTGGATTCAAGCGTTGGGCGGCAAGAAACAAGGAGTGGCACATTGAACAAACTGCAGAAGCTGGTGCAGCGTATGATGAAGTCTTAGAAGCGGTTGAGGTGGGAATCGAGATGGGTGGTGGTCCAGCAACAGTTTCTGCCCGTTTCGCATTGCAAGTGATGGACGCTGTATTTGGATAAAGATTCCCCCCAAGCGGTGCAGTTGAGCTTTATCTGGGATTTACAATGAAAAAAGAATTGCTTTCAGAGAAAATTAGAAATCTTGCTGAATCCACAGGAATAGATGCTTTGGGATTTGCTGAGGCATCCGAATTTACAGACTATGCATTGAGCAATTCTCAACGACGAGATCCGAAACTTTCTTTACCGAAGGCAAAAACAATCATTGTTGCAGGTATCTACATTGGAGGGGTAACCCTACCAGCCTGGACAAACCCATGGTATGGTCGCACGAGCAGGCTCTATCTCTCAAAGTATTTCCTGGATGTTGTGAAACCGCTCGAACCAATTGTCGATTTTTTAAAAAATGAGGGCTATCAAGCTATTGTTTGTGACAGTTCTACAAAAGAAGGATCTATTCTTCCATTAAAACTTTCTGCAATAAGAGCGGGTCTAGGACGGCAAGGCAAGCATTCTTTGCTCCTCTCAAAAAAGTATGGAACATTTTTAGCGCTTGGAGGAGTTATAACAAACGCTGATTTCGAGCATAACACCGAGGAGGAATCCAACCGATGCCACAACTGCGACAAATGTCAAAAAGTCTGTCCTGTAGCAGCGCTTGATCGGCCGTATGTATTGAATGTAAAAAAGTGTATGTCATATCGATTGCAGGTTGAAAATTTACCTAAAAAAGTGCAAATAGTTATGGAGAACAGGATAGGTGATTGCGAGATATGTCAACAAGCCTGTCCTTGGAATCGAAAACACCTCGATAATCCTTTAGCAACGAATCTGACAGAATCTTTTCAAAAGAAAATCGAAGATTGGGAGGATTTTTTCTACTTACCCAATTTAGTTGCACTTTCAGAAAAAGGATATAGAGAAATGCTTGATCATCTTAACACAGGTATTCCCTATAAAATATTCCATCGGAATGTTTTGATTGCAATGGAAAGAGTAAAAAAGTTGCGGGAGATGAGATGACAACCCAGGTAAAACGATCGTCAAACCACGAAAAGCCGGTTGAACGCCTGATTATCTGGTTCACCATCCTGGCCACCGTCGGCATGGTTGCCGCCCATTTATTTGCCGCAATCGTGCGCCGCCTGAGCCCCGAGCTGCCGCTCGCGGCCTGGCCCATCACCTTTGGAGCAATCGGCCTCGCGACAGTCTTCACCCTCGCGGTGCCGCGTCTTTCACTAATACTGCCGGAGTGGCTCGACGGATCGGCGCGGGCGCATCCGGTCAGGGCCGCTCTGTTTTCTTTGCTGATATTGCTCACCGTCGTACAGATCGCACGACTCAGTACGCACAAGGCCGACCCGGAGGCTTCGTGGTGGATTCTCACCACCGACGAGTTCTGGTCAAAGCACGAGTGCGGCACGGCCTTCTTCCATGCCGTCGAGCTGCACGAGCGGGGCGAGAAAAACATCTACCATGCCGATCACTATCCCGTACTCAATCGCGACATCGAGCCGCACACCGACATCGAGGGTTTGAAGGTAGAAGACGCCTATCAATATCCACCGCAGTTTCTCTTGCTGCCCAAACTCTTGCTCTCCATAACCCGCCACTACCCTACCATTCGCATTATCTGGTACTCACTGCAGTTCATAGGCGTGGCTGCAGTCTTCCTGCTGCTTGCACATTGGGTCGGTGGGACCACCGGACGATGGATGGCCATGCTGGCGCCATTGGTCATTGTTTCGCCAGCCGCATTGTACGCCTACCAGTACACCCAGTTCCACTTCATCGCCATTGTGCTCGCCATCGCAGGCATGCTTATGTTTGAAAAGCAGCGCAACGCCCTCGGCGGAGCACTGCTCGCCACCGCTATCCTCGGCAAGATTTTCCCCGGCTTCCTGCTAATCCTGCTGCTGGCCGAAAAAAGGTGGAAACCGCTGGCATGGACGGCGGTGTTCGGCATCGCTTTCACACTCACCGCGCTGGCGATTTTTGGCACCTCGCCCTTCTCCGCTTTCGTCAGCTACCACTTGCCGCGGCTGCAATCCTTCGCCGCCTTCGCCTTCCTCGACGCCTGGCCGGAAATGCGCTTCGAGCTCATTACCGCCAACCTTTCCCCGTACGGGCAGATCATCAAGCTCGGTGAAATGGGCGTTCCCGGCATGACCCAGGCGGTGGCATCCGGCTTCATCAGACTTTCCACGCTGATTTTGATCGGCCTGGCCATCTTAGCGTCGCGTCACCTGTTGTCGCGGACGTGCCGTGTACATATCTGGCTGGCGATTATCGGGCTTGCCTCCATGATGAGCCCGGCGGCGTGGGGCGACTACATCCCCCTGCCCGCTATGTGGCTACTCACCGTGCTTGCGGTCGAAGCCGAAGACAACCGTAAACTCACCATCGGGTTTGGCGTCTGTTGGATCTTCTTCTACTTCCTGCTCGGACTCGTTCCGCTCGGCGCCTACCCCGTTCCTGTCATCACCTACACACTGTCGACGATAAACTTCATTCTGCTCGTCGGTCTGCTGGCGTGGGCCATGCTGCGGCACCCTTACATTCATCTGAAAATATGATTATTAGATAGTTTAGATAGTGTTGAGCTCGAATGAAACTACCCGAACTACTAAAAAGAGTTATGAGGAGGAACCCGTAATGAGTCAATCCGAAAAGCCTCAAAAACCGAAGATCATACCGATGCCGAACGGTCCATATTATTACCTTACAAAATTTGAGACCAAACCGGTTGATGGAATCGTTAACTCCAGTAACGAGAAATTATCGAACACACCGGGCGCCGCTCTTTGTCGATGCGGAGCGTCTGAGAACAAGCCTTTTTGTGACGGAAGCCACAGTAAAATTCATTTCAGCGATAGAAAAGAAACAGATGGTCATCTGGACAAACGGGAAAGCTACGTCGGGAAAAAAATAACAATTCACAAGAATCGAGCTGTTTGTGCTCATGTCAGTTATTGCTCTCTAGGCCTTCCGGCTGTTTTTGCTCCGGGTAAAGGGAAAGGCATCGATCCGGATGCTGCGTCAGTGGATGAAATCATCGAAGTCATCAACAAGTGCCCCTCCGGTTCATTGAGCTATTCTATAGACGATGTGGAATTCAGGGACCAGGACAGGGATCCCAAAATCACCGTTTCACGTGACGGGCCACTCTGTCTTGAAGGAGGAATCGAGGTGGTTGGGCATGAGCCTCCCGGAGATGAAGTGTCCCTCGAACACTGTACACTTTGCCGTTGTGGAAGCTCGAAGAACAAGCCATTTTGCGACGGGGCCCATAAAGACATCGGGTTCAAAGACGAGAAGAACTGAACCTTCGGCCTACCGATTCCGGGTGATCCGGATCGATTCGAGAAAAGGAGAAAGCGTAGCATCACCGGAGGAGAGGTTCACACGATACTGAAGGTAACGGTCCGCTGGATCGATATAATCGGATACAGGATCACCCGATGATTCAACCGTGATCCACGGACCCAGACCGGATGGAAAGTCTCCGCCGCGGATCTCGATTACAAGACTGGTGGATTCCCACAACACAGCATCCCAGTAGATCTTTTTCCAATAGACACCGGTCCCCCGTCCAGAATCGAACTCGTGAGCTGCCCTGAGGGCAGGTAAGCTGTCACGTTCCAGAAAAAAAGCTGGTTGGGGGCATAAGTCCCGGCACTTCCCAGGATTTCGGTAAGCCCGTTACCCGTGACATCGGCGGTGAAAGCAAAAGGATCGAGACCCGGGGTGTCGATATCCAGTGCTCGCTGAGGCCACAATGAGCTTTCCCCGCCGATGTCGGCACTGAAAACATCAAAGGGTCCAATGAAGGTTGTGGTAACCGGATTCTCCGTCCACTCGCCCTCTGAATGTTTCCACCATGAAATGTATCCCATGGGAGGAGGGAGATTACCCACGGAAGCGGAATGGATCACATCATCGATTCCGTCACCGTCAATATCTCCGGCATGCACTGAGCTCGGCCCGTGGGCTTGAGCTGCAATCACATCCTGGACCGGGGTGCCCAGAATGGAGATCGGAAGGCTCAATCTGCCCGGGTTTGCCGTACCGTTCAAATGACCGGTGTCGAACCGGCTGCCCCGGGCCTCCGGACCAGTCGGTCTGAACAGCAGCGTAGTCGACAAGCTCTTTATGTATTGGGATATCCCGGTGAAATCCGGCCAGCTGGATAACAGGTATCAATACGGCGATAAGGGTGTGAGATCTCATAGTTTTGGTCCTCGGCAGTACACGTTCACTCTCAACCCGATTATAGGGCAACTCAAATTGAATGTCAACCTGAAGTGATCTTCAGCCCAAAACGGTACCCCTGTTTACGGCTGCAACTAATTTCCTTGCAAAGTTGTGAAGATAGATAGAGATTATATGCTTATGAAAAAACTCACCAGGAGAAACATTGAAAAATAAAGGAAAAGAAGTAAAAATCTCTATTTTCACAAGGTATTTAGGCTGGGTTGAAAAAGCGGGAAATGCCCTGCCGCATCCGGCTACTTTATTTGCCTTGTTCGCTCTGACAACGATTATTCTTTCAGCCGTTGCCCACTATTTTAGCCTGCAGGCTATTCATCCGGGGACCGGGGCGCTTATTGAACCGGTTAATCTTATATCCATAGAAGGATTACATGACATTATCCTGAAGATGGTTGATAATTATACCAGTTTTGCTCCCCTGGGCATCGTGATGGTAGCCATGCTGGGAATAGGTATGGCAGAAAGCAGCGGCTTGATAAACGCCGTTATCCGTCTCCTTGTTTTATCCGCTCCCAGACATTTATTAACCTTTATCATTGTCTTTGCCGGAATCCTTTCCAACATGGCCAGCGATATCGGTTATGTGTTACTCATCCCCCTTGCCGGCATTATTTTTATGGCAGTTGACAGGCATCCCGTAGCCGGGATGGCTGCAGCGTTTGCGGGGGTATCCGGCGGTTTTAGTGCAAATTTGTTTATTGGGACGATCGATCCGCTCCTAGCCGGTTTATCCGAAGAAGCAGCGCGGATCATCGATCCGGCCTACACAGTGAATCCTACCGCTAATTATTATTTTATGGTTGCTTCTACCTTGGTGATCGCGCTGTCAGGAACATGGGTCACTGAAAAGATTGTAGTACCGCGTTTGGGAAAGTACAAAGGAGATGCCCCGAAAGAAAAAATCGATAAACTGTCTCATGGTGAAAAGAAAGGGCTGATCTATTGCCTGATCACATCCGTTCTTGTTATTGCGATCATCCTGATCGGTATTTTACCAGATAATGGCTTTTTGAGAGCACCGGATGGCGGCGTGCTGAACTCACCGCTCATTAAGGGGGTAGTGGCATTGCTCTTCGTTGTTGCGGGGCTCATGGGTCTTTCGTACGGCTTCGCCTCCGGTAAATTCAAGAATGATGCGGATGTCGTCCAGGGTATGACCAAAGCAATGCAAACCCTGGGTCTCTATCTGGTACTTGTGTTTTTTGCCGCTCAGTTTGTCGCTTATTTTAAATGGTCGAATCTGGGTGTTATTTTTGCCATAAAAGGCGCTGATCTATTGAGGGCCTCCGGGTTAGGGATAATGCCGCTTATGATTTTATTCATTGTTTTCTCCGCCTCCATTAATATGCTTATGGGCAGCGCTTCAGCCAAATGGGCGTTGATGGCGCCGATCTTCATTCCCATGTTTATGCTGCTGGGATATTCACCTGAACTTACACAGGTTGTTTATAGGATCGGGGATAGTGTTTCAAATATTATTTCACCTATGATGAGTTTTTTCGCCCTGATTATTGCCTTTGTCCAGAAGTATGATAGCCGTGCCGGAATCGGCACCATCATTGCCACCATGTTGCCCTATTCGATTGCCTTTTTCTTCGTCTGGACAGCCTTGTTGATCATCTGGATTTTTCTTGGTTTACCTTTAGGCCCGGGCGCAGGATTATATTTCAACATGTAGTTGCAAAACCACATCTACTCATGATCCTCATCATCTCTGGAGCAGTAAATCAATTCTTATTCCATTACCTACTGGAAGATCTTCCTTATTTGAGCAGATTCATTTTCCTGGTATAAGCCCGGCCTCCGTGCCTCATTGTGCAGAGGTAGATCCCGGATGGAACCCTTCCCCCTTCATCGTTCCTCCCGTCCCATGCGATACTGTGTCTGCCTGGTTTAAGCTCACTGTCAATGAGGGTCCTTATCTTTCTCCCTCTTATGTCGTAAACGATGAGCGTGGTCTTACCCGAAAGGTGTTCAGGGATCAACACCTCGATCGTTGTCATCGGATTGAAGGGATTGGGATAGTTCTGAAATAAATTATAGTTAAACGGGATGGGATTTGACAGCTCATCACCACCAATGCCAACGAGACCATATTCGTAAGCACCGATGTCATAGCCGCCCCCTTGAGGTCGAGGATTGCCATCATAGTCCTCTGAAGGTGCGCCGTTACTCGTCCCATGATCCACAGCGGGACTGGTTTCCAACAGATGTAGATCATAGTTCGCGGGATCGACAAAGAGTCCGGTGCTTGAATAAGCAGCCAGCGAATTTGAATCCTGACCACTGTATGTCATCCAGGCGCCGGAATCAACCTGACCTAAAGTAAATTCATCCTCATAACCCACCACAATGGCTCGATACTGATTATCGTTGTGAAACAGGTTGTGATCGCCAGAATAATTGTTCACGCCCGTCTGTCCAAACAGAAGCCCGATATTATCCCCGCCGGCAAGAATACAATTGTACATTTCGAGATGATCGGCGGTGTCCTCGATCGCGATATTAAAAACCTGGGCGTCCATGAATGTGCAGTTCCACAACGTGGTAGTACCTGACTCCCCGTCCCAATCCAATTCCAGATTTACGATAGAGTTGTGATAACCGATACAATTAACGAGCGTCACACTATCCTCCCAAATTTTGTAGCCGCCATTCCAGGTATCATGAGCGGAACACCGATTGAGTGTCGTGTTGCGTGAGCTGATATCGAAACCGTCGTAGACATCATAGGTCTCACAGCGGTTGAATACGAAATCATACTGATCGCCATGGCCCAGGGCGAAGCCGTCGACATTCTGCTGGGGATCCCGGCCGGTGTGGGAAACACAATCATTGAATGTTCCGTTGTAGCAGTCTGCCCCTCCAGCCGGGGAAACGTCAAATCCGTAAAAGTCAAAGTTATGTGTTTCTGTCCGGTTAAATTCAAAATCGTGTGTCCCGCTCGCGACACCAATGCCGAAAGTGACATCGTGTACTTCACAATCGGATATCTCCACATATGCCGCATTCTGAATCCATATCCCATTGTCATTCCAGTTACGGAGCTCAAGACCGAGAAGCTTAATGTAGGATCGATCCACAATAATACCATTCTGAGACTCGGTTACACCTGTCCCATCGATTATTGGCGTTTCACCCGGATAAGCAGAATACACGATGTGGTCCGATATATTTCCGCTGCTCATCGTGCTGACATGCTCATTGTAGACACCAGCTCGAATGAAAACCGAGTCTCCAGCCACCATTGTGTCTGAAGCATGCTGGATCGTTAACCAGGGCTGATTCTCCGTCCCGGGGTCAAAATCATTGCCGTCAGTAGCCACATAATAGGTTGCTCCATCAACAGGAGGAGAAACAAGGAAGGTTAATAACAGGACTGCCACAGGAAGAAGCCAACTCCTCGTCCAACAACTTTTACTGCGGTTGCTGAGCATCATTCTCGTTCTCATTAACCACCTCCCAGGCTTTCGTTCAAAGAGTACTGAGACAAACCGGTGTGATTTGTTTTAAGAGAATGACATTATTCCTGTTTGTTATAATTTGAAACATAATAGTCGAAAATTAGTATGTCCAGAGGAAAATCATAAGAAAATCCTTCCAAAGCTGTCCTACTCGAAAACGTTCTGACACTAAACATCTTATAAAAACACCTTGACTTTTATGTTATAATGTTATATAACATAGTAATGATCAAGAAAAACATAAATCCAGCCAGCCCGGTTCCTCTCTACCACCAGATCGCCGAGGCGATCAGGGAAGAGATCGAGGCTGGGGAACTGTCGCGAGGCGACGTGCTCGAACCCTTGCGGGAAGCGGCCCACACGTGGGGTGTGAACCTCCACACCGTCCGCCACGCCTACACCGCACTGGCCCGGGATGGGCTGGTCGAGCTGCGCGGTGCTCGGGGTACCAGGGTCACCGGCGGGCCAGCCTTGAAACGGCCGGACCGCACCGCGGCCATCGCCCGGTTTGTCGACCGCATCCTTCAGGAGGCGCGAGAGCATCACGACCTGAACCTGCGGGGGCTCGTCCGGGAAATCTCCAGGCGTTCCGAACGCCTCCGGAATCGACATCCCATCGTCTACGTAGTCGAGTGCAGCGCATGGCAGTGCGAGGCGCACGCCCGTGAAATCGAGGCACGCTTCGTCGTCGACGCGCGCGAATGGTCCCTCGAGCGTGAAGATGAGCCTCCGCCGGGGGCCGTCATCGCCACCTACTTCCACTACAACGATATACGGCGCCTCTGGCCGCACCGGCTGCGGGAAGTGCGGTTCGTGACCATCGTGCCGGATCCCGGCCTGGTCGACCGGCTGCCGGGGGATGTTCAAAGTGTTCTCTTGTGCGAGCACGACGAGGAGACGGCCGAAAATGTCGCTGCGGATCTCTCGGTTCTGCTCGCGCCCCGGGGGTACCGGATCAAGCCCGTCGTGAGCGCGGATGTGGAAAATGTTATCACCGGTAGCAATGAGGCTTCGATCGTGGAGGATTCGATCGTGCTGGTGGCGCCGCGCATCTGGGCTTCCCTCAGCGAGGCGATGCAATCAAACCGCCGCGTGTTCACTGCCGACTATGTGATCGATGAAGAAGAACTGAATGCCCTGGGCAGCGATCAGGGTTGGGCGGCAAGGGCACCGATAAAATTTTCTTCAACCACCTGAACAATGAGGTAACATCATGAGACGATTTCTATTCGCGATTTTGTTAGGCATGATCCCGACGGCGGGTATTGCCGTAGAGGCGGCCGG
>Ga0255052_10001128_pt1 | contig 20430 bp, 15 predicted proteins | sample JV7_2_21_MG_FD_188632 | JGI IMG/M metagenome (GOLD analysis project Ga0255052, IMG submission 188632) | Seawater microbial communities from Jervis Inlet, British Columbia, Canada - JV7_2_21 | ecosystem: Environmental > Aquatic > Marine > Inlet | place: Canada: British Columbia | collected... | reverse complement strand
TTTAAGAAATCGTCCTGATCGTTAAGAAAACGTCACGAAATGACAAAGGGCCACGCAACTGCGTGGCTTTTTAGTTTTCAGTGTAGCCAGTCAGCTCGACGTATCCTCGCCCGGATACCTTTTGTCCGGCGGTTTCTCCAGCCACATTGACGGCGCCTTCCCAGTAACGAACATTCGTTATCAACTCCTGATCTGCCATCGCCGGCGTAACGCCAAGCATGATATCCATAGACGGAATACTAATTTCCCAGCTCGCCGGATATCGCCCTCCACGCTCACTCTGCCAGTAATCGGCCACCGATATCGAGACGTCATCGTTCTGCAGTTGATTCGCATTGCCGCCCACATCAATCCACGTCCCCGCGGAATGAGTATCAATCGATCCATCATTGCGCCGCAGTTGATAGAACATGAGCTCACGTCCATCCGACAATTGCAGCGCAAACCAGTCCCAGCCACGCTGATCCTTCGAAAGCGTGCTGCTACTCCATTCCCGGTCGAGCCACGACAATCCATCGACCGCGTAGGTCTTATCGGCCAGCGTCACTGATCCGCTGCTCTGCAGTCGTGACATCGAATAATAGTAAGACGCATTTCCGGGCTCGGCAGACTTCTGAGACAAACCACCATCACCGTTCAGAACTGGCGGTTTTAGAGATAGCAATTCAAGCTCAATTCCAAACGCCTCAGCATGCGCCCGCAAACGCCACGGTTTGCCCGACGTATCGGATTCAATCGACCAGTCGTCGAGCCAAACCCTGAACGGGTCAGCAGTCGAACCGGCAAGTCCCGCACTTCCCCGGGAGTACCGTTGCGCGACATGAAATTCGTCGGCATCGACATCCGTTATCGCAAAATGCGCGACGTATACCTGGTTTGTCTGCCAGGAAGAGTTAACGATCGAATCACCGTCCGGCGTCAGCGAAAAACGAAAAAACGTGAGTTCGAAGCCGAATCGCTCGCCGTTATCGCCATCGAGATTGCCCGTGACATACCACCACTCGTTGCGAAAGTCGGGATGAGGCCCGTGATCCCGGGGAAAGCCGAATTCACGAGAATCTGTCGCCCTGGAGTAGCCCGCCACACCCTTGTCGCTCAGCAAATCGGAGAGGCGCGATGACCCTGGAAGCAGTTCTGCAGATTGATGCGGGTCCTCGACCGGGGCTTCACAGGCAATAACGCTTGCCAACATAATCATCATTAAAACAATGATATATAGATGATTATTAATGTGATACGACATCTAACTACTCATCCCGCATCGCCATTGCAGGCCTGGCATGAGCTGCATTCCATGCAGGGTAAACGCCGGCAATCAATGCTGCGCCAATAGCCAGTGCCATAGCCCAGAGCAACACGGAGGGGGGCAGGGTAAAGTCAATCTGCCAGCCAAATGCCCTTCTATTGATCACCTCAATCAATACCCACGCCATCACCAGGCCGAGTGGAATCGACGCGAAACCGCTCAGGAATCCAATGAATCCCGTCTGTACGCTGACGAGAACGCCTGTTTGCCCGGGCGTCATGCCAATCGCACGCAACACACCGAATTCTTTGGCGCGCTCAAGCTGTAACGCAAGCATCGCACCGAGGATGCCAATGATTGCAACGCCGACCGCCAGCCAATAAAGGACGTTGGTAATAACGAATGTGCGATCGAATATTTGCAGCGACATGTCACGAATGCGCGCATTACTGCTCATGATCAATGTCTGCCTGCCCTCACTCAGCTCTCGTAATTGATCCGTGATTGTATCCGCGCTGACTCCCGTATCCAGGTAAAGCCCCAGTGAATCGATCGTCGGGTCGTTAAAATATTTATCGTAGGTACCTCGACTCATCATGATCGCGCCATCGTTTGAGTCATAGCTTTGATAGACCGCGGCGACAACAAATCGACTCGGCCCATGCTCTGTATTCAAGTCAATAGAGTCACCCCGGGATAACGTGAACCGAAATGCGTAAGCATCGGAAACCAGGATCGCTTCGTCACTATCGAACTGCCGCCAAACATCGATCGGGTTTCCGTCACGAATGCGGGTTCCCGCATAACTTCCTGGCGCCATGTCGAGCGCGATAATCAGCGTGCGCCCGTCTGCTGTCTCAAGCCATGTACGCCTGTTCGTACTGTATGCAGAAATACCAGGCAGCGCGGCAACGTCTGCGATCAGTAGCGGATCCAATGAGCCACGAGGTACGCCGACGTAAACGTCCGACTGCAATGTCGTGTTCAACCAGTCGCTGACTGATCCCCGGAAGCTTTCCACCATGACGCTGACACCAATCGTCGCCGAAACCGCTATCGACAGCGCGACGATCGCCACACCGGTACGACTCAGGGTCTTGCCCACCCCACCAATGGCCAATCGTCCGGCAGTGCCTCCCAATCTGCCGGCCACTGGCTCGAGAAACGCCGATGCATGTTTCACAAACAGCGGAATACAGAACGCAAACCCGAGAATCAGCATGAACAGTGCGCAGAGGCCGGCCACAAGGTTGCTCCCGGAGACCCACAGCAGCAGAGCAGAGAGCGCGATCAGGAACAAACCACCGAAACCGAGCACAGGCAGAAGCTTTCCTGCGCGTTGCTCAATCACTGACCTGGTCATGGCAAGGCGCGGCTGATATGACGACGCCTCAATCGCCGGAACTGCCGCAGCCAGGAGCGTTGCGCCAATTCCGGCAACAAATCCCTTCGCAATTGAAAACGAACTCACCGCTACATCCGTCACATTCACAACGAAGTAGTGATCGCTCACCGTTCGCGCCACAAGGACGAGCAATTTCTCTCCCAGCCAGATCCCTGCTGCCACTCCTGTCGCGGCCCCTACAATTCCTATTAGCGCAGCCTCAATCAGGATCAGCCTGAGTGTCTGCGACCGCGTCACTCCCAGCGCCCGCAAAACGCCGATTAGCTCGCGGCGCTGCAGCACGGCAAACGCAACACTGTTGTAAATCAGAAATATGCCAACCAGCAACGCGAGCAAGCTCATCGCCATGAGGTTCGTCATGAACGCGTCGCTCATGGCCGCAGTCGTCTGCGTGCGGCCTGCTGCCGACAGCAGTACAGTCCCGGGCGGCAACACCTTGTTGATTCGTTCCGCGACCACGACATCGTCAGCACTGAGCTTTACGTCGATTCGTGTCAGTTTTCCCTGCATACCCAGCCAGTGCTGCGCCAGCGCAATATCGGTAATGACGAGGTTCGCCAACTGCTCGCGCGCCTCCCCACCCAGCACTCCGTGCAACTTCGCAGTGTATTTCTTTCCGTTTGCCGTCAGTTCAAACGCGTCACCCTGCTGAAGATTGAAATCAGAGGCCGCCCCGGCCGAGAGCAAGACGGCCGGCTCTCCTGCCAGAAAACCGCGCACCAAGGCCTCTGCTGTGCCGGATGCCCCTTCTCCTCCGTCGCTGCTTGAAATGTTTGACGGCGCTGTGAAACTACGAAACTCCCGTTCAGCGAACAAATCAATGCCCAGCAACTGCATTGTTGTCCCGTCAATTCTGATAAAGCCGGAAACAATCGGAGCAATATCGCGAATGCCATGATTGACGCGCAACTCCGCGTAGACTGACTCATCAATGCCACCGGGACCCCCGATGACCTGATGGCTCGCCTCACCATTGAGAGTTTCCATTGATGCAACAAACGCCTTCCTCGAACTCTCATTGGCAAGGTCCACCGCAACCATCACGGCGACACCAATGCTAATACCGAGGATTGCCAGGAAAAGCTGCCATGGATGGCTTAGCAGGTAGCCCAGGCTGGCACGATAAAGCGCTGGCATCAGGAGCTCAACTGGCCGTTATGCAATTCCAGCACGCGATCGCAGCGACCTGCGACGGCGGCGCTGTGTGTTGCAATGATCATTGTCCTCCCGGTCTGACGAACCAGCTTGTCGAGAAGATCCAATACAACGCCTGCCGTCTTGTCGTCCAGGTTACCGGTGGGCTCATCGGCCAGGAGCAGAGCCGGGTCGTGAGCGACCGATCTTGCGATCGCAACGCGCTGCTGCTCACCACCTGACAACACATCCGGATAACTGTCCGCCCGATCCGCAAGTCCAACGGCGTCCAAAAGGTAGTCTATTCGCTTACTTGTCTCTTTCGCATCGATACCGTTCAACTCGAGAACCAGCCGAACGTTGTCGCTGACGGTTAACGTAGGCACGAGGTTAAACGCCTGGTAGACGAAGCCAATGTGCTCGCGTCGAAACAACGTTCGTTCACGCTCTGACATTCGGGTGATGTTATCCCCGGCGACCTCGACGTCACCGGCATCTGGTGTATCGATCCCGCTAATCAGGTTCAGAAGCGTGGATTTGCCTGAACCGCTGCGCCCGCGCAAAGCGACAGTTTCTCCACGGTGAAACTCTGCGGTCAGGTTTCGTAAAACATCGTGCCGCTGGTCACCTTCCTCAAAACTCCTGGATAGATTTTGAATACGTATCTGCACCTTCTCTTCCGACATGTCTGTTCAACTACAGGTTCCGCGTACGAAGAAATATTCCGGGAAAATCATCATATACACCGATGACTGCTTTTATAAGTCCACCATTTCCACAAAAAAGGCGCCCCTGCTGAGGCGCCCTGGATTGGTGTTACGACTGGTCGCGCTATGGCGATTCGTGGACGATATCCCAAAGGTAATCGGTGTGCGAGTCACAAATTTGCGAAAACTCCCGGGCCAGCCCCGGATAATTCTGATTAACATGCTGGAGTGCATCGAATTGCGCTGCGGTAACACTTGCATGATCTTCGCCGGTCACGGTCTGCAGACGACGATACTTTCCGCCCAGAGCATGACTTTGCCATCCCCAGGAACCGATCCTCCCTTCCTCCTGCATCTCATTGAGCTTCGGCGCATAGGTCTCAGCGAAGATCTCGTCGGCACGCGACTGATCAGCAACATTGCATACGAAATAGACTGACAGACTGACATCCCCGCGATCTGTCCCTGGTGGACTGCCCTGATTCAACGACCACAAATAGTCGTCATGAGCTCCACAGGCCTCGGATCGTGCCTGGCCACCCTCGCGATTATCGGAGTAGATTTCGCGAAAAATATCGGCCTGGTTTTGCAGCGCCTCTTCCATCGTTGACGAAACATGGTACTGCGCGCGACGCCAGCGCCCACCCGTGAAATGTGACAGATAGCCCCAGGACATTAACTTGCCCTCTTCTACCCATTTGTCGAAAACCGCTGATTCGTTGTTTTCAACAATGTTGTCCATGTTGCCCTGTGTTGCAACATCACAAACGTAATAGGTCACATATGAGAAACCCTGTGGCCCTTCATCGTCTTGCGCGATTGCAGATAGCGGAACGAGGGACAGGATTATCAGCGCAATATTTCGCATGGCCGTCTTCATGTTATCTCCCCAAAGATTGACAGACGCACGTGTTACACAAGTGTAGTCGAAAGACGCGTAACTCGCCTGTGGCGAGTGGAATTACAGCGAATTGATTGTCACACCCTCAAAAAAACCGACAAGTTCGTGAATGAAATAGGCTCGTGGCGATTCGAGAAACGCCGCGTGGTCCCCTCCCGGTACGGAAACATATTGTTTGTGGCCCGTTGCCAGGCGAACGAATAACCTGGCTTGATTTGCAGCGGGCGCAAGCGGATCCGATTCGCCGGCAATAACTAATGTCGGCAGCGTGATCTTCGACCCGTCCAGTGCGTTGTATTGATCATTGTGCCGAACGTCGACCCGGACGGGATCAGCCGCCAACGACTGTGCAACGTAGGCATCGATTGCTTTCTGGCTGATAGAGCCCGGAATGATGAAATCACTCGCTGCCGCTTCTGCAGTGTTGACCGCCTTGGCCGGCTCAATGCCCGGCTGATCTTCAGGTATGTGCATGTCGTCGTCACGCCAGTACCCGAACAACGTTAAGGATGACGCCACGTCGGGATGCCGCTGTACGGCCAGCTGGGAGATTGTCGACCCCATCGACCAACCGAACAAGTGTGGCTTAATTCGCCAGTCTCCGGCGGCTGCCATCCATGAGAGAACGATGGCGACATCGTCGGCCGCTCGATCCGGTGTCAGCCACTCCGTCTCATCTCTCGGCGTCTCGCCATAGCCTCGGAGATCTACAGCAAACACAGCGTAGCCCTCCTTGACCAGCCCATCCATCAGCGACAATTCTTCGCCTTCAACCTGAAGATCAAAGTCCGGCCGCGCGCTCCAGGTTCTGCCATGCACCAGCAGAACTGCTTCGGTCGCACCCTCGGCACTCTTCTCCCATAATGCGATTGGATGACCGTCCGCCATCACCGTGTGACGAACTAGCTCCGAAGTGAGTGCTGGAACTGAAGCGACAAGAAGCAAAAAGGTTAATGCTGAAACGTACCTGGCTTTCATGATTGCGTCCGGTAGAGATACGGGAATGCTGCATTTGATCAGATCGAGTGGCCGTTGCGCAATATTCGCTTCACGAAGCAGTCGATTGCTGCGATGATCATGATGGAGTACGGTCACAGTTCTGCTTACAACGGGACCGGGAAATGAAAGCATCGGTCGGGTTCATCTTCTTTATGCTTTTCCTCGCAGGTCTTGCCTTCGTCAACCTACAGGGCATGAAGGAGCGATCGGACAATATGGTCCTATCAGTGTCGGACATCGCCGATACGGCATGGCGACCGACGCATATCGGCGAAATGCGTTTGCAGGACGATTCCGAAATGATCATTCAGTTCAAATTGGACAATAGCGTCGTCGGAAACTCCGGCTGCAATCGTTTCTTCGGCGACTATAAACTTACCGAAGGCGCACTCGAAATCGGGTTCCTCGGAACGACCCGCATGGCCTGTCCGGAACCAGGTAACTCATTCGAGATATCGTATCTGGATGCTCTGCAAGCGGCCCGTACACTCACCCGCGCAGAATCCAGGCTCGCCATGCGGGATGACAAAGGCGTCATCGTCGCCCGGTTTGTCGCTACTGAACGAGGCAACGCAGAAGAATAACGTCGCCTCGCCGCTGTCGTCGGTTCATTCGTCCCCTTGTTCTTCGGCGTCTTCACTAACCTCGCCATCAAGCGTGTACTTGTTGTACCAGGACATCATGTACAGCATCGTGCGCATATAGTTCGACGGCTTCGAACCGGTGCCGTGGTACTGGTCATTAAAGCGCAATAACTTCGCCGGAACGCCCATGTATTTGAGCGCCGCGTAATACTCTTCAGACTGAGACATTGGTGTGCGCATATCCTGCTCGCCGGTCATGATCGCAGTCGGTGTTTTCACATTGCCGACATACATTACCGAGGAGTGCTTCAGCCAATCAGTCGGGTCCTCCCAGAACGGCTTCTGGAAGAATGAAAACGTGAAGTTCGGAATATCCGTTGTCCCCATCATGCTCATCCAGTTGGTCACCGGGCAACGAACCGCCGCAGCTGCAAATCGGTCTGTATGACCAATCACCCAACTCGACAGCACGCCGCCGCCGCTGCAACCGCCGACATACATGCGTTTCTCGTCGATGTATCCTTGCTCGACGACGGCATCAACGCCACCGATCAGGTCGAGGTAATCAACACTTGGGTAGGCATGATCAATCGCCTGGGCGAATGCTTCACCATAACCGGTACTGCCCCTGGGATTTGTGTAGACCACAACAAAGCCGTTGGATGCGAACACCTGGTACTGGAAATTAAATCGGCCCGTGTACATACTGAACGGCCCACCGTGTATTTCCATCAGCAATGGATATTCCTTATCAGGATCGAAATTAGGTGGCTTCACAATCCATCCGTGCGCCAGGTTGCCGTCCGACGCCTCGTACCGGATCTCTTCCTGTTCACCGAGGGTTTTGCCGGTCAGCAGATCGCTGTTCACGGCTGTGAGCTTCTGCGGTTCTCCACGACCATTCAGTGAATAAGAATGTACGTCGCCTGGCTCGTAATAAGAGGCTGCGATTCCGACCCCGGTACTCGAATTACGATCGAGAGAATCCAGTGAAATCGTGTGATTGCCGCTAGTGACTGCCCGAGCGCTTCCGTTCAGGCTCATGTGAAATACATTAACGTAGCCATCATCCTGCGCGTTGAAATAAACGCCACGGTTATTCGCGTCCCAATGCAGTTCTCCGGCAGGACGGTCAAAATCATCTGAGACCTGCCTGACATTGCCGCCATCTGCGTCCATCAGGTGGATACGCGCCATTTCATACGTGACCTCTGATGCCGGGAAGCCCGCATAAGCGATCTGGCGACCATCAGCAGATATCGCGGGCGACGTCCAGTTACCTGTTTCCGCTGTCAGCTGCTCGATTTCTTCACTTTCGACATTGATCGAATAAATATGCGAACGCCGATAGATGTCATCACCGTTTGAATCCATCCAACCGTCGAACAGAATCGACTGGCTGTCCGGCGTCCAGCTTAAGGTAGCACCACGAAACTGACCGTCAAACTGTGCCCCGACATTCCACTCTCCGTCGGTCACCTGACGCGCAGTGCCTGACCCGGCGGGCACAACAAACAGATGTGAAAAGCCAGGCTCAGTGAATCCAACACGATCCTGTCGATAGTGTATTCGATCAAGAATTCGTGGTGGCTTGCTCCAGGTCGCACCTTCCGGCGCAGACGGCAGGTCAATTTTCCACTTGTCCTCGGCTGGAACAATCGCGACGAAAGCGATTTGCTGCCCATCAGGAGACCATTTCGGCGATGACGGCGTCACAGTGACCCGCGTTACCTGGGATGTTGCGCCCTCATCATCCATCCAGCGAACGAAAATTTGCGGCTTCTCGTTGTCACCTTGCGCGATTAACAGGATTCTGTCCCCGCTCGGCGACCAGCGCGCGTTTGACCCCTGACGCATGAACCGATGCCGGGATCCATCCGAATCCATGATCCACAGTGCAGAAGACATTCGATCTTCCTGCTGGTCAACCCAGCGCCTGGTGTAAATAATCTGGCTGCCGTCCGGCGATATTTGTGCATCGCTTACTTGCTCAAGATCAAGATAGTCGGCGACGGCAAGATATGCATCTTCATCATCAGCCGCATGGGCGCTGATCGTCAGCAAGACGCAGATTACGGAAAAGAGTCCGCGTGGCATCGCGATTTTCATGGACATGCTATTCATGGATGTCTCCATCGTTGTTTTTGTTTTGCCCGGTCACCGACGAGAGTCGTCGCAGGTGGAGCAGATCATAGCGTATGCGGCATGGGATGTCCGGAGCGGCAGCCGATCGCACCTCCCGTCAGTGGGCGGGTCTGGTGTGAGGTATTTCCGTGCCCGAATCAGATATTGCTGAAACGGAGGCCGCCTTCGGCGGCCGCCACTGATCGAGCCAGGCCACCAATTGCGACAGCGATTCCATATCCTGGCGTCCCTGGTAGTGCGGCAGCTCAGCAACGCCGATGCCCTTGCCCGCCGCGTTGACAAAGCACTGGCTATCGCGCAGCACTGCCACGAGCGGAATCTTCAGGCTTGATAGAAAGCGCATCAGCTGCTGTAAGCTCCTGGTGTTTTTCCGGGTCCGATTGGCGACGATGCCCACCCGAACGGCGTGCCGGTCCAATTGTGCGACAAGCAACAGTTCTGCCATGAAGCGGGCAGCGTAACGAATATCGATCGGGGATGGGAGCACAGGAATGATGACATTACTCGCGTCGTATATCAGATCGTGAATTTGTGGGCCATCCAACCCGGCTGGCGTATCGACAATAACCTGGCGGGTTTCCTGCGGTACACGCCGCTGCCAGGTTCTTGTGACGCTGAGCGAATTTCTATACGCCGCAATACCGTGTATGGGTGGCCTCTGTCTTGGGCGCTTCTCCAGCCAGCGCATACTGGCGCCTTGCGGATCATAGTCCAGCAACGTCGGCATGGCGCCGCGGAGAGAAAAATAGCTCGCCAGATTAGTGGCGATCGAGGTCTTGCCGCATCCGCCTTTCGGATTCAGCACGACAATCCGTTGCAGATCGTCCCGGCTCAGTGAAACACTCATGTTGACGCCCGGGTTAACCCCTGATGGCCTCGATACGGATCATCCGATCCGCGATCAGCCTTAACATCAAATCTGATTCCTGCAGATTTCCCAGTCTCACAATTCTATTTCGTCAAATAGTACGCCCATGAAACAGGTGTGACAAAAAGGGGGCGATCAGACTTCGCGTATCATTTGACTTGAGACAGCGGCCCAATTTACAGAAACTGGAGTAGGAATAATGTCTAAACCTATAATAAATATAGATGATCTGGAGTTTGCAGAATTCGGGAAAGGAGAGAAATTTCGTGCCAATCGCGCCGAAGTGTCCTCAAGAATCGGCGCTGCCAAACTCGGCTACAGTGTCGTCCGACTTGCTCCGGGCAAACGTGCGTGGCCGTATCACTCTCACTACGTAATCGAGGAAATGTTCTACGTTCTGGAGGGCGAAGGCACACTTAGACACGCGGACGAGGAATATCCGGTTCGTGCCGGCGACTTTATTTGTGCACCGCCAGATCCGGACCAGCCGCATCAAATCATAAATTCCTCTGACAGCGACCTGGCCTATCTTGCGCTCAGTACGCAGGATCATACCGATATCTTCCTGTATCCCGATTCGGACAAATATGGCGCCTGGCACAGCAAGACCCGCAACCCCGCGGACAAGGGTAGTTTTATTGTTTTCTCCCGCAAAGCGACAGCCGTAGACTACTGGGACGGCGAAGTCGAGGAATAAAAATGTCCACAGCCGGCGAGATTTTTGGCGCTTGCCGGTAGAATCCCAGCAGGGAACCGTTGGGAGTGCAGCATGGCCTTGTTTGGACAAATCAGGCTGGGAGAACTCAGGCGCCGAAATATTTTCAAAGTCAGCCTGGCCTACGCACTAGTATCCTGGCTGCTGGTCCAGATCGCGGACGTCATTCTGCCAACCTTCAACGCGCCGGATTGGGTGATGCAGGTCCTTATCCTGTTCCTGATCCTTGCTTTCCCCATTGCGGTATTGCTTGCATGGGCCTATGAGCTGACGCCAACCGGCTTGATTCCGACAGCCGACGTCGACCGCACCCAGAGCATCACTGTCCAGACCGGACAAAAGCTCAACCACGTTGTTATTGCCTTGCTTGGCATTGCGGTCGTCTTTCTCATTATCGACAACTACGTCTTTCCCGACGCTGAAGATCCGCAATTAGACGTCGATTATCGGCGTTCGATCGCTGTTATTCCGTTTATTAATCGAAGTGCGGACGAAGAAGATGCGGAGTTCTTCTCGGACGGAATTCATGATGAGCTGCTGACTCGACTCGCGAAAATATCGGATTTGCGTGTCATCTCCCGAACATCGGTAATGAAGTACAAAGACACGACGAAAAACATGCGACAAATCGGCGAGGAGCTTGGCGTCGGCAGTATCCTGGAAGGCGGCATTCAGCGAGCAGGCGACGTGCTAAGAATCAACATGCAGTTGATCGATGCCCGAACCGACGAGCATATCTGGGCTGACACTTATGAACGGGAATTGAATGCGGCGAATTTGTTTGCGATTCAATCCGAGATATCGACAACCATCGCCGATGAGCTGGACGCGCAACTGAATGATGCAGAGCAAGAGCGAATTGGCGCCATTCCGACGGAAAGCATGGAGGCCCTCGAAGCGCATTTTCTGGGTAGACAGGCCGTAAACCGCCGGAACCCGAGTGACATGCTGGTCGCAATCGAGCACTTCAAACATGCAGTCGACATAGATCCGCAATTCGCACTGGCGTGGTCCGGGCTCGCTGAAGCCTGGCTCGAATTGCCTAACTACATTGCCGGTACCGATTCGATTCGTGTGCGAATGGAGGCCACCGCCGCGGCTAATCGGGCGATTGCGCTTGACCCTGACTCGCCGAGTGCGGCCGCAACATTAGGTTGGCATCAGCTTTTGCACAACTATGACTGGGAGGGCGCCGAGAAGTCATTTCAGCGTGCACTGTCTGTTGATACCTCGAACGTCAATGCTTTGCACTGGTATTCCCATCTTTTGTCGTGGCAGGGAAATCACGACGAAGCAATTGCGCTGGCAAGAAGGGCACTAGATTCCGACCCACTCTCCACGCTGATGCTCACGAACATGAGCAACATCCTGGCGGACGCGCGTCAGTGGGACCAAGCGATAGGTCTCGGAGAACAAACCCTGATGAAGGATTCATATTCATCCCTCATGGCAGTCTTGTGGATTGCTCAGATGAGAGCACATCGCGCAGTTGACGCTGCAATTCAACTGGAACATTGGGCCCGAGCGACCGGCAGGGATGTAGATGCCACAAGAGAAGTCAGCGAGCAGATCGTTCGTGCACAGTCCGGCGAGGCCGACGTTGATATTTCAGAAGAACTGATCGCCAAAATGGATATTGGCACCGAGGTGCCGGAAATTTACGCGGCAATCGGGAACGCCGACAAGACCATCGCTGCCCTTCAGGACGCTCACAAAACCGGTGTTGGATTCAGGAGCTTGCTGTCGATGCGCATCAACCCATCGTATGACTTCATCAGGGAAGATCCGCGATTCATCGAGCTACTGGCACAAATCGGACTCGCCGATTAGCAGCGGGGTCAGAGCCGGCTCTGACCCCGCTTATTTTAATCGGCAGGGCGTTTTACGGCCGTTACCATCACTTCAAAACGTGCATTGAATAGCAATGTTCCTGCGCCGACGAAAGCGCGCGCCGGATATTCTTTGGTGAAGTATGTCTTGTAAACGGCGTTAAATGCACCGTAGTGCGATACATCCGAGCAGAAGACCTGTACCGCCACAATATCGTCCATCGTCATACCAGCCGCTTCGACACTGCTCTTGATCGCATCCATGACCGCACGAGCTTCATCAGCAGGGTCTTCCGGAACTTTTCCGTCCACGAGACCGAGTGACCCGGACACATACAGCGTACCGCCGGCCAAAACAGCGCCACTGAATGGCAGCGCATCTTCGTCTGAAGCGGAACGCCCATCAAAATAAGTGCGTTCATCTGCCGCAAACAGGCTGGCCGAAAAAAGAACTCCCAGCATTACCAGTACAATTGTTTTTCCTGCTTTCATTGTTATTGCTCCCTCTATTATTCGGAAATCGAAACCAGATCGATGCCCATCGATTGTATTTCACTGTTCAGCGCAGGAACGTGTTCGTCCCACACCGCGTCAAGTTGCTGTAGTTCGGACTGAATCGCTGTGCTGAGTTCCTCCCTAACCGCGATAGCAGCTGCGGTCGGCCTTGAGTCACCAACATCAACCGTGTTCATAAGACTGGTCAACTTGTTGTTTAGCCGGATCGGGTAATTGAGCGGGTCCTGGCGACTCTCATTCTGTGTTTGATACAGCGCTTCTTCGATCGGCGTGATCGTCTCAACGAGTACACCAACTTCCTCGAGGAGTGCTGCCGCCCTGCTGTCCGATTCTGCCTCTTTCTCCAGCCTGACCGTAAGTGCTTCCAGTTGCGTCCTCAATTGCCGGACCTTACGAATCTCAGTATGTGTCGTGGACAGCAGATCTCTCGTTTCAATGATGTAATCGAACTGAGCACGGTAATCTGCGGCACTTGATGACGAGCGTGGATCTGCATGCACTTCGAACTCGACATCCCGCGTGATATCGCCAACAGTCAATTCGGCACGGTAAGTACCGGGCACCGCTTGGGGCCCTTCGCGCATATCCGACCACATGATCAAATTGTCGAAGCGTTCCATTCCCGGGTAGCGCTGATCCCAGACGATCCGGTTCAGACCCTGTTCGGACTCCAGTAATTCCGTATCCGGCGGATCGTCAGACCCGGCCTCTTCTTCCTCTTCGTCACTGGGCGGAGGCTTGCGCGTCCACGTCCATATCGGCTCAGTGCCCCTGGTTTCAAAAACACTCAGCGACATCTCGGTTTCGGGTGCTGGCTCCTCGCCGAGTGAGTAATGAAAAACCACACCGACCGGCGGATTCGTACCGGCATTCCCAGGTTCATCGGATCGACCACCGGCCGTCAACCGATAACCCGAGCGGGGAACGAACAAATGTGCGGCTGCATTTTCGGTAGTTGAACTCGTCTGATGCAACACGGAGAGATCGTCCAGGATCCAGAAGCCCCTGCCCTGGGTCGCTGCAATCAGATCTTTGTCCTTAATCGCAAGATCCGTAATCGGTGACACGGGAAGATTCAGCTGCAACGACTGCCAGGTCCCGCCGTCATCCACCGAATAATAGATAGCCTTCTCGGTTCCGGCATACAGAAGACCACGACGATCCGGATCTGCCCGAACCACACGGGTAAATTCGTCATCCGGAATCCCGCCGATTATTCGTTGCCAGCTCTGTCCCCAATCTGTTGTGCGATAGAGATAAGGACGAAAATCATCGGACTTGTATCGGGTCGCCGCGACATAGGCACCGCCCCGCTCAAATGGATGAATGTCGATGCTGTTTATCTGCGCCCACTCCGGAAGACCTGACGGCGTGACATCCTGCCAGCTGTCGCCGTCGGTTCGTGTTACATGGACACGACCATCGTCGCTTCCTGCCCAGATTACGCCTTGCTCGTGGTGAGACTCGGCAACCGCGAAGATCGTGCCGTAATACTCGATACTCGTGTTGTCCTTCGTAATCGGTCCGCCTGACGATTCCATCTTCGATTTCTCATCCCGGGTCAGGTCGGGGCTGATGGTTTCCCAACTCTGGCCCATGTCGTCCGTGCGAAACAGTACATCTGCAGCGACATACAACACATCCGGGTCATGCACCGAAAACGCGATTGGAAAATTCCACTGGAAGCGATACTTCAATTCGGCAGCACCCCAACCCATTGGATTGTCCGGCCAGACATCGATTGAACGCCTCTCTCCGGTGCGATGATTAACCACACGCAAATAGCCACCATATGAACCACCAACGACGATATCCGGGTTGTCAGGCTTGGCGACAATGTGACCGCTTTCTCCACCGGCAGTCGGCTCCCAGTCACGAACACCAATCGAATTCCCGAATGCGGATCGCGAACGAATCCTGACCGCCGAATTGTCCTGCTGTCCACCGAGCAAACGGTACGGAAAGTCATTATCTGTCGAAACACGATACATTTGTGCCGTCGGCTGATTACTTTGCACTGACCAGGTCTCGCCGCGGTCAAAAGAAACATTCGCCCCACCATCGTTCGACTGAATCATCCGTAACGGGTCGTTCGGGTCGATCCAGAGATCGTGATTGTCGCCGTGCGGCACATCGATCTCCGCGAAACTTCTTCCACCATCTTTTGAGTAGTGAAAACGGACATTTAAGACATACACAGATTCTTCGTCCGCAGGATCTGCGTAGACGCGTGTGTAATACCAGGCGCGTTGCCGGAGATTACGGTCCTCATTCACCTTGCTCCAGGTCTTACCGCCGTCGGGAGAGCGAAACAGACCACCTTTTTCCGCCTCAATCATGGCGTAGACATTCTTGTTGTTGGTGGGAGATACCGCGATACCACTGATGCCAATCATGCCCTGTGGCAGACCTTCATTTCCGGTCAGCTCTTCCCAGGTGTCGCCGCCATCCACACTCTTATAAATGCCGGAGCCTTCACCACCGCTCTCAAGGCTGTAAGGGGTGCGCAAAATTCGCCAGAAACTGGCATAGAGGATCCTGGGATTGGTCGGATCCATGGCAAGATCGACGGCACCGACCTCATCGCTCACAAAAAGCACCCGCTCCCAAGACTCGCCGCCATCTTTGGATCGGTAGACACCGCGCTCATCGTTTGGGCCGAACAAATGTCCCATCACGGCCGCATAGACATGATCCGAATTTTTCGGGTGGACCCGAACTCGCGAGATATGTTGTGAATCAGTGAGACCGATTCTCGACCAGGTATCTCCGGCATCAGTTGATTTCCACATACCGTTCCCGGGAGATACATTGCCGCGCACGGTTTTCTCGCCACCGCCCACATAGACGACATTTGGATCCCACCCGGATACGGCAACTGCGCCGATCGAGCCGCCAAAGTAGCCGTCAGAAACGTTCTGCCAGGACTGGCCGCCGTTTTTGGTCTTCCACACGCCGCCACCGGTCGAGCCGAAATAATAGGTCTCACGATCCGCCGCGATGCCGGCTACAGCGGCGGAGCGACCACCACGATAGGGTCCGACTTCGCGCCATTCCATCGCGCGAAGATTGTCCGGAAAATTGCTGCGATCGATCTCAGCAAAAACAGAAATTGGTGCGCTAATGACCAGTAACAGGCCAACCAGGCTGAATCGCCCCATGACAAGCTTCCCCTTATTGCTTTTATTTGGCTCCGCAACTTTACTACTTATCTGTCGTCAAGCAACGAGATATGCCGTAATCTTCGCAGCGTAACCAACCGGAGAACCACCAAAATGTCGAAGAAAGCGTGCCAGACCTGTGTCCTGCCAATTGCTGCCGCCCTGCTGATCACCGGGTGTGGACAGGATGCGCCTGAAAGCGCAGCAGAAACCGTCACCGATGCAGTGACATCGCCAGGCGCCTCAAATTTGCTCACCCATCAACAGCTTGCGCGAGATATTCTCAAGGAGCTGATTGAGATCGATACCACTCACAGCAAGGGTGACAATACCGCCGCTGCCCAGGCGATGGCAGATCGACTGCTCGCCGCAGGATTTCCGGCGGAAGACGTACAGGTGCTTGCGCCGGCGGATCGCAAGGGAAACCTCGTGGCCCGATATCGCGGTCGGGATTCCGGTCGCAAACCCTTGCTGCTGCTCGCCCATATCGATGTAGTCGAAGCGGATCCCGCTGACTGGACACTCGATCCGTTCGCCTTCATCGAGCAGGACGGCTATTTCTACGGTCGTGGTACAACGGATGACAAGGATGAGGCGGCAATTCATGTCGCTAATTTCATTCGAATGAAAGAAGAAGGCTTCCAGCCGGACCGAGACATCATTGTCGCGTTAACCGCCGATGAGGAAGGTGGCACACATAATGGTGTGCAATGGTTGCTGGAAAACCATCCCGACCTGATCGACGCCGAATACGCACTGAACGAAGGTGGTGGCGGCTCGCTGAAAGACGGCATTCATGTTGCCAACAATGTCCAGGCCAGCGAGAAGGTCTATCAAACTTTTATTCTTGAAACGACAAACCCGGGCGGCCACAGTTCACTACCGCTGAAGGACAACGCGATCTATCACCTGGCCGACGCGCTGGTTCGAATTCGCAACCACGATTTCCCGGTGAGCCTCAACGAAGTTACGCAACTGTTCTTTGAGCGCTCCGCGGAACTGGAAGAGGGAGATCTTGCGGACGCGATGCGCGGTGTACTGCAAAGTCCACCGGACCCCTCTTCGATCGCGTACCTTGCAGACACGCCTTATTACAACTCACGCATGCGTACCACTTGTGTCGCCACCAGGCTTGATGCTGGTCACGCGGACAACGCTTTGCCGCAGCGTGCAAAGGCCACAGTGAATTGCCGTGTTCTGCCGGGCGAGTCCATTGACGCAGTGCACGACACACTTGAGACCGTCATTGGCGACGACCAGATTTCAGTTACACGGGCAGGGACAGCGAATCCTTCCCCGCCCTCGCCGTTGACCGAAGATATGCTCGGCGCGATTGAGTCGATAACGAATGACATGTGGCCGGGCGTTCCGGTCATTCCAACCATGAGCACCGGCGCAACAGATGGGCTGTATCTCCGGAAAGCGGGCATACCGGTATACGGCGTCTCTGGACTGTTTGGTGACATCGACGACGTGCGCGCCCATGGACAGAATGAACGAATCCGAATCGAGTCCTATTTTGAAGGACAGGAGTTTCTTTATCGACTGACAACATCACTGTCACGTACTGACACGAAATAGAGGAGCGATCGTGGCGAAGGTATTAGTCACCGGCTGCAATCGCGGCATCGGACTTGAGGTTTGTCGGCAATACCACGCGCGTGGCGACAACGTAATCGCTGTTTGCAGAAACGCCAGCGATGAGTTGAACGCAGTCGGTGTTCGGGTTATCGACGGCATCGATGTCACAGATGACGAAGGTGTTGACAGATTAGTTGAGGCATTGGCCGGCGAAACGATCGATATTCTGCTCAACAATGCCGGCATACTCCGTTCAGACCGGTTCGACACCTTGGACTATAACGACATGGTTGAACAGTACCGAGTCAACACCATTGGTCCGCTACGCGTCACCCGTGCATTGCGCGACAATCTTAAGGAAGGTTCCAGAGTCGGCATCGTGACGAGCCGCGTCGGCTCAATCGACGACAACAGCTCCGGCAATAATTACGGTTATCGCTGTTCGAAATCGGCGGCGAACATGGTAGGCGTTAATCTGCATCACGACCTGTCACCGGATGGCATAGCTGTTGCTTTGCTGCATCCTGGACTGGTCGCGACTGACATGACCGGTGGCACTGGCGTGTCGCCGGCCGATTCAGCGAGCGGACTTATTGCACGACTCGACGAGCTGAATCTCGACAACAGCGGCAGTTTCTGGCATGCGGAAGGTTATGCGCTGCCCTGGTGAGCGTTCACTCCCCGGCTTTGTAAAACGCATCCATTGCTCGATACAACATATGTACATCAGATTTCGAGCTGATTGCATAGGTTGAGTGTATCGACAGCAACGGAATGCCGTAGTCGATAACTTCCATGTTGTCTTTCGACAGTGAGCTGCCAATTGTTCCGCCAGAAGCCCGGCCCTTGTAAGTGGCCGTCTGCCAGACAACGCCAGCCCCGTCCAGATAGCCACGATTCCAGGCAATAAACTCTGAGTTCGCGTTGAACCCGCCGCCATAAAGCTTCAGATTGACGCCGTATCCGAGTCGTGGCGCATTCCCTGACTCCCAAACGCCCGGGTAAGTCGGGTGTATACCCGGATTCACATCAGAGGAAACTACTTTCGTATTTCTCAAGGCCACGCGCAAATCGTAGTCGCTGTACGCTTCGCCTTTCTGCCGGTGAATCAGTCCACTCATCAGATCGACAAGGTAGGTCGATCGGGCGCCGGTATTATTGACGTTGCCGACTTCTTCGTTGTCCACAAGAAAAGCGAGCGAAGTCTGATCAGGAGTATCCTGTTCGATGATTGCCCGAAGTGCAGTGTATGACGATAGTTTGTCATCTTGCCCGTAGACCGCCATAAGGCTGCGATCGAATCCCACATCCCTCGGCGCCATGGCAGGTACGAGCACCAGCTCTGCAGATACCAGGTCATCCTCCTCGATGCCGTACTCGCTACCAAGATAGGTCAGCACAGCATCTGATACTGAATCATCCTCGTTCGGAATCGACCCCACAATTGGATCCAGTTCCTCACCCATTATTACGTCGCGATTGACGCGTTCGCGATAATCCTGGTCAACATGTGGTGAAAGATCGGGAATGATGAAGATCGGATCTTCCGGATCCAGCCCCACGGAAATCTGAACCCGCGACCCGTCCTTCTTATCAACATGGCCGACCAGTGCCAAAGGCAAGTTCACCCACTGGTAATTCTTAACACCGCCGTGGCGATACGTCTGAAACAGCGCGAAGCCTTCCGCCTCATAGAGTGGCCGGCCTTTTAATTCCAGCCGTGGTGAATCGATGTGTGCGCCGACAACCCGAAAACCATCGGTAAACTGATCCGAACCGACAACTATCAGTGTGATCGTTCGATCCCGATTGACGTCATAGAATTTTCCACCGGGCCGAAGGTTGCTTTCGGCGGTCAGCTCATGAAATCCTGCAGCTCTCGCGACCTTGATCGCCTCCGTAACGAAACTCAGCTCCGTCTTGGCACTGGACATGAATGTCTTGTAGTCCTCCGCAAAGGCAAGCACATCCCTTCTTTCCGCAGTGGTAAGACCCACCCATGCCGGTTTGGCCGCATCGTCGTCCTCATCATCCTGAGCCCACCCCACTGCAGACGTAATCAGTAAGGAGAGAGTAGTTATCTGAACCAGAGACTTGCGAATGTTCGAAATCATTGGAGTTCCTAGGGTAAACACGCGTGACGGTCGGCAAGAATAGTGTTTTGCTTACTGACAGGCAAAACAAATCCGTCAGCTGGTCCTGACAGGCCTTATCGTGGCCTGAAAATACACTCCGCCAGTTCTTTTTCGGGCACCTCGTCCAGCCATTCCGGTTTCCTGAAGTTTCTCTTGATACCCCGCGCGAGCTTGCCGATCTGTTCGCCGTCGACAATGCGGTGATCAAACGTGCCGGTCAGCGGCAATAACGTCCTGATAACGATCTCTCCGTTCCTAACGACGGGTTTATCTTCAATCTTTCCGAGAACAATTACCGCGGGCACTTTCGCGGCGGGCATTAGTGCCGTCATTCCCGTCTTCAGTCCATGGCTGCCGATGTCCGATACGACGAAAGAGCCGAAACTGTTCGCTGACAATCCCAGCGCCTTGATTTCGAAACCCATATCGACGGTAATCCACTTCAACAATCGGAAAACCGGTCGTCGCAACGGCCAGGGAATTCGATTGAGCAGATACTTGTTT
>Ga0255052_10001127_pt1 | contig 20448 bp, 12 predicted proteins | sample JV7_2_21_MG_FD_188632 | JGI IMG/M metagenome (GOLD analysis project Ga0255052, IMG submission 188632) | Seawater microbial communities from Jervis Inlet, British Columbia, Canada - JV7_2_21 | ecosystem: Environmental > Aquatic > Marine > Inlet | place: Canada: British Columbia | collected... | reverse complement strand
CCACATCAGAATTATAAATAAGCAGTACAAGCAAATCGCAAACTGGAAAAGCCTCGGACAACGGTCACATCTGACCAGCATTGCTGTTTCAAAAGATCATGTATTCATCGCAGATGCCGGCAACAGAATTGTGGTCCATTGCGACTTGAGAGGTAAGATACTCAACTATATCGGCAAAAAGGATAAGGACAGAAATATTCCTGGCTTTGTTGTCCCCAGCCCCTACTTTGACCTTGCTGTTGCGCCCGATGGACTTCTGCGAGTTGCTAACCCGGGCCGCCATCGTATCGAAGCTTATACCTTTGATGGGGATTTCGAGTTTGCTTGGGGCAAAGCTACATTTCGCATTGAAGGCTTTTGCGGTTGTTGCAACCCGGTAAGCTTTGCGATACTCCCCGACGAGAGCTTCGTCACTTGTGAGAAGGGCCTTTTACGGGTCAAAGTCTATGATCCAGACGGCACTTTTAAAGCGGTCGTGGCTGGGCCTGACCAGTTGGCTGAGGGTAGAACATGCCGTGTCTGCACAAGCCCTGCTAAATGCGGTACTGGAGGATTTGGTGTGACCACTGATGGAAAAGGTCGAATTTTTGTGCTCGACACAGTCAAAAATCTTGTCAGGATATTTGCTAAAACATAACGAGCTGATTTAATAATAAGAACTTACCAGCAAACAATTACCGTGGTGGGATCCGAAGGTTGTGCTCAGGATTGCATATTGAAAGCAGAGTTTTTTTCTTGGCAGGCATATTGCCGCGTAATCTCGAATAGAGGATTGGACCAATCAAGCGAACTCTAAGCTTGGTCGCCCTCGCGTCGTAGAGGTAAGGACAGCAGTTATGAGGTTTTATTCCCATGAAGAAAACGAACACCGTATTGGTACCCGTGGTTTCGTTGTTGGTGTTCATGATGAATATCAGCGTGTCTGGCGTTCGACGGATTTTAGATCCGCGAGGAAACCTAACTGCTCAGGCCAAGGTCTAGACGGTTTTACGCTTATCGAACTGCTTGTGGTTGTTGCCATAATAGCGCTGCTAGTCAGTATTCTCGTGCCCTCGTTGGCGGCGGCTAGGGAAGAGGCTAAGAAGGTCGTCTGTCTGACTCGCTTAAAGAGCCAGCTCCTGGCCATTCACCTGTACGCGAACAACTTCGACGACCAGATACCGGTCGGGCCGAATGACTACATGACCCTTCCTGGGCCCGCTGGGCCCGTAATGGGCCCGCCATTCAACGTCATTGCTTCGAACCAGCTCTGGATCGGTAACTTGCAAAAATACAACGGCCACGGCGTGTTGCTAAGCGGTTACCTTGAGACGGCTGAGGCCTTCTTCTGCCCCGGCGATGACTCTAAGGATCCAACGGAAGAGTTGGACAAGATGTATCACTTAGCCAACGAGGATGCCTATTGTTCCTATTTGTACCGCCAACTCGACGGCGGGCCGGCTGCGTACGTACCCCACACGGGCAAGCTGGGCGGCCTCGGCCCTAACGCCCGCGGCAAACCGATCTCCGCATTGCTGATGGATATGAACAGCACGATGCAGGTTCCGGGTATGCCTCGCCATACACGCACCAACCACCAAGGCGCGAAAACTTCCATCGGCTTTACAGATGGTCACGCCGAAACCTTCCCCAACGAAAACCAGCAGTTTACGCTTCGTTACGGAGACGAGCCGCAGCTGTTCGAGCGGATCGATGAAATCTTCGAACTGGCCGATGTACCTGGCAGATAAAGAGACCATCGCTATAGTTGTGCCTACCGAAAATTCCGTCTGACTTATTATATAAGGAGTTATGGATCTTGACAGGTGGCAAGGTAATCCTACCGAAAGTCGGGTGCCGCCTTGTTGAAGGTCCGATATCCTGCCGAGAAAGGCTCGGTCGCTGCTGAAGTATTAGCACAAGAGGGCGGTCTGGCGGCGGCTTTTCAGGGCCTTCAAAGCCCAGCCAAGACTACCTCAAAAACCAAATGGGGGTATGTGCATGACTCCATTACATCCGTCAGAACTTCTGAAAATACAAGGCGTTACGTCAAGTGGTTGCCCTATCCCGCAAAATTATATAAGTCCTTTTGGGATAATGAGATACGGAATACTTGCTGGAGACAAGTGTATACCCCCATAAAACCAATGTCAGGGTCTAGCACCATGACACTACACAAGCCTTTTACTCACAAACAGTTACGTCTATTTGTCGGTTCTGGAACCTGACAAAAATGACATCATTTAAGCGGTTTTTCTATCTCCAAATCCCAATATGATGCCCCCGCTAGTTGACTCGATGAATGATCTCGAGCACAGATTGTAAGTCAAAAGGTTTTGGAAGGTAGCCCAGCACATTTTCCTTGGTGGTCCACTTCGACTGATCCATACCCACTTGACCGGATGCAATAATAAACAAAGTATCTTCTTCTATACTGGCAATCGCTTCCAGCAACTCGTCACCTGGCATATCAGGCAATACAAGATCGACGAAAACCACGTCGAAATGTTCCTGTTTGAAGTATTCCAGGGCTTTCAGGGCGGAACACGTTCCCACCACGTTTGGGTAGCCATGAGTCTTTAGGAACAGGACAAGTTCTTCGACAACAATCTTCTCGTCATCGACGACAAGTATTCGCAGGTTCCTTACGAAATCGTCAAGAACTGCTGCAGGCGGCACCTCTGGCAGAGGCGGGCGGGGCTTATCGTGATCTATTGGCTCGCTGGGATGTGCGACAGGGAGAGTAATGATAAATGTTGTTCCTTTCCCTTCTTCGCTCTCGAAACGAATATTCCCATGATGGTTATTAATGACCCGATAACTGATCGCCAAGCCGAGGCCGGTTCCTTTGAATTGCTTTTCCTTCCCCTTAGCGTAAGCACCCTTTGTCGAATAGAAGGGAGTGAATATCTTATGCCTGTCTGCCCGAGCAATGCCAATTCCCGTATCTGAGAAGCGAACCTCTATTTCCTCATCGAGCCTTTGAACAGAAATACTGATTTTGCCCTTACCCAGTGGGTAAATTGCGTGGGTTGCGTTCACCACGAGATTCAGGAAGACCTGTTGCATCTGGCTGACATCGATAAGCACCTTACCCGCATATGCGTAGTCTCTGACAACTTCAACGCTGTAGGAGTGGAGTAATTTCAATTGTAGTTGGACGCTTTCATCAATCACGTCTTCGATAGAACAGAGCGACATGGCTAGATCACTAGGCTTGGATAGTGCCAGTACGTTTGAAGCCACATTCGCACCACGCCGAATTTGGCCAGAGATTCCCTTAAGCACAAGTACAGACTTCTCATTCAAGGACCCTTGCGTGCCCGGAGGTGTTGAAAGTAGTCGCTGAACTCCCATACTTATGTTGTTGAGTACATTGTTGAATTCGTGCGCGACACCAGCAGCAAGTTGGCCTACTATAGCTAGTTTTTCAGAGTGGATTAGCTGTTCGGTGAGGCCTGCATTGATAGAGATTATTCTAAGCTCACTTCTCGCCATGAAGATCAGAAAGAGGACAAAGAGCAGGCCGAGCAAAATCACAAGAGCATACGACTTCACAAAATCGCGATACATAGACGTGGTGAAATGCGTAACATCGTAATAGATTTCAAACGCTCCAATGAAATGACCGTCTCGCATGATTGGGATATACGTTTCCACTACGTCCCGCTCGATCCCAGCCTCCTCGACAGAGAGGTCTCCTTTCTTGCGTAGTTGCGTAAAACGCTTCCCTTGGGCGATCGTATCTGAAAACTCCTTTCCTCTGTTCTCCTGGCCGATTTCACTAATCTCTGTCGAGTAGAGGGTGATTCCAGAAGCACTGAAGACTTTTAGTTTCCACAACTTAAAGTCGGTTACAACTTCCTCAACGCTCTCGATGAAAGTCGGTGATTCCACAACAGACGATAGCGGGGTATCCGCGTGTACCATTTTTGCGAGGTGGTTCGCAATCTGGCCCGTCTCGTACTCTGCAAGATCAATCAGTTGTTGCTTTACCGATGGGAAGGTTATGAAAAAGTTGGAAATTAACAGAACAACAACCATCAGAAACGAGACGAGAAGAAGCTTGGCTAAGCGGGCACGCTCTGAATGTTTTCGTGTTTTCATTCGGAATCTCCTGCAATGTCGCGCTTTGCTGTCGTCATCCCGGTACCGTTGTGGTGGCCCCTAGCCGTATAATCGGCTCGGAGGTTACTAATACTACCAAATTAAAACTCATAGCATCACTCCACTTGAGAAATCCGGTGCTTCCGTCATCGACTGTTGTCATTCTAAGCTACGTTCCGTTGGTTAGTCAATACTGACCAATTCCAAGCCCAAATTATAAAGACACCAAGAACTCTGCTGGTGAAGATCTGACGAAATGCAAGTGGGCTGAGATCGCCGGGGCCAGCGTGCTGCTGGGTATCGGCCTTCGGATTCTGGTTTCGCACTTATGCGTGTAGGTAAGCAGCGTAGAAGAAGAACCGTTGGTGACAGAAACACTAGGAGTTATGTAACTCGTTGTCATCCAAGACGATAGAGGTTGTGTGTTTTGCAAAACCACTACAGTTTCCAAAAAAATATTTTTCCCTTGACATTTCTTAGGTTAGCCATACAATCTTAGGCAGACTTAACTTTATCGGTGTGTTTATGATGGTAAGAGCAGAAAACTTAAGTGCGAGCCTTGAGGATTATCTAGAAGCGATATTCTGGATAGCTCAGTCAAAAGGAGCAGCTCGTGCAAAGGATATCGCCAAGAGGTTACAGGTAAAAGCATCTTCGGTGACCGGTGCTTTGCACGCTCTGGGGGAGAAAAAATACGTAAATTACGCGCCCTACGATGTCATAACACTTACCTCGGAGGGTCTGAAAGTAGCTAAAAAAGTAGTGCGTCGGCACCAGATACTCAAGGATTTTTTCGCAGAGGTCTTGGCCGTTGATGCAGATATCGCTGATGAAGGTGCATGCAAATTAGAACACAGCATACCTCGCCCGATTGTCGAGAGGCTTGTAGAGTTTATGGAGTTTGTGGAAGTGTGTCCGCGAGGCGGTAAAGACTGGATAAAAGGCTTTATTGATCAATGCAAAGCTAAAACAAAACAAAAGTGTGAGAAATGTATGAATTCATGTCTCAAGAATTTCAGAAAGGGAAAGCAGCTTATATTGAACGAAGAAAACATCACTACTGTAGCTGACTTAAAGCCAAGGCAAAAAGGTGTCGTCGTTAGAATCAATCGCAGGGGTGCTATCGCCAAACGTCTCGCTGAAATGGGTGTTGGCCGAGGCGCCTTGGTGGAATTTGAACGCGTAGCCCCGTTGGGCGATCCTATTGATATCAAGGTCAAAGGTTATCATCTTTCATTACGGAAAAGCGAGGCGGCCGATATTGTAATCACGCACATGTAAAATTTTTTGAACACAAAGTTAGGCGCCCCGAACATTTTACGGAGAAGGTAAGGTGCAAGAATTTAATATCGTAACCACGGACAATGGCGTAACCGCTGGTAATGGAGTTGTTCGTAATGGTTCCGTCAAACGCGATGTATCCAAGAAAACAATTACAGTAGCAGTGGCGGGTAATCCGAACAGCGGCAAAACAACTGTTTTTAACGCGCTAACTGGTGCACGCCAACATGTCGGGAATTATCCCGGTGTAACAGTTGAGAAGAAAGAAGGTTCTTGCAGTCACAGAGGCCATAAAATCAATTTGGTGGATCTGCCCGGTACGTACAGCCTGACAGCGTTTTCGGTGGAAGAAGTGGTTGCCCGCAATTTTATAGTTGATGAGCACACTGATGTTGTCGTTGATATTGTTGATTCATCTAATCTTGAGCGGAATCTTTATCTGGCAACCCAACTAGTGGAGATGAACGTTCCGTTGGTGTTGGCCTTTAATATGACAGACATCGTAGAGCGGCGTGGTACTGTTTTCGACATTGAGAAACTGTCCGGGTTTTTCAATGCTTCAATTGTTCCTATCGTAGGCACCAAGGGTAGAGGTTTGGGTAAGTTACTTGATGCTATAGTTGATACGGTTGAGAATCCACGAGTTAAAGACGAGCACACTGTACATTATGGTGATGAAGTCGAGGAAGAGCTAGACAAAATAAAACCACTTCTAGCCAGCGAACATAGTTTGGGCGAGAAATATGGTTCAAGATGGCTGGCGTTGAAGCTTCTGGAGCAAGACAAAGACATTCTCGACAAGGGGCACAGCCAGGAACTTATCGATGCTGTTGCTAAGAGTGTGCAGCATTTGACCAAAGTAACAGGAGATGAGCCGGAGATCTTGGTAGCCGACCGGCGATACGGCTTCATCTCAGGTGCCTGTGAAGAAGCGGTTACAAATTCCGTCGAAATCAGGCATATGCGAAGTGATCTTGTTGATAAGGTAATTCTTAATCGCGTTTTAGCGATACCGATTTTTGCGGTATTGATGTACGGAGTTTTTAAACTTACTTTTATGCTTGGCGACCCGCTGATGGGTTTGATTGAAAGTATGTTCGAATGGCTTAGTGCCTTTATAACAGGTTTGTGGCCGATCGGCGCTGAAAGTGCGATTAAGTCACTTATTGTTGACGGGATCATAGGCGGTGTTGGAGGTGTGATCGTATTTGTGCCCAATATAATGCTGTTGTTTTTCGCGATAGCGATTCTTGAGGACTCGGGCTATATGGCCAGGGCAGCATTTATTATGGATCGGGTCATGCACAAGATCGGCCTACATGGCAAGAGCTTTATTCCTATGCTTATCGGTTTTGGCTGTTCGGTTCCAGCAATTATGGGTACGCGGGTTTTAGAGAACCGACGCAGTCGCTTGACAACGATTTTGGTGATACCTTTGATGAGTTGCGGAGCGAGGCTGCCGATCTATGTGCTCCTGATACCGGCGTTCTTTGCGGCGAAATGGCACGGTTTAGTGATGTGGCTGATGTACGTGATAGGCGTTGTTTTAGCCATTTTCTGTGCAAAACTTCTAAGGAAAACTTTATTCAAGGGCGAGACCATGCCCTTTGTTATGGAATTGCCGCCTTATCGTGTTCCTACTCTTAGAGGTGTTCTTATTCATATGTGGGGGCGCAGTTGGATGTACCTCAAAAAGGCAGGCACCATACTTTTAGGTATATCGATAATACTATGGGCTGCGACCAGTTACCCTAAACCTGATGAAAACACACTGGCGGGCTTATCTGCCGAGCAGGCTCAGACGACTGCGCTTCGCTATTCTATCGCTGGTAGGGTTGGGACGGCCATGGAGCCAGCGGTCAAGCCCTTGGGATTTGATTATCGCATTGGCACAGCTCTTATCGGTGCTTTGGCTGCTAAGGAAGTTTTCGTCGCTCAAATGGGAATTGTTTACTCGCTTGGAGAATCGAACGAGTCTTCACAGACCTTACGCGAGAAGCTGGCAAGCAATTATAGCTCTTTGCAAGGGTTTTGTATAATGCTGTTCTGCTTGATAAGTGCCCCGTGTATGGCGACTCTTGTGATATGTAAGCGAGAAACAGGTTCCTGGCTATGGGCACTGTTTCAATTTTGTGGCCTAACAGCCTTGGCGTATCTAGTCACTTTGGTTGTTTACCAGGTTGGAAGCCTAATAATCACATAAGAGGATAATTGTTATGGAAACTGCTCTGGTGATTGCAATTGTTGCTGCTGTGGTAATCTGGATAAGCTGGTCGGCTTATAAGGTGGTCGCGGGGAAAAGTTCGGGCTGTAGTTGTACGGGTAGTTGCAACAAGGGTGACTGTGCTGAGTTGTCGGAAAGTAATGATAAGAAGTAAGTACGGAAAGTAACTATGACAAGAACTTATATTGTTTCGTTCGATAATCAGTGGAGTTGAAAGATGGATAGAATTTTGTTGAGGAAACCTGCAGCCGCTAATATGGCAAGAGATGTTACTGGTGGAAATGTTGATGTAGCCAAAACACTGCCGGCTTTGAATATAGAGCAATTATTTGATGGTTTTCGCGAGATACGACTTGTCCATGGTTGTAAGGAATACAGACTTCGGTTGACCAGAAACGATAAGCTTATCCTTACGAAGTAGTTATTGGCCGCCTAGTGCGGCGTAGAGTGCGTAGCCAGCCAGCTTGATCCGGGGGGATGCCAGCCAGCCAAGCTCCTTTCAGAAACATTACTGTTTGTTGTGTGGCTATTGCTATTTAGCAAAGGAGAACTAAGTATGGCTGGTAGCGTCAAAAAGTGTTCATTGTTTGGCAGGATGTTGACGTTTGTGATGGTAGTTTTGATTGGTGCATCGGTATGCTCTGCGGAGGGTTCTGATGATGTAGAAGCAATGCGTCAGGAAATTAAGGAATTGAGGCAGGAGGTTAGCGGGTTGAGCGAGGAGGTTAGCAGTTCAAAACGTGACGAGCCATCATCGAGCGTGCTTGAATCGACTTTGGGTAAATTGAAATTTGGCGGTTATGGTGATATCCACGCTAATTTTACTGACGGCTCTGGATCGGATAAGATTGACTTTCACAGGCTTGTTTTGTACGTGGGTTATGATTTTGCCGAGTGGATCAAATTTCATTCTGAAGTAGAGCTCGAACATGCTTTTACCGATGTTGGTTACGTTTTACTTGAGCAGGCATATATCGATTTTCTGTTCTCCGATCAGTTTAATATCAGGGCCGGCCGAATCCTCACGCCCATAGGGATTATTAATCAACACCACGAGCCGACATTATTCAACGGTGTGGAAAGACCCAACTTTTCAAAGTATATAATCCCGAGTACCTGGTCTTCCGATGGCGTGGGGATCTTTGGCAGTATTTGTCCATCACTAAGCTATGAAGCATACGTTGTAGCTAGCCTTGACGGTGATTCATTTACATCCAGTGGTATTAGAGACGGGCGTATGAAGGGCAGCCCAAGCACTAATGAAGTTGCATTTACCGGCAGAATAGATTGGCGCCCATGTGAAGAAGCCCTGGCCAATTCAGATCAGTCCTTGCGATTCGGCCTTTCCGGCTTCTACGGTGGCTTGGATAATAAAGAGGGCGGCGGGGGTACCGGCAAAGATGGAGAAATAGCGATGTCTTCGGCTGACTTTGAATATTCCATATCAAAGTTTGATTTTCGTGGAGTTGTTGCCCATACCAATATCGATGGCGCAGGTGGTTTTGGCGGTGGCGTAGCTGAACAAATGTTTGGCTGGTACGTTGAAGGCGCCTATCACTTCTGGCCTGATGCGTGGAAAGTGGGCAAACTTGAAGACTCAGATGCGGTTGTTTTTGTACGCTATGAGGAGTATGACACCCAGTACAAAATGCCCTCTGGTATTGCGAAAAGTAAGTCTAAAGATAGAGATGAAGTTACGGTAGGTGTTAATCTCTATTTGACGCCTAATTTTGTCCTAAAAGCCGACTACCAGTTTCTCGGCGATGCCAGTGGAAGCGGCAGAGATAATCTGTTCAATTTTGGCATAGGATGGACTTTCTAAATCATCGTGAAAAGGAGGGCTAACTGTGGCTAAGACATCAATCAGGCTGCTGACGTTTATGATACCAATTGTGAGCTTAGCTACGTTGACTATCATTTCAAGCTGCGCTACGTCCACATCCTCCTCTGCAGATGGGGGGAAGATACAAGTAGCGCGTCAGGTCTTCCCCTCCGCGATTGAAGTAGCCGAAGTTTCACTAAGTCAGGACGCTCAAGCTTTTGGGCGTCCTGATGAGGCTAGAATCAGTGAAATCAGAGGCGCGTCGAGCCTTTTGGGCTATTGCGTCGAATCTAAAGTTGTAAGTCGTTCAGGTCCGTTTAGGATTCGCGTGTTACTCGATTCGCGTCTCTATGTAAAACAAGCAAAGGTGATTTCATATCCCTGGGATCGTGGCCGGGACGTTCGTAAACGTGCTTTCACCAGCCAATTTAAAGGAAAAGGCCCCGAAGACCCCATCCAACTCGGAAAAGATATTGACGCAATAACAGGGGCAACAATTTCGTCTCGTGTTATGGCCGAGGGCGTTCGTGATACAATCAAACTTCTGAAACTTGTGAAAGAACAACGGCGTGAGAAGTAAACTGGCAGATCAAGAAGTGTAAGCCAGCAACGCCAACATGTAGATCAACAATCCGAGCAGCAGGTCAATGAGCCCAAAATCGTTAAAATTATACAGAACAAAGAAATGAACGGTGGTGCGGTTTTGTATCGCAAGAATTGTTCAGCTTGTCATGGGTTAATTGAACCTGGTCGATTCGAGAGAGAAAAATGGAACAGACATATTAATAAATATATGAGGGCACTGGCCGCAAAGGTAAGTTTTGTATGCACGTTCTGCTCTCCGTGACTAAGTTCGCCTCCACATTTTCATCAACCTAACTGCTCCACCTCTCACTGACGTTGAACACAGTTATATCATAACCACTGTTTGATTCAAAAATTGTGTTCTCGAATTCATTCGAGAATCTGGTTGTTCTCCAGACCGGTTACTGGCCGCAGTCCTGCCCCCTCCGGATGGATGACGTAAAGACGTTCTTTTCCGCTCCGAGTTGATGCAAAAGCTATCCATTCTCCATCATGAGACCATGCAGGCCACTGATCACTCGCCTTATGTTGGGTAAGATTACGCACATTCTTGCCATCTATGTCCATCACATAAAGATCATTATTCCCCTCATGGTCGCCAACAAAACAGACTTGCTTACCGTCCGGGCTGACAGCAGCAACCCAGCAATTTGAGCCTTTGATTTTTAGATCTGTCAGCTGTTCAAGATTGCTCCCATCGTCTGAATTCATGATATAAACTTCGAAGAATCCGGTCCTGTTTGACATAAACGTAATCTTCTTACCATCTGGAGTCCAGGAAGGACAACGGTCAGAACCTGGATCATTGGTAAGGTTCTTAACTCCACTACCATCACTGTTCATAACAAAAATATCCATGTCGCCGTTAGCCGTGCAAATATAAGTGATACGAGAGTCATCCGCTGAAAAGGCTGGGCACTTATCCTGCTGGCTTGGCTCATTGGTCAAACGCTGAACGTTAGTTCCATTGACGGCCATAACATACAAATCTCTGTTGACATCCTCTCGTTTGGAATCAAAAACAATGGTTCTTCCATCATTTGACCAGTCGGGACACAAGTCAGCAGTCGGTGAATTAGTCAGGTTAGTTACCTTACCGGATGCTATTTCGACAGTTTTGATCTCCCCATCGGACATATAAACCAGGTGTGAATCATCTTCAGAAAAATTGGGGTGCGCGTCACTAGCTGAAGCGTCTATATTGGGAACAACCAATAAAGACGGATTGGCCCTAATGTCATAAGCCATCAAAGCGTTCCCATGGCGGATATAGAGTCTACCATTACAGATCACCGGATGTGCCCAATGTTGTCCTGTACCCCTGGTAATCTTGAAGGAGCTGGCAATGGTAAATTCCTGCGGGGACGGTTTTACAAGAGCTACCCTGCCTTCCGTTTCGCCATAGCAATACAACATCCCATCAGCATAGGTGACTGAACCCTTGCCAATTCCTTTGGTTTCATATGTTACCTCGCCGCTGTCCCAATTCAGACACACCCAATTGCCCTTCATATTAGAGCCATAAATGTATCCATCTACTAAGACAACTCCGCCGTGCTGACAATCGAGAGTCAGGTTTGCCCATTCTTGGGCGACCACTTCGCTCCCATCTTCAGAGAGTTTGAGTTTTGCCCCTCCCTTGCCATATCCGCTACTGACATATATGTAGCGATCGTGATATATCGGAGTATTTGGATTAATCGCCTTGGGTTTACCCTGGTAAAGCTTGCAGTCATATTGCCATAGGATGTTGCCATCTTCCACATCAACACCAATGATGGAATGGTCTGTCATAGTTACAATCAGATTTCTATTGCCTCTCTTGACGAGGATTGGTGAACAGTAAGAACTTCGTTCGCCGATGCTCTTACTGGCCCAGACGGTTCGCCCGGTCTTTTTATCGAGAGCCACCATCGTAGCTGCTTCGCCACCGGGTGTGCAAATCACCAGGTCTTCGACAATCAGGGGGGATTCGGCAATACCCCAAGGTCCATACTTGCCTTTGAACTTATTGAAGGCATCAACAATCCATTTCTTCTCCCCTGTCTTAGCATCGAAACATGCAACTACGCCCATACCACTTATAAGATAGACATGGTCTTGGTCTACCGTCGGTGTGCCTCGGGCACCAGGACGGTCTTTTGTCCACTCTGGTCCATATGGTTTGTGCCACTTGCGATTGCCCTGTAGATCGAACGCAAAAAGTATTCCCTTTCCGTCTATCATGCCCGTTGTATAAATAAGACCATCGGCAATAGAAACCGTGGAGAAGCCCGTGCCTAACCCGTTTGCCGACCATAAGAGTCTTGGTCCGCTTGGCGGCCATTGTTTCAAAAGTCTTTTTTCGGTCGACGTGGCGTCACGATTTGGCCCGTGCCACTGAGCCCAGTTGCTTCGAGCCGATGTAGTCTGAGTATTATTGCTGACATCCAGACAGACTAGGTCACCACCAGCGTTGCGCACGTAGATTCTGCCGTTAGCCAGAACCGGCACAGTCCAACATCTGGGAGACAGGATGTGTGCTTCTGAAATTACCTTGTAGCCGTCAGGTATTGCTTCAGCAATGACAAGGTTACCGTTTTCAGCCATAACGATGAGTTTGCCATCTGCAATCATAAGGCTTCCCAGGCCGAATCCTCCTTGTGTCCAGACAGGCTGTCCAGTCTCAAAATCCAAGCACCTCAATTCACCACCTTCGTCTACGCCATAAATATTCCCTTCCCACAATACGGAGCCATTCATTTTGTTGCGCATGTTCTTATTGCGCCATATTTCGGTGATTACTTCTCCCTCTAATCTCAAAAGCGCACAGCCTGTCCCGTAGCCGGAAGATATAAAGACCTTACCATCTACGATAATAGGGTCAGAGGCGTTGACGTCGTATTTTGTCGGCCACGGAAATCTCCATAGCTCTTTTCCCGTTGAGGCAACGAGTACAATAATATCTCTGGAACCAAACAAGGCGATACATTGTTGTTGGCCTATCATGAAAGGCACTGCCGTAGCATATCCGCCTGGATCCTTACCGTTTTCCCAAATCACATTGCCGTCGTTTCTATCAAGGGCAACACCTTTGGCTCCCACATTATAAATGACCATGGTGTCGATTATGAGCGGCGATCCGGAAAAGCCCCATGTCGTACGTTTATATCCCAAATCCTCCAAGAAATTTTTATGCCATATTTCCTTGCCGGTTTTAGCATCAAGACAAAAAGCCTTGCCGTCCTTGCTAATCGTATAGACTTTGCCGTTGGAAACAGTTGGACTGGCTAAGGTTCCTCCCTCATAGTATTTTGGGTCCAGCTGCTGCGGATAAGCGTATTTCCATATTTCTTTGCCCGTTTCAGCGTCGAAGCAGTAAATAATATCTTTATGTTGACTTGCGTCTTTGGATTTAGTGCCTGTATTTCCCATCGCGTAAACCAGGCCATCGCTTACAGAAACCGTTGAAAAACCAATTCCGACGGAGGCTCGCCATAATGGTTTCACCCCGGCTTTGATTCTTCCAGGATCCCAGCCTTTCTCAGTCGATATGCCGTTATGGCTTGGTCCTCGCCAGTTCGGCCAATCAGCTGCCTGTGTAGGGATACAAAAGCTTGTTATTCCTATACACACTCCGAATCTGAAAACCAGCGACGACAAACCACCCTTAATTAGCGACTTCATGGAAATCCTCCAAGAATAAGACCGAAACGTCCACATCCCGATTTTAGGCAGGGGCCCGATGAAATTCAAGCTAAGATTTTGGTCCTGCCTCTGGTTGGACTGCTGGCAGGACAGGACTGCGTGGCTCAATAGCGAGTTGATTGTCAGCGATAACTGTGGTATGTTTTGAGTAAATGTTCCAGTGTTATCAGCCGCCGAGTCCACTTTTGTCTCCGTAGCCTATATTCCACTTCCAGGATAATTTGGGCAGACCGCCAGGAATTAGTTATGACTGCTCCAGCCAAAAGAATGTTAGCAATTCTGATTGTGGTTGGCGCCACCATACTGCTGGCGACGTTTTTGATTCGGCCTAATCCAATAACCCAGAAGACTCCACGAAAACAAGCAAAACAGCCGATGATTTTGGACGTAGACCCCAAGGCCAGCTGGCCCATATTTCGCGGTAGTGGCGATCTACGTGGTATGGCTGACACGGCACTGGCGGATTCCCTAAAGCAAATTTGGAAGTTCAAAACGGGTGGACCCATCAGATCTTCCGCGGTAATTGATGAAGGCTTGGTTTTTGTGGGCTCCGATGACGGCTGCGTCTATGCTATCGAACTGAAGACAGGTACCCAGCTGTGGCGTTTTCAAACCGGAGGTGAGGTCGAAGCGCCACCGTGCGTTGTCGACGGGTTGGTCTTTGCCGGGTCCGTCGACGGATCGCTGTATGCCTTGGAAGCTAAGAGCGGTTTGCTGAAGTGGGAATACAAAACCGAAGGAAAGATACACAGCTCGGCAAACTGGTTCTATGCCAAGGATGGCTTGAGCCTGCGGGTGCTGGTGGGCAGCTATGACGGCAAATTGCACTGCGTTGATGGCAACAGGGGCGAGCTTCTATGGAGCTACCAGACTGACAATTATATCAATGGCGCAGCAGCGCTCAGTGACGACAGAGCTGTGTTCGGCGGCTGCGACGGACTGATTCATGTGATAAAGACAACTGACGGGAGCCAGCGAGATACCATTAACAGCGACTCCTACATTGCAGGTTCGGCGGCAATCCAGGATGGGCGAGCTTATGTGGGCAACTACGATGGCGCATTCGTGTGCGCAGACATTCGGCGAGCTAAACGTTTGTGGCAGTATAAAGACGGGGACTTGCCGATTTTCTCCTCCCCGGCAGTTGGAAAAGAGGTTGTGGTTTTCGGATCGCGAGACAAGCGGGTTCATTGCCTAAAACGAGAGAACGGTAAGGTAGTCTGGACATTTGATACGCTTGGGGAGGTTGACAGTTCGCCGGTTATTTGCTCAGACAAGGTGGTGGTCGGCTCGAATGACGGTCGGCTATACTTGCTTAAACTGGCCGACGGAAAACAGTTGTGGTCATATCCGATAGGTGAGCCTATAGTTTCATCACCGGCGGTGGCCAGCGGGGTTGTGGTAGTGGGCTGCGATGACGGTTACGTATATGCGTTCGGACCTGACAACTGAGAAGTGAGTGAGCTATGAGGATCGTTCAAATAACACCCGGCTCCGGCGGCAGCTTCTATTGCGAGAACTGTCTGCGCGACTCGGTCCTGGTCAGACAGATTCTCAAGCTGGGGCACGATGTTGTGATGGTGCCTATGTATCTGCCGCTGGGGATTGATCGGGACCAGCGTGTTCAGGACACGCCCATTTTTTTCGGGGGTATCAATGTGTACCTTCAGCAGAAGTTGGGGCTTTTCAGGCGGACTCCCCGCTGGCTCGATCGTTTGTTCGATTCGGAGAAGCTGTTGGAATGGGCCAGCCGACGGATCGGTATGACCAGCGCCAGACAGCTGGGCCAAACCACTGTCTCGATGCTGCGAGGGGAGCAGGGACGACAGAAAAAAGAACTACACAGATTATTGCAGTGGCTTAGCGAACAATCCCCCAAGCCCAACGTAGTTTGTCTTTCTAATATTTTGCTGGCAGGCTTGGTTCGGCCCCTCAAGGCTGAGTTAGGTGTGGCCGTTGTGTCTTTGCTGCAAGACGAGGATGGATTCTTGGACGGACTGGCGGCACCTTATTCGCAGCAGGCCTGGGAGCTGGTGGGCGAATGTTGTGGCGATGTGGACGGTTTTATAGCGGTCAGCAGATATTACGCCGAGGTCATGCAGCAGAGGCTGGGCATCGGTGAAGACAGAATGCATGTTGTGCCAGCTGGAGTTTGGCCGGATAGGTATGAGCCGGCCGGGACAGCTCCGGCAGTGCCGACCGTCGGCTATCTCTCGCGAATGTGTCCGGATCGGGGACTAGATACGCTTGTTGAGGCCTTTACTATACTCAAAGCCAAGGATGGACTAAAAGATGTCAGACTGCGGATAGCCGGCGGGGCTACGGTCAGCGACAGGGCTTTTGTGAATCAAATTAGGAAGAACTTGCATCGGCAGGGTCTGCTTGAATACGTTGAATTCCTAACGGATTTTGACTGGCCCGACAGAGCTAATTTCCTGAATAGTCTTTCCGTTCTGTGCGTGCCGGAGAAACATCCGGTGGCCGGTGGGGTCTATGTACTGGAGGCCTGGGCAACGGGCGTGCCGGTCGTTGAGCCGGACATGGGCGCCTTCCACGAGCTCGTGGGCGAAACAGGCGGGGGGCTACTCTATGAGCCGGGAAATGCCCAGGCGCTGGCTGACTCTCTGGGAGCATTACTCAGCGATCCGCAGCGCTCTGTGAAAATTGGACAACGCGGCAGAGACGCAGTCTGCAAGCAGTACAATATAGAGCACACCGCCGAGAGGATGGTGCAAGTATTCGATAAGGTTGCGAGCGGGTATAGGTGAGATCGAAGATGCTTGAGCTGATACATGTAGCCAAAGATTATCCCTCGCCCGGCCGGGCTGGAAGCTTCACGGTTTTGAAAGACATTACGCTGAAGATCTCAGGGGGTGAGTCGCTGGCTGTGGTTGGCCCCTCCGGCAGCGGCAAGAGCACGCTTTTGAATATCATTGGTGCGTTGGACCGTCCCAGCCGCGGGAAGGTCCTGCTGGACGGTAAAGATTTGGGCAAACTCCCAGATTCAGCCTTGGCCAAGCTGCGGAGCGGCCGGATCGGCTTCGTGTTTCAACTGCACCATCTCTTGCCGCAGTGTACGGTCCTGGAGAACGTGCTCTTGCCGACGATTGCGGCCGGAAACAGCAAGTTGCGAAAACAGGCCCAGCCGAGGGCTGCTGAACTTCTTGAACGGGTGGGACTGAGGGGTCTGGAAAATCATCGGCCGGGTGAGCTGTCCGGCGGGCAACGACAGCGAGCAGCGGTGGTGCGGGCCTTGATTAACAAGCCTGAGCTTCTTTTGGCCGACGAGCCGACCGGCTCGCTCGACGCAGACAACGCTGAAGACATATCCGATTTGCTCGTGGAACTAAACCGCAGCGAACAAGTAACACTGATAGTCGTAACACATTGGCCAAATTTAGCTGAGAAGATGGCAAAGGTGCTGTATCTGGCCGACGGATGTCTGCAGGAAAGAACAAATTCGGCATGAGTCTTATTAAACTCATCTGCAAAAGCCTCTCGTTTTACTGGCGGACGAACCTGAGCGTGTTGCTGGCCGCTGTGGTTACGGTTGCGGTGCTGTGCGGGGCGCTTCTGGTAGGCGATTCGGTGCGCTACAGTCTGCGGGCTGCGGCCAAGGCCCGGCTGGGCAGGACCGAATTCGCCCTAGCAGGTTCCACAGATTTTTTTAGGTCCGCTTTAGCCGACGATCTGGCCAAGGAGTTGGGAGCGACGGTAGCTCCTGTTTTGCACATCAAGGGCTTGATCTCTAACAGTGATGGATCTCGGCGGGCGAACAGGGTCGAAGTGCTGGGGGTGGAAGAGAGGTTTTATCATCTCGGAAAAGCTGAGAATATGTTCGGCGGTGAATTAAACGAGGGTGTTGTTTTGAACGAACCTCTGGCGCGAAAACTAGGGGTCCAGACCGGAGATGAGGTCGTTCTGCGAATCGCCAAGCCCAGTCTGATGCCCCGGGATGCGCCAATTGGATCGGATGCGGATTCATCGATCGCTTTTCGGATTACGATCAAGGCTGTGGCGGATGAGTCGGCATTCGGGCGTTTCAGCCTGCAGGCTAATCAAAGCTGGCCTTTGAACGTCTTTGTGCCGCTTGAATGGTTGCAGGACAAGATCGGCATAAGCGAACAGGCAAATGTGGTGCTGGTGGGGGAACAGAACGGGCAAGAGCTGCAGCTGGAAGAACTCAACAAGACAATAGGACGGTGCTGGAGACTGGCTGATGCGGGACTTGAACTGCGGAGGCTCAACGAGCAAGGACGTCTTGAGATACGCAGCAATCGAGTTTTTATCAGCGACAATCTGAGCGAAGCAGCTTTACATGCAGCGGACGAAGCGGTCGGCATATTGAGCTATTTTGTCAACGAGTTGCGCTTGGGCCGCAGGTCAACGCCCTACTCCATGGTAGCTGCGATCGGGAACTCGGGTTCTAAATTCAGCAGCATTATTCCCGCTGGGATGAAAGATAATGAGATTGTCATAAACGAATGGCTGGCTAAAGATTTGGGGGCCAAACAGGGAAACAACATCGAGCTGACTTATTTCGTGGCCGGGGCTATGCGGAAGCTGACCGAACGCAAAGAAAGTTTTGTTGTTCGCAGGATCGCGCCGATTGAAGGTGCTGGGGCTGATCGTGAGTTGATGCCAGAGTTTCCGGGCCTGGTAGATGTTGACAACTGCCGAGACTGGCAGCCGGGTATTCCGATAGACCTCGATAAGATTCGGCGGCATGACGAGGAATACTGGGATAAATACAAAGGTACGCCCAAAGCATTCATAACGCTGCAGGCCGGCAGGAATATCTGGGCCAACAGGTACGGCAATCTGACGGCAGTGAGGTATCCGTTGAATGGTGATCCCAAGAGAATAACGGAGAACATATTGGACGCCGTGGATCCGGCTTCGGTTGGTTTGTTCTTCCGGCCCGTGCGAGCGGAGGCTTTTGAGGCGGCTGAGCAGGCCACGGATTTCGGCCAATTGTTTCTGGGATTCAGTTTCTTCCTGATTGCCGCTGCGGCTGTGCTGATGGGATTGATTTTTCTCTTTGGGATAGAGAGTCGGACCCAGCAGGTGGGAATACTCAAGGCCATGGGTTTTTCGGCAGGGCAGATAAAGAGGCTATTACTCGCCGAAGGAGCTGTCTTAGCAGTTCTGGGGGCTTTTGGCGGAACGATGGGGGGCATGCTGTTGACCAAGGCTATGATAGGCGGGCTGGCCAGCATCTGGCGGACGGCAGTGAGCGGCAGTGCAATTACGTTTCACGCGGAGGTTTCGACGCTGCTGATCGGGGGTCTGATGGGAGTGGTTATATCTCTTGCTGTGATTTGGCTGGCATTGGTCGGGAGACTGCGCAGCAGCCCCCATGAGCTTTTGGCTGGCTATCCGAGAGGGCAGTTCTTCGGAGCTGGAAAGATGCCTGCCGGTAAAGCAGGGCTCTTATTGGCTGCTACTGCAGGAGCAGCAGCGGTGGCAGTGCTTTCAGTTATGGCGCTAAACACAGGCAGGACTGCAGCAGGGGCTTTTTTCGCAGCAGGGGCGTTGCTACTGTTGGCTGGGCTTGGTCTGAGCCAGTGGCTGCTGTCTTTGCTTGGCGGCGGTCTGGAGCAATCGGCTGAGTCACTGCCCGGATTGAGTCTGCGGAATATGACCAGACGTCGGGGGCGAAGTTTGGCGGTGGTATGGCTGCTGGCCTGCGGAGTATTTCTGGTAGTTGCCGTCGGAGCTAACAGGCACGACCCGGCCAGCCAGGCCGGTGAAAGGCAGTCAGGAACCGGCGGGTTTGAATTGTTCGGTGAGTCAACCGTCAGTATTTTGCATGATTTGAACAGCACGGACGGACGTATTAGACTTGGTGTGGATGCGGATGAACTCAGGGGTGTGGATATTATTCAATTGCGAAGCTACGAGGGAGATGAGGCGAGCTGCTTGAACCTCAACCGGGCCGGCAAGCCACAATTGCTCGGTGTAAATCCAAAGCGGCTGGCAGCGTTAGGCGCATTTGCTTTCAGCAAGAATATCGAGAGCGTAAGCAGGAGTGACGGCTGGGGAATGCTCGAAGAGCCTTTTGGTCGGGATGTCGTGCCGGCAGTCGGGGACTCGGCTACTATAACCTGGGCCTTGGGCAAATCCGTCGGCGATAAGATTGATTACGTCGATCAGAGGGGCCTTGAGTTCAGCGTGTTGATTGTTGGCATGATAGAGACGTCGATTCTGCAGGGCAGCCTGGTTATTTCGGAAGAGCACTTCATGGAGCGTTTCCCGGGTGTGGAAGGTTACCAGACTTTTCTGATGGATGTGCCCGAAAGGATAGCGCCGGCTGTTATGAGTTTGTTGGGAAGGAAACTGGGAGACTTCGGCCTAGAACTCACACCAGCGGCAGAGAAATTGGCCGGCTTTATTGCCGTAGAAAACACTTACCTTTCGATATTTCAACTGCTGGGAGGTTTAGGCCTGGTGCTTGGCAGCGGCGGGGTTGGGCTGGTTGTTCTGCGCAATGTTCTGGATAGGCGTGGTGAATTAGCCATGCTGCGGGCGGTGGGTTTTGAAAGGAATTGGCTCAAACGAATGATTTTCTATGAGCATACAGCCATGTTCTCGGCCGGTCTGGTCATAGGTTTGGTATCGGGGCTGGTGGCTGTGGGGCCGGTGCTGATATCAGGGGGTGCTAAAGTTCCTTATCTGTCAGTGTCTCTTACGATAGCTGCTATCTTGCTGAGCGGCATGCTATGGATCTGGCTGGCGTCGACGCTGGCGATGAAAGGTGAGA